>Ga0306925_10002368_pt1 | contig 16159 bp, 9 predicted proteins | sample flu12Cox44000176_FD_203755 | JGI IMG/M metagenome (GOLD analysis project Ga0306925, IMG submission 203755) | Lab enrichment of tropical soil microbial communities from Luquillo Experimental Forest, Puerto Rico - flux8day.12C.oxic.44.000.176 (v2)... | ecosystem: Environmental > Terrestrial > Soil... | reverse complement strand
CATCGGCAAGGAAGCCGGGCAACCGGTCTACAAGCTCCTCGGCGGGCGCGTGCACGAGCGGCTGCGCTCCTACACCTATATCTATGCGCGGCCCGGCGACAAGACCGATGTCTACCAGGACCCCGATCTCTCCGCCGAGCGTGCCGTTGAGTACGTCAAGCAAGGCTTCACGGCGATCAAGTTCGACCCCGCAGGTCCTTACTCCGCTTTCGACGGGCGGCAGCTCTCGCTGGAGGCGCTCGCCCTCTGCGAGCGTTTCGTGCGCCAGCTGCGCGAGGCGGTCGGTACCAAGGCGGATCTGCTCTTTGGCACGCACGGGCAGATGACCGCGGCCGGAGCGATCCGCCTTGCACGGCGGCTTGAGCCCTATGATCCGCTGTGGTTCGAGGAGCCGGTGCCGCCCGATGCCCCCGAGGAGATGGCGAAGGTCGCACGTGCGACCTCCATCCCGATCGCCACCGGCGAGCGGCTCGCCACCAAGTACGACTTTGCTCGCCTGTTGCGTGCGCGCGCGGCAGCGATCCTGCAAATGAATCTCGGACGGGTGGGGGGTATTCTCGAGGCGAAAAAGATCGCCGCGCTCGCGGAGGTCGACCATGTGCAGCTCGCACCGCACCTTTATTGCGGACCGGTGGTCGGCGCGGCCAACATCCAGCTCGCGACCTGCAGCCCGAACTTCCTCATCCTCGAGGGCATTGAGCGCTGGCAGGGTTTCCATGCGCAGGTACTCGTGAAGCCCATCCGCTGGGAAGCAGGCTACGTCATACCACCGACCGAGCCTGGTCTCGGAGTCGAGCTCAACGAAGCGGTCATTGCGCAGCACCCCTACCACGGTGACCGGCTGCACCTCGAGATGGCGGCAAAGCCCGCCGGCTAGTGCGTGAGCCGCAAGCGCGGCGCACCCGCGGTCCTTCACGAGTACGCCGTCCAGATCGTCTTCAGGTCGCAGTACTTGTCGATGGCGTGCGGGGAGCGGTCGCGCCCGAAGCCCGAGAGCTTGAACCCGCCGAAGGGCGTGGCCATGGTGGAGCGGTCGAACGAGTTCACCCACACCGTGCCGCCGCGCAGCGCGCTCGAGAGGCGATGCGCCACGTTCATATCCTGCGTCCATACCGCGGCCGCAAGTCCGTAAGGTGAATCGTTCGCAAGCCGCAACGCTTCGGCCTCATCGCGAAAGCTCATGACGGAAAGCACCGGGCCGAAGATCTCTTCCCGTGCCACCTTCATGTCCGGGCGCACGTTATCGAGCACAGTCGCCTCGACATAGAATCCGCCGGTGTCCTTGAGCGCCTGCCGGCCGCCGAGCGTGACTCGCGCGCCGTCCGCCACGCCACCGTCGATGTAACCGAGCACACGCTGCATGTGCCCTTTGTCGATGAGGGCGCCCATCTGGGTGTCGGGCTCGAGCGGATGACCGAGCGTGATGGTCGAGGCAACGCGCCGGATCGCTTCCAGCAGCGGCTCGCGGGCCTTCTCGTGCACGATCAGCCGGGAACCGGCGTGACAGGTCTGGCCGCTGTTGTAATAGATTCCCCAGGCGATACCTGATGCGGCGGCTTCGAGATCCGCATCGGCGAACACTACCTGCGGGGTCTTGCCACCGCATTCCAGCGCCACTCGCTTGAGATTGGACTCCGCCGCATAGCGCAGCATGAGCCGACCAACCTCGGTGGAGCCGGTGAAAGTGATTAGGTCAACGTCCGGGTGCAGTGCGAGCGCCTGGCCGGCTTCCTCGCCGAAGCCTGGCACAACGTTGAAGGTCCCCGGCGGAATGCCGGCCTCGAGGGCGAGCTGCGCCAGGCGGATGGCCGAGAGCGGGGACTGCTCGGCGGGCTTGAGCACCACGGAGTTGCCGGTGAGGAGCGCGGGCCCCACCTTCCAGCAGCTGATGATGAGAGGGTAGTTCCAGGGAACGATGGCGCCCACCACCCCCAGCGGCTCGCGACGGATGAGCGCCACATCGTCCGGACCCGTTGGGGCGATCTCGTCATAGAGCTTGTCGGCGAACTCGGCGTAGTACTCGATGCAGTCGGCGCAGTTGGCGACATCTACGCCCACCGAATTGGCAATGGGTTTCCCCACATCCCGCGTCTCGAGGAGTGCGAGGTGGTCGACATCCGCGCGAATCGCCTCGGCGAATCTCCGCAAGGCCCGTTTGCGCTCCCGCGGCTCGAGGCGACGCCATGGACCGCTCTCGAAGCTCTGGCGGGCGGCGGCGACGGCCCGATCGATGTCTTCCGGGCTACCACGTGTCACCGCGCAGATGGTGCGGCCATCGATCGGGCTCAGGTCATCGAATACCCGACCGTCGGCGGCCTCGACCGCGCGGCCGCCGATGATGGCGCGGCCTTCGGGCCTGAAACTTCCGGACAAACGCTCCCAGGTGCTGCGATCGCGCCGGGCGACAGGGGTGCTCATGGCTATGAAGCTTCCACGCTTGGTTGGTCTACCGCCGCCTAGAAATTGAATAGCGTCATCGAAAAGAGGCATCGGGAGCGCGAGGGCCCTGATTAGAATGTAGCGCGGCCTCTACTGCAGTTACAGCATTTTTCAAGCCGGCGGAGATCCTCATGGCAGCATCCAGGACCAAATCCAAAGCAAAAAAGGCGCGCACAGGAGTGCGCACCACCGGGCAGACTCAGCGGCGAAGCGTGTCCGCCCCGCGGAGCAACGGTGCATCCCGCGACCTCCTGGCCCGTCTCAAAGCGGGAGCGGTGATCTGCGCCGAAGGGTACGTGTTCGAGCTCGAGCGCCGGGGCTACCTGCAGGCCGGATCCTTCGTCCCGGAGGTGCTGTTCGAGCACCCGGAGGTGGTCGAGCAGCTCCACATGGACTTCGTCCACGCAGGCTCGGATGTCACGCAGGCGCTCACCTATTACGTGCACCGCGAGAAGCTGCGAGTCATCGGGCGAGAAAAGGATCTCGTGCCGATGAACCGCGCCGCGCTCGGCATCGCCAAGCGCGTCGCACGGCGCACCGGCACGCTGTTCGCGGGTGATCTGTGCAACACGAACATCTATGACCCGGCAGACAGCAAGGCCGTGAAGGAGGTCGAACGGATTTTCGATGAGCAGGTCGGCTGGGCGGTCGAGGCCGGAGTCGACTACTTCGTGGCCGAGACACTCGGCTGGGTAGGCGAGGCGTTGATTGCGCTGCAGGCGATTCGCCGCCACTCGAAGGTGCCCGCGGTAATCACCTTCGCCATGCACCGCGAAGAGTTCACGCGCGAGGGGCTCACCCCGGCGCAAGCCTGCCAGCGGCTCGAAGCGGCCGGCGCCGACGTGGTGGGTCTCAATTGCCATCGCGGCCCGAGCACCATGCTGCCGCTGCTCAAGCAGATCCGTGCCGCCGTCAAATGCCATGTCGCCGGACTCCCGGTACCTTATCGCACCAACGCGGCGCAACCCTCGTTCATGGCGCTCAGGGATCCCTGTTGTGGTGACCGGATGGCGTTCCCCGACGGCCTGGACCCCTTCATGGCCACGCGCTCGGAGATCTTCGATTTCGGCCGCGAGGCTTTCGCGGCCGACATTCGCTATCTCGGTGTCTGCTGTGGCGCCGGTCCTCATCACATCCGCGCGCTCGCCGAGAGTCTCGGCCGCCGTCCACCGGCGAGCCGCTACAGCAAGGACATGTCCAAGCACGCCTTCTTCGGCACCGACAAGATGATCCGCAAGATCCAGACCGACTATCGCGACAAGGCCTGAGCGCGGTGTGAGGTATTCCGCGCTCGCACTCCTGCGCGGCGCGCTCGCCGCGCATCGCAACTGGACGCCGGCGTGGCGCTCGCCGGAAGCGAAGTCGGCCTACGACATCATCATCGTCGGCGGCGGCGGCCACGGACTCGCGGCGGCTTATTACCTCGCCAGGAATCACGGCATCACGAATGTCGCGGTGCTCGAGCGCGGCTGGCTCGGCGGCGGCAACACCGGGCGCAACACCACCGTGGTGCGCTCGAACTATCTCTACCCCGAGAGCGCGCGGCTCTATGACTTCTCGCTGAGGCTCTACGAAGCTCTCTCGCGTGAGCTCAATTTCAACCTGATGTTGAGTCAGCGCGGGCACGTGATGCTGGCTCACAGTCGTCACGACCTGGAGTCGCTCACGCGCTGGGCGAATGCCATGCACATGCACGGCATAGAGGCCGAGCTGCTGACACGTGAGCAGGTCGGCGAGCTGATTCCGGCGCTCGATATGTCGGCGGCTGCCCGCTACCCGGTGCTCGGCGGATTCATGCAGCGCCGCGGGGGCACCGCGCGCCACGACGCCGTCGCGTGGGGCTATGCGCGGGCGGCAGATGCCCTCGGCGTCGACATCATCCAGGGCTGCGAGGTGACCGGGTTCCTCAAGGGTCCCGGTGGGCGGGTTACCGGTGTGCAGACCCAACACGGGCAAATCGCGGCGGGGCGGGTCGGCATCGCGGCCGCGGGACACAGCTCGGTGCTCGCCAGACTTGCCGGCTTCCGTCTGCCGGTGACGAGTTACGCGCTGCAGGCGATGGTCACCGAGCCGCTGAAGCCGCGGCTCGACAAGGTGGTGATCTCGCCCGCCACCGGCGCCTATGTCAGCCAGTCGGACAAGGGCGAGATGGTGATCGGCGGCAGCCTCGACCTGTTCGCCTCTTATGCCCAGCGGGGGAGCTTTGCGGTGCTGCAGAGTGTCGTGGCGGCGACGCTGGCGATCTTTCCCTCATTCAGCCGCCTGCGCCTCATGCGGCAGTGGTCCGGCATCGTCGATGTGGTGCACGACTCGAGCCCGATCATCGGCCCGACGCCCGTGCCCGAGCTCTATATCAATTGCGGCTGGGGTACCGGCGGTTTCAAGGCTATTCCTGCTGGGGGCTGGACACTGGCACACGTGCTCGCCACCGGCCGCAATCACGAGCTCGCGGAGCCCTTCCAGCTCGAGCGCTTCACTACCGGCCGGCTGATCGATGAGGCGGCGGCCTCGGGCATCGCCCACTGATAAGAGAGGACGAGCGGCGCCGAAAATGATGCAGCTTCCTTGCCCCTGGTGCGGCCTGCGCGATGAGAACGAATTCGTCTGCGGTGGCACGACCCACATCAGCCGGCCGGAGCTCGCGGCGAGCGATGCTGCCTGGGGCGAGTACCTCTTCTTCCGCGACAATCCCAGAGGAGTTCATCTCGAGCGCTGGCGTCACGCTTACGGCTGCGGCGTTTGGTTCAACATCGCGAGGCACACCCTGACCCACGAGGTGTTGGCCGTGTACGCAATCACCGAGCCGCCGCCTGCGGCCGCGCAGGATCGCACCTCGTGAGCCACCGCCTCACGGCACCCGCCGGAGCGTGGATCGACCGCTCGCGTCCACTCACTTTCGAGTTCAACGGCCGGGCTTACCGCGGCTACCACGGCGATACGCTCGCATCGGCACTCCTTGCCAATGACGTGCGCCTCCTCGGCCGCAGCTTCAAGCTTCACCGCCCGCGTGGAGTCTGGTCCTGCGGAGTTGAGGAGCCGAATGCCATCGTGGACGTAGGAGGAGGGCCGCGCCGCACTCCGAATGTCCGTGCGACTTTGCTTCCCCTGTCGGAGGGACTCAGCGCTGCAAGCGTCAATTGCTGGCCGGGCGTGGGTTTTGATGTGGGTGCGATCACCGGTGCATTCTCGGCGTTGCTCCCGGCGGGCTTCTACTACAAGACCTTCAAGTGGCCGAGCTGGCGGCTGTTCGAACCCGCAATCCGCCGTATGGCGGGATTGGGAACTGCCCCCACCGAGCCCGACCCCGATCATTACGAGGAAGTGGCGACCGAGGCCGAGGTACTGGTGGTCGGCGGGGGCACTGCGGGGCTCGCCGCCGCTGTCGCAGCGGCGCGCGCCGGCGCACAAACATTGCTGCTCGCACGCAGTACGCACCTCGGCGGCGCACTCGGCTGGCGCGCGGATCCGGAGGTCTCGAGACTCGAGGCCGCGGCGCGCGCGGCGGGCGCGCGCATCCTCACGCGCACGGTCGCCTTCGGCGTCTATGATCACAACCTCGTGTGCGCTCTGGAGACCCTGAGCGCTACGGGCCGGCAAGACCTGCCCGCCTGCGTGCTGCGCGAGCGGCTGTGGAAGATCCGCGCGCGCACAGTGATCGCAGCCACGGGCGCGTTCGAGCGCCCGATGCTCTTTGGCGATAATGAGCGCCCCGGTGTCATGCTGTCGGGTGCGGCCTTGAAGTACGCCCTCGCGTACGGCGTCGCCTGTGGGCAGCGCGCCGTGATCGCGGCCGCAAGCGATGCTGCCTATGGTGTCGCTGCCGCGCTGCGTGCGAGCGGAACTGAGATCGTGGCGATCATCGACCGACGCACGGACTCCCCCGCGGCGGAGGAAGTAGGCGCGGTCCCGGTCATGCACGGTACTGCCATTACCCGAGTCCTGGGCCGGCGCTCCGTGCGGGGCTGCCACGTGCAGAGGGTCGCCGCCGGCTCCGCTGCGACCCCGCGCGGTGAGAGACTCGACTGTGACCTTATCCTCAATGCCGGAGGCTTCGCGCCTGCCGTACATCTGCATTCGCAGGCCGGTGGCCGCCTGCGCTGGCTCGCAGGTGAGGCGATGTTCGTCCCCGACGGCACAGCGCCGGGGCTGGTGAGCGTCGGCGCCTGCGCTGGGGTCTTCAGTCAAGAGGTCGCGCGTGCCCACGCGGCCGCAGTGGGTGAAGCGGTGGCGCGCGGGCAGGCGTTCCCTGAAACGCCAGCAGGCGGCAGCGGCAACGCACAGGTGTTCGCGCCTCTCGCCGGTGTGCGCGGCAAGCAGTTCGTCGACCTGCAGAATGATGTCGCGACGGCGGACATCGAGCTCGCAGCGCGCGAGAACTACCGCTCGGTCGAGCACCTCAAGCGCTACACCACGACCGGCATGGGAACCGACCAGGGCAAGACCAGCAACATCAACGCGCTGCTATTGATGGGGGAGTACACCGGCCGCACGCCGCCGCAGGTGGGAACCACCCGTTTTCGGCCGCCCTTCGTTCCGGTCACACTCGGTGCCATCGCGGGTCGGCGTGCCGGCGGACTCTACCGGCCACTGAAGGAGCTGCCGGCGCAGGTATGGCACGGCGAGCGCGGTGCGCTCTTCGAAACCTACGGCGACTGGCGGCGACCCGCGGCGTATCCACAACCCGGCGAGTCGATCGATGCTGCGGCGCTGCGCGAAGCCGCCGCGGTCCGCGAGCGCGCGGGGCTCTTCGATGGCTCGCCGCTCGGGAAGCTCGAGATCCATGGTCCCGACGCCGCGCAGTTCCTCGACTTGATGTACGTCGGAACGATGTCGACCCTCGCCGTCGGCCAGGCGCGTTACGGAGTGCTGCTGAATGAGCATGGCACACTCGTCGATGATGGCATCGTGGCGCGTCTCGGTGAGCAGCATTTCTGGGTGAACACCAGCACTGCGGGAGCTGAGCGCACCGCTGCGGCTTTCGAGGAGTGGCTCCAGTGCGAGTTCATCAAGCTGAAGGTCCTCGTGACGCCGGTCACCTCACGCTGGGCGAACGTCACGGTCGCAGGTCCGCGCGCCTGGCAGTGGCTCGAGAGCATTGGGCTCGACCGCAGCCTCGCACCTGGCAACATGCGACACATGACGATGCGCGTGGGCACGCTCGATGGGGTGCCGCTGCGCGTACTGCGCGCGAGCTACAGCGGAGAGCTCGGCTACGAGATGAACCTTCCGGCGGATCACGCGCCGCGCTTGTTTGCACGGCTCTGGGAGCGTGCGGGTGAGATCGGCGCGGTGCTCTATGGCATCGAGGCGCTCCAGGTGCTGCGCATCGAGAAGGGCTATCTGCACATCGGCACCGACACCGACGGCACGACGCTCCCCGCGGATGTCGGCATGGCGCGCGGCATCGAACGCAAGACCGCTGCTTTCGTCGGACGGCGCTCACTTTCCCGTCCCACGGCGCTCGATCCGCAACGGCTGCAGCTGGTCGGGCTCCGGCCGGTCGATGGCCGAACGTTCCTGCACGTGGGCGCCCACATTGCCCCTCACGCACCCCCGGCAGAGATCGATGGGCGAGTCACCTCGAGCTGCCTGAGCCCTGCACTGCGCGAGCCGATTGCGCTCGCCTTGCTTACCCGCGGCTCGCAGCGCATCGGGGAGCGCGTGAAGGTGTATCACCTCGGCACGGAGATCCAGGCGCAGGTGGTGAAGACTCCCTTTGTCGATCCCGAAGGCAGGCGCGTGCATGGCTGAGCCGGTGTTGAGCGAACGCATCGTGAGCGCCGACCTCGTGGCCTGCATCGAGCCGACGATGCCGGTCGCGACGCTGCGCTACTTCGAGCGGACGGGTGCCTTTGCCGACTCCGTGCGCGCAGCCACCGGTGCACCGCTTCCCGAGCCGCTCGCTGCGTGCGAAGTCGCCGAGGCGCAACTCATCCTCGCCTGGCGGAGTCCGACGGAAACTCTGTGCGTGACGCGTAGCGCTGCACGCCTCGCGGAACTCACTGAGCGGCTCGCCTCGGCCGCGGATGGCTACGTGGTCGATCTGAGTGGAGGAACGATCATCCTGCGGCTGACCGGGCTGCGCATCGCGGATCTCCTGTGCCGTCTCGGTGGCACCGCGTCGGTACCGGCCCCCGGTGAAGCGCGCCGCAGTCGCCTCGCGGATGTGCCGGTGCTCGCGCTCAGCCTCCGCCCCGGCGAGACGCTGCTCGCCGTGGACCGTGCCTACCTGCCGCACCTGCTCACGTGGATCCGCGAGACTCTGCTCGACTTCGAGGCTACGTGAGGCGCGGTCTGACGACCGAGCGAACGGCCGCGTTACCGGGCCCCGTGAAGCGCACGGGCAAGCGCCTGCTGCCAGCCAGCGATGAGCGCCGCACGCTGTGCGCGGTTCATCGCGGGCTCGAACACCGCAACGGTGCTCCAATGAGCGGACAAGGACCCGAGGTCCGGCCACACTCCGGTGGCGAGACCCGCGAGGAACGCGGCGCCGAGCGCCGTGGTCTCGAGCTCCGCCGGCCGCTCGACGCGCGCCTGCAGGATGTCCGCGAGGAATTGGCAGAACCAGTCGTTCGCCGCCATGCCGCCATCGATGCGGATCGCATCGAGCCGCTGCGCCCCATCGCGCTGCATGGCCTCCGTGAGATCGAGTGTCTGGTAGGCGACGGACTCGAGGGCTGCGCGCGCCAGGTGTGCGCCGGAAGTATCAAGCGTGAGCCCGCAGAGCAGCGCCCGGGCATTCGGCTCCCAGTGCGGGGCGCCGAGGCCGACGAAGGCCGGCACGAGGTAGACGCCATGATCATAGGGCAGACGCGCCGCGAGAGCCGCGGTCTCCGATGCGCTCTCGATGACCTTCAGTCCATCGCGCAGCCACTTCACAGCCGCCCCGGCGACGAAGATCGAGCCCTCGAGGGCATACGCCATGCGGCCGCCGATGCGGAACGCCGGCGTCGTGAGCAGGCGGTTGGCGGAGGTGACCGCGACCTCACCGGTGTTGAGGAGCAGGAAGCAGCCGGTACCGTAGGTGGATTTGGCCATCCCAGGTTGGAAACAGGCCTGACCGATCAGCGCCGCCTGCTGGTCACTGGCGATGCCGGCAATCGGCAACGCGCGACCGAAGAGCGAGGGGAGGGTGGTGCCATACACCTCGCTGCTGTCCCGGACCTCAGGCAGCAGTGCGCGCGGCACACGCAGGAGGCGCAGCAGCTCCTCGTCCCAGCCCTGGGCATGGATGTCATAGAGCAGGGTGCGCGAGGCGTTGGTGACATCGGTGGCGTGCACACGGCCGCCCGTCAGCCGCCACAGGAGAAAAGTATCGATGGTGCCGAAGGCGAGCTGGCCGCGCTCTGCACGCGCCCGGGCACCCAGCACGTGATCGAGTATCCAGGCGATCTTGGTAGCGGAGAAATAGGGGTCGAGGAGGAGTCCTGTCCTGCGCCGCACGAGCGCTTCCGCGCCCTCTGCCCGGAGCCGCGCGCATTCCGCCGCTGTGCGCCGGTCCTGCCAGACGATTGCAGGGTGGATGGGGGTGCCACTGGCACGCTCCCACACGACCACTGTCTCGCGCTGATTGGTGATGCCGAGCGCAGCAACCCCGGCGGCACCGCCCGGGCACCGGCCGATCACCTCGCGCACCGTGGCCTCGGTGTCGCGCCAGATCTCCTCCGGGTCATGCTCCACGCGGCCCGAGTCGCCGTAGTGCTGCGTCAGCGCCCGCCGGGCGATAGCAGCCGCACGCGCGGAGGGCTCGAAGGCAATGCAACGCGTCGAGGTGGTGCCCTGGTCGATGGCGAGAACGTGCTGCGGCTGACTCATGAATCCCGCTCCGTCGGGAGTTTCCGCGAGGCTGCCCCAAGCAATCAAGGCCGCACTTGGGCTCGATGGGCACTGCAGCTTTTGCGCAACACGATGCGGACGTGCGCCGTCGTGGTGACGGTGCAACTCGCATAGGCGACCTCCGCGGGTTGCAGTGCATTCCACCGCGCGCACCGGCGATGCAATCCGTTTTTAAGATGGGGCCATTCCATTTCTCGACTTTGATGGCCACTCGAGGTGTGAAAAACTAGGCCTTGAGCGAACTGTCCTTCCTCGATACGAGCGCCGAGCAGCGCGGGCTCGCCGGGGCGTGGATGTCGCTCGGATGGCGCCTTTATTCAAGCGCCATGACGGTAGCGTGGTATAAAAGATCCAGGGGAGGCCCCCCTGCGCAGACCGCTGCGTAAGTGGGGAAATCACAACCAGCACTCGGGGAGCGTGCGATGAAGCGGAATACCAAGATCTCTGCGGCCGTGGCGGCCATTCTCGGCGCACCGGCGACGACCATCGTCATCGCTGCGCCGGCTGAGACGTCCACGACCGCCGGCACCGGAATCGAGCTGCAGGAAGTGGTCGTCACGGCGACCCGGCGCGAGGAAAACCTGCAGAACGTACCGATCGCCATACAGGCACTCACTGGCGATACCCTCTCGAAGCTGAATGCCACCACGTTCGATGACTACGTGAAGTACCTGCCGAACGTGACGGCGCAGGGTCTTGGCCCCGGCCAGAACAACATCTACATGCGCGGCCTTGCGACTGGCGTGACCGGCATCCAGGGTTCGGGTGTCGTCGGCAGCTTCCCGAACGTCGCGATCTACCTCGATGAGCAGTCGGCGCAGGTGCCCGGCCGCAACCTCGACATCTTCGCCGCCGATCTCGAGCGCATCGAGGTACTCGAGGGTCCGCAGGGTACGCTGTTCGGCGCCGGCGCCGAGGCGGGTGTGTTTCGCTACATCACCAACAAGCCGAAGCTCAACGTCACCGAGGCGCACGTCAACGCCGCGTACGAGACAACAGCGCATGGCGCTGACAGCACCAACGTCGACGCGACCATCAACCTGCCGCTGATAGCGGACAAGATGGCGTTTCGCGCGGTTATCTACAACGAGAACCGCGGCGGCTACATCAACAACGTGCCGGCGACCTTTGCACGCGCTGACACCGACTTGGGCATCCATTACGCGTACGCGGGCGGCAAGGTGCCGGCCAACAGCGTGGTGATCAACAACAGCAGCGTCGTCGCCAACGCCATCAATTCGGTCACCTACCAGGGGATACGCGCCGGGCTGCTGTATCAGTTCAATGATGACTGGAACGCACTGCTCACGCAGATGTACCAGCAGATCAATGCCGACGGAGTGTTCGCCGAGATGGCCGCTAACTCCCTCGGGCAGCCACAACCGGACCTGACAGCGCAGCTCTACAACCCATCGTTCGACAAGGACCACTTCGAGAACACCGCACTGACGGTCAACGGCCGCGTTGGCGCTCTCAGGCTGGTATACGCCGGCGCCTACCTCGACCGCAACGTGACCCAGATACAGGACTACACCAACTACGCGCGCGCCAAGTACGTCGACTACTACCAGTGCGCGAACCCGGGCAAGACGCCTGCCACGGCGGTCTGCTTCACGCCGAGCTCAACGTGGCATGACATCGAGCGCAATACGCACCTCAGCCAGGAGCTGCGCCTCAGTACCCCGGATGACTGGCGTCTGCGCGGCGTTGGTGGTCTGTTCTACGAGAACTACCAGATTCAGGAGCAGGTCGACTGGCTGTACGGAAGCGCGACCCCGTACTTCAATCCGATCGGTCCGCCGACCGGTTACTACACCGTCAACGGATCGGTCTTTCTGCCGAATGGCTACCCAGTGAAGCACAGCACGCCCGGGGCGGTCTTCGTCCCGGGTCAGGTGGACTCGAACAACCCGAACATCCGTCCCCCGGGGGATTCGTTCTTCGACGACATCAAGCGCGGCTACAAACAGAAGGCGGCTTACCTGTCACTTGATCTGGATCTCATCCCCAAGAGACTGACGATAACGGCCGGAACGCGCTATTCCAAGACCGAGTCGACGGAGGTAGGGTCGGCGATCGGCAGCTTCGGCTGCAAAATCTTCACCGGTAGTCCACCGCCGCCGAACCCGTGCATCAATCACAACAACGGCGCCAACCTGAGCTCGCTGGGGCTGGACACTACGGTTTCCGGGTGGCACAGCCGTGCCAACCTGAGCTTAAAGATCACCGACGATGCGCTGGTGTACTACACCTGGTCGCAGGGATTCCGCGTCGGCGGTTTCAATCGCCCGAACTCGGTCGAGGGCGGGTCGCCGCTGGCGCCCGGACCGGACCCGTACCAGGCGCAGGCCCGAGCGCACGGCGGCTGGGTACCGCCGGTTGATTATGGGGACGACACGCTGACCAACAACGAGGTCGGCTGGAAGACGATGTGGCTGGACAAGAGCCTGCAGTGGAACGGTGCCGTCTACCAGGAAGACTGGAAGAATGTCCAGATCGCGATCTTTGATCCGGGTGTCACAGGCAACCTGACCTTCTCCACCAACGGCGGCAACTATCGTGTCCGCGGGGTGGAGACCTCCATCGCCTGGCGCGCCACCCGGTCGCTCACGCTCGACGCGGGTGCCGCCTGGAATCACACTGAGCTGGTCAAGGAGGCACCCTTCGTGTGGACCGATGGCACACCCATCGACTTCACCACTCTCACCGACGCGAAAGGCAACGCGCTCAGCAACCCCGGCGGCGCCGTCGGGTCTCCGCTCGCAGCGTCCCCGCCGTTCATGGGCAATGCGCGGGCGCGCTACGACTGGACGGTCAATAGTTACAACCCGTTCGTGCAGGTGGGCGTCGTTCATCAGGGGCACTCGTTTGCGACCGCCGACAAGCTCACGCTCGATCTGCAGGGCAACTCCATCGCCTACGAGCTGCCGGCGTTCACCACCTACGACGCCTCAATCGGCGTCGCCAAGGACGCATGGGTGGTGACGGCATACGGCGAGAATCTGAGCGACGAGCGGGCCCAGCTCTACGCGAACTACCGACAGTGGTACAAGGCGGTGACGACCAACCGTCCACGGACGTTCGGTATACGGTTCAGCTACAATTTCTCGGGCAGCTAGTCACGTCCGACCGGGAGTTCGTGCCGCCGGGGCGCCCCGGCGGCATGATTCACGGAGTCAGGACGGGCATGGGGCAGACGACAGCACAGGCGACCACCAGGCCATCACGGATCGAGGCGGAAGTACTCCGTGCCCGCGAGCTGCTGCAGCAGCGCCGCTTCGCGCAGGCGCTTGCCGCTGCCGAAGCGTTGCGCGCGCAGGTACCGGAGAACCGCGACGTCCTGTACCTGATTGCGGTGAGTCAGCGCTATCTTGGCCGCACCGCGGACGCGCTCGTCACCCTCGGTAACCTCGAGAAGATTCACCCCGACTACGGCCGCCTCTTCCAGGAGCGCGGCCACTGTCTGCGGGCCGCAGGAGACGCTCCGGCCGCGGTGGTCGCCTATCGTCAGGCCGTGTTTCGCAATCACGCGCTGGTTGCGAGCTGGCGGGCACTGAGCGAGCTGCTGCGCACGCTCGGGGAGATTTCGGAAGCCGAGACGGCCGCAGCACACGTGCAGACACTCGCCCGCCTGCCCGCCGAAGTCGTCACCGCGACCAGCATGGTCGCCGAGGGCGATCTGCCGCCGGCCGAGCAACTGATCCGGCAGTACCTGCTGAAGCACCCCACGGATACCGAGGCCATGCGGTTGCTGGCACAGATCGGCGTGAAACTCGACGTGCTGGACGACGCTGAGTTCCTTCTGGAGAGCGTACTGAGCTTCGCGCCGGACTACCACGCCGCGCGCTACGACTATGTCAACGTGCTCTCCGAGCGGCACCGGTATACGCGCGCGCTCGCCGAGGCGGAGAAGCTGCTCGCCGCCGGACCCGGCAACGTGCTGTTCCGTACCGCCCACGCGAACGTCTGCGTCGGACTCGGCAGGTACGAGGAGGCCCTGCAGACGTTTCGCGAGCTGCTGCCGATCTCCGCTCAGCCTGCGGATCTGCATCTGTCGATCGCCCACGCGCTGAAGACGCTCGGCCGGCAGTCGGAGGCGATCGACTCCTACCGCGCGGCCGCGGCGGCGCGTCCGGCATTCGGCGACGCCTATTGGAGCCTCGCAAACCTGAAGACCTACCGCTTCACGGACGATGAGTTAATGCGAATGCGCACCGAGGAGGCGCGCGAGGGAGTTGCGACCGTCGATCGTTACCACCTGTGCTTTGCCCTCGGCAAGGCGCTGGAGGATTGTGGGGACTACACCGGGTCGTTCGGTTATTACGAACGTGGCAACGCGCTCAAGAAGCAGGAGAGTCGCTTCAGCATCGACTCGCTGGAGCGGACGGTGCAGGCTCAGAAGGCATTGTGCACGCGCGAGTTTTTTGCCGCGCGCACGGGTTGGGGATGCGCGGCTCCCGATCCGATCTTCATCGTCGGCCTGCCGCGCGCAGGCTCCACGCTCCTCGAGCAGATACTGGCATCGCACTCTCAGGTCGAGGGCACCATGGAGCTGGCAGAGATCCCGCGCCTGGTCCACCACCTGAACGGCCGCGAGCAGGGCGGCCAGCCGGGCCACTATCCGCACGTTCTCGCGCAGCTCGACGTCGAGAGTCTGCGGAAGGCTGGCGAGAAATACCTCGCGGACACGCAGGCGTACCGGCACGGCAAACCATTCTTCATCGACAAGATGCCGAACAACTTCCGTCACATCGGCCTGATCCATCTGATACTTCCAAACGCGCGTATCATCGACGCACGGCGCGAGCCGATGGCCTGTTGTTTCAGCAACTTCAAGCAGCTGTTCGCCTCGGGACAGGAGTTCACCTACGGACTCGGAGACATTGCACGCTACTACCGCGCCTACCTCGAACTCATGGCGCATTGGGATCGGGTGCTGCCCGGCAAAGTGCTACGGATACAGCACGAGCAGCTGGTCGCGGATCTGGAGTCGCACGTGCGGCACATGCTCGAGTTCCTCGGTTTGCCGTTTGAGCCGGCGTGCCTGGAGTTCTACAAGACCGAGCGCAGCGTGCGGACCGCGAGTTCCGAGCAGGTGCGCATGCCGATCTTCAAGGAGGGGACCGACCAGTGGCGCAACTTCGAACCTTGGCTCGGCCCGCTCCGTACGGCGCTCGGCAGTCTGGCGCCGGACTGAAGTGGCTGCAGGGCACCGCATGAGCAGTGAGCCGCGCCGCAACAAGCCGGGCTGCGGACTTTCCGTCTCGCCACTTGTAGTCCACGCACGCCGCACATGAGCGGTCCTGCCGCGGCGGCCACGCCCGACGACGACCCGCGTACCCGCTCGCCGCTGCGCTGGGTCGTGTTGGCGCTCGCAGCGCTCGGCATCTTCAGCAGCTACTACGAGTCTGATGCGATCGGACCGATCGCCGACCTGCTGCTGCGTCAGCGGCATCTGACGCAGTTTCAGATCGGCGACCTGACGGCTGTGATCAGCCTGCCGAACATCGTGCTCGCGGTGTTCAATGGACTGCTGATCGACCGCTACGGACCGGCACGCGTCAGCCTGTGGGCGGCGGTCATCGGGTTCGTGGGGGCGATCCTGACCGCAGTGGGCGAGCCCTATGCCCTGATGTGGACGGGGCGGCTGATCTTCGGCGTCAGCGAGGGCGCCATCTTCATATCTCTGCTGGCTGGGGTAGCGCGCTGGTTCCCGCGCAGCGGTGTTGCCCTGGCGACCGCCGTGTTTCTGAGCCTGGCGCGTGTCGGCTCCTACTCGCTCGACACATCCCCGACCTGGGCGCGCGCCTTGTACGAGGGCGGCTGGCAGCCACCGCTGTGGCTCGGGGCGGCCATCACCGGCATCGGCCTAGCCGCCGTGCTG
>Ga0306925_10002367_pt1 | contig 16160 bp, 15 predicted proteins | sample flu12Cox44000176_FD_203755 | JGI IMG/M metagenome (GOLD analysis project Ga0306925, IMG submission 203755) | Lab enrichment of tropical soil microbial communities from Luquillo Experimental Forest, Puerto Rico - flux8day.12C.oxic.44.000.176 (v2)... | ecosystem: Environmental > Terrestrial >... | reverse complement strand
GGCCACACCGACGCGGCGACGAGAATCCGCCTCTGCGGGTCGATCCCGAACGTGCGCAGGTAATTGGCGTGCGCGTCGGCGTTCTGGATCAGCGTCGGCTCGCCGGTGGTCTGATCGATCGCAAACGCCGCGACCGAATTCTCGCCGCCCGAAAATACCTGCTTGCCCTCGAACTCCGTCGTCCACCACGCGCGGTTGGTGAGATAGACGAAGCGCCCGTCGGGACTGACGTGGATGGGGCCAGCGGCCTGCCGCAGCTTCGATGCGGGATCGCTCAGCGTGTCCTTGATGAATAGCGGTTCGCGGGAAAGCCCGGTGACGCCGTCGCGCTTGTAGACATAAAGCTTGTTCTGGCTTTCGATCGAGACGTAAACCCAGGGCTGCGTCGGATGGAAGTCGAGATTCCGCGGGCCGAATTGCATGCCGTCGCCCGGCTGGATCGCTGCAATATTCGCAAGCACGCCGTCCTTGAAGCCGAAGACCTTGATCGAGCCGGGATCGACCGGATTATCGGAGGGCGCATTGTTGCCGCGCGTTACCAGGATCACCTGCCGGTTGTCGGGCGTGACGAGAATCTGGTGGGCAAAAACTCCGGTGTCGAGTTTTTCCGGCTGATTGACGCGTTCACCGACAGAACCATCCGCGTTGATGCGATGCACGCTTATGCTGGAAGGATTATTGTGGGCGATCAAGAGAAACTGGCCCGATGCGTCGACGCTGGTGTGAATCGGACGCGAAGGCAATTTGACCGCTTCTCCGTGCGCTTTCAGCGCACCCGAAGCGGGATCGACGGCAAAGGCGTTGGCGACGTGCGTGTCGCCGGCGCCGCCTGTCCCGCCGGGACCGCCATTGCTGGAGACGACATAGAGATAACGCTTGGAGGGGTGCGGCCAGGCATATTGGATATTGGCCGGCGTCGATACCGTGCCCTGCTTGACAAGCGCGGCATTGTCGACGTCGATGCCATAGAGCGTCAGGTCCGGACCTATCGCGGAATAGAACACGCTTTTCGACATGGAGTTTTGTGCAAGTGAAGCTTTGGGAGCCGCAATGGCGCCGGCAAGGAGGGTGGAGAACGTGCGACGATTGATCATGGCCGCCTTCTCGCTGTGGTTGGCAGTGAAACAGCCATAGCAAAAGACGGAAAGCCCGTCAAAATCGACCGCGCCGCAGTTTTTTGACATCGCCTCCGCTGCGAGGCGAAGCGAATGTTGGAATCGGCGCTAGTGCCCACTTTCCGAAGTTCGTGTTACGTCGCGGCACCCACTCTCACGAACTTCGGAAAGTCGTGGGCATCAGAGCTCCGATTCCGAAGTTCGCATGATATCGCGGCAACCTCCGATGCGAACTTCGGAATCAAAGGAGCCCTAGCAACATATTGATTCTAGTGCGGCTTTGAATTTGAAGTTCCTACGATGAGCTCGCAGCAACCCTGATGGGAACTTCAAATTCGCCGCACCCGGATCGAATTCGCCGCTTGTGGTGCAGGAACTTCAAATAGGCGGCACTAGCTGGCGGTCGCGATTGGGGCCGCTGATAGCCCCTCCTTGCCCGATGGTTCAAGCACGCGCCGCGCAATCAGCGCGGCGACGATTAGCGTGCTGGCAAGTCCGAGTGGAAATTCGAAGAGCGGAAACGCAATGAACAGCAACATGGCGCCGGCGAGGCTTGCGAGTTCGCCGCGCCGGAAACCTTTCGCAAGGCCGAGCCGCAGCAGGAAGCCCACCGGGATTGCCAAAACCATCATGTCGTAGAGAAAGAGGTAAGGCGTAAGCAGCAGCGTTCCCGCCGCAAGCGCCGCCGCCTTCAGCGCATAGTCGGCGCGCCCACGCCAGAGCCTGACGACGCCGACCAGAACCGCGCCCGACATCATCCACTGGAACGTCCACGCCAATTGCTCGTCGCCGCCCAGCGTCCGCACCAGGCCGAACACGCTTTGCAGCTTGTAGAAGGTAGCGCGGCCTTCGGTGAAGGAGGCCTGAGAAAACATCGGCATCCATTGAAAGAACGCCTGCCAGCTTTCGGTGCCGAAGGCGATCCATGACAACAGCGCAAGCGTCACGGTCGTCACCGCCGCGGCGGAGAAGGTCGCCCATTGCGAGGCCGCGATCAGGGCAAGCGGAAACAAGAGGCCGTATTGCGGCTTATAGGACAGAAGGCCAAGACAAATGCCGGAAAGTATCGGCCGCGTCGGCATCAGCACCAGCGTTCCGCCAAGCAGTGCAGCGGTCAGGAAGCCGTTCTGTCCGTTCATCGTGTTGGCAAGTACCACCGGGAACGCGGCCGCCACAACAAGACCAAAGCGTTGTCCAACCACTGTGCGCATCATCGCCGCGTAAGGCAAAAAGCTGACTGCGGCAAAGCCTACCAGTCCGCAGGCATAGGAAAAATGCGCTGATATCATCGCGACGAACAGGAACGGCGGCGGATAGTGCCAGGTATAGTCGCCGACGTGGTCCTGACCCAGCATCGTCTCCTGAACCTGCTTGTGGATGTCCCAGTCCCAGGCCAGCGCGGGCTGCCCATCGAGCGCGAGCTTTCCGGCGGCCCAGACGTTGGCGAAGTCGGTGACGATGAAGCGGCCCTGGGCGTCGATCAGCCATTGATGGGCGTAATAGAGCAACGGCAGCAGCGCCGCATTGAAGGCCGCCAGCATGAGGCAGGCTTTCATGAGAAGGGACGGCACGGAATCGCGCGGCGGCTCGAGCGGTGTGGATGCTGAAGACATCCGCCATCACTACGCATTGCGCCTTGAAGAAAGATGAACCCGGCGCGCGCGGGCAGGTGGGTCGGTAGGGTTTCGTTAACCATTCTTAAATAAAGACCCAAGTGGCTTCTTTTCAAGCTGGGTCTTAAAAAGCATGACTGAGCCTGATGCGTTGGTCCGCGATATTGACGTCCAGAAAGCCCTGCAGCGGGAAGCCTGGCGCGAGCTCGCCAGCTCGGCACTGACGACGTTCGACCGCTACGAGATCCGAAACCGGATCCGGCAAAGCGAGGCCGAGTTGCGCGTCAGCCTGCAAATAATGTCCGAACGGCTGCGCTACAGGCAGCGGCCGGCGGAGGACGCCGGCGACAGCCTCGCAAACATCAGTTTTCGGATTCTTGGCCGGCCAATGGGTTAGAATTCGAACGCGTCGGTGCTTCGTCGCGCCAGTTCGCGCAAGTCTGCAACGGTTCCGCGCACTGCGTTGCAGCGGCGGCAATAGATCTTGGTCTGTGCATCGGGCGCGCTCGCCGGGTCGATCGGCTTGATCGACAGATTGCCGCACTCGCATACGACCTTCAGTCCGGGCCGTCCTTCGCGCTGATGTTGATCGACGTTCATTTGGCTTTCTCGTCTAGCCGATAATTGCCGAGGCAAAAAAGCTGACCGTGCCGACCTTAAAGGCGAAGCGTCCGACGCCACGCCGAAGGGCCATCGGCACCATGATCTCCAGAAGCTCATCCCGGAACCCGGCCAACGGATTCCTGCGACTCTCGATATACGGTCCGTAAAGGACGTCGTTCCGGAGTTCGAAGAGTTTCGCGGCCATTGTAGCCGCGAGGAAAACCAGCCCCGCAATCGCAGTAATTTCGATTGTCATTTTTTTCGGCCCCCGCCGTTTGCTCCCATTGGGGCCATTGTTACGCCCGAAAATCTAATCCTCGGGTCGCATGTTCAGATGCAATTGATCGATCGCATTAGCGAAGCTTAAACCACATCGGGGTGAGTGCGAGACAATCTGAAAGAGGCCGATTGCGGGGTTTGGCGCCGGACTAGGATCGCCAGCATGGCTATCCCAACGGTGCGCCTGACATGCGGAATACCAAGGGACCGGCAATCAGAAAGACAAGCAGCATTTTTCGGGCGAAAGGCTGTTGGATCGCGCCCAGCAATGACAACCCCGCGAGTGGAAAGAGGGCCGCCAGCGGCAAATAATAACGCGGGTAAGCGGTCGTCAACCAGCCGAACTCGAGGTGCAGCTCATAGCTGAAGATGCCGTGGATGAAAAACGTTGCGGCAAAGGCAAAGGCGCCGGCAGCGGTCACTATCTCGAGCGGACTAGCCTTTCCGTCGGCGATCCGCCGCATCGCCACCAGAATCCCGCCGAAGGCGGCGAGCGCGGCAACGATCGGGATCGTAAGCGCCGCGTAATTCATTGCATTGCGCGGCTTCAAGGTCGGCATCCATTCGAGGACAAATTCCGACACGAAATGTGCCGCGAAGGGGGCTGGCGTCAATCGGGGGGCGCTGTCCCAGCCGACGGCCTGCGCACCGGTCTTGACCATTCCGATCACTCCGTTTGTCATCGGCGTCGGGCTGCCATACTGGGCCAGCAGCGCGATATAGGGAGCGCCGGCCAAGAGTGCAGCGATCGCGATCAGGACGATCGATCCGAGTTCCAGGCGCCCGCGCCAAAAGAGCCACAGCAACACACCGCCTACCAATCCGCCCGCCAGCAACAACCCGGTGAACTTGGCCCATGACGCGGCGACGACGCCACAGAGCGCCGCCAACAACCACCGCCGGCTGCCGGTGAGAAGGAGCTGAAAGGCAGCGAGCGTGGCAATGCCTCCGCCGGCGAATGCGGCGTTGTCGTTGTTGATTGCGCCCGCAAGCGGCGCCAACACAGGGATGGCGGTCACCGGAACGATATAGGCGTAGAGCGCGAGCCGCGGTAGCTTTGCAACGAGCCCAACCGCCAACAGGGCCGCAAGCCCGATCGCTGCCAGCGCGACGTTCAATAGCCGGTGGATCAGGATTGCCTCGGGATGACCTTCCAGGTTCGGACCGACGCGGGCCAGCAGCAAGTAGTACGGCGAGGGATGATTGAGATAGTTTGCCTCACTCGTGAAGTGAAAGCCCGACGGGTCGAGCATGCGCATATCTTCAAACGCCGGCCATTTGCCGCCGGAGTGCCGGAGATACGCAACATAAGATGCATGGGCTACTTCATCGAAGCCCTGGGTTATGTCCTTGCGCACGGCGCCGAGGGTGGCGGCGACAATGAAAAGCAAAAGGACGATCGCGCAAACGCGCCACTGAGCGCTGGCCGCGGCCGCGACTTCTTGACCATGCAAAGACCCGTTGAAATCAGTCGGCGCAGACATCGTGCCAGTTCGCACAATAGTTGTTAATCAATCGCATATACAACTACCGCGCAACGGAAGAGTCCGCATTTGGGTGAAGAAATAGTATGTATATTTCGCAGAAGCGACGCGAAATTGATTCGAGACCACTCCACCCGGGTCAAGCGCGGGATAGCTTCGCCGGCGCACAAGAGTCTTTCCGGGGACAATGCTGAAGGTAAGCCCAACATGACGCGCATAGGCACTCGAGCCGAGGTCTGGTTTTCCAACGTGATCGCTTCGTTTGCCCGCTATGTCGCGGAAAGGACGTTGCCCGAATCCGTTCCAATGCTCATGCGTCAGGATGCCGTCGTGGATTCCTTTAACTACGCGAAGGAAAACATGGGGGGCGCCTATTCGTTCCTGGATCGATATGAAGGTCTGGCGCTATCGATCAAGGAGGCAAAGCAAAGATTTCCTTCCCGCAAGCTTGTACTGGAGTTCGGGGTGTACAAGGGCGGGATGATCAACTACCAGGCCAGGAGGTTTCCTGAACTGGATTTTGTCGGATTTGATAGTTTTGAGGGCTTGCAGGAACGATGGAGTGGCATGGCTCCCGAAAAAGCTTTTGATCTTGGCGGCAAACTGCCACGAGTTCGGAGCAACGTCAGGTTGGTGAAGGGGTGGTTTGCGGAGGCGGGATCCCGTTGGAAAGCGGAAAACCGCGCCATCGACACCCCGCTGCTGGTGCACGTCGATTGTGACACCTACGCCGCGACGGTCGACGTGCTGGAATTGTGTTCTGACTATGTTGAGCGTGGTCTGCTCATTCATTTTGACGATTATTTCGGGTTTCCGCAGTGGAGAACCGGCGGATTCAAGGCGCTGAAAGAAATCTCGGAAAAGCGGCGATGGCGCCTGACCTATTTGTCTTACGGGACGAAAGAGGTGGCGGTTCTGGCGGAAAAATATGTTGACTGACATGGCTTGCTCACGCGCGCATTTGCGCAGGACCATTGCTGGCAAGTCCGACCGACAATCGATGAACCAAACATAACGGCCGACGCCGTAAAGCGCTTCGCTGCGTCGTCATGTGACGAAATCCGTAGCGATGCGCGTTGACGCTTCATTAACGCTTCAAGAGAGAGGATTCTGCGAACGGCGATAAGCCCGACGTTAACGAAGCTCTGCGCAAATGCGAACCCGAAATTCGAGGGAAATCGCCGCGTATGACCCCTGCTGCAGATGTATTCGTGATTGGTGCCGGGCCCGCCGGACTCACCGCTGCCTATTGCCTGACCAAGGAGACGCCATCGGTCATCGTGATCGAGAAGGACCCGGCTTACGTCGGCGGCATAAGCCGCACCGTGCGCTATGGCAATTTCCTTTTCGATATCGGCGGCCATCGATTTTTCTCCAAGTCGAAGGAAGTCGTCGATCTCTGGCACGAGATCTTGCCTGATGACTTCATCACGCGGCCGCGGCTGTCGCGCATCTATTACGGCGGAAAATTCTATTCCTATCCGCTGAACGCGTTTCAGGCGCTGCGCAACCTCGGAATATTCACGAGCGCCGCTTGCATGGCGTCCTATGCCTTGGCAAGGATAACCCCCGTCGCGTCGCCCCGCAGCTTTCACGACTGGGTTCGCAATCAGTTCGGCGAGCGCTTGTTTCGAATTTTTTTCAAAACCTACACCGAGAAGGTGTGGGGCATGTCGTGCGACGAAATTTCGGCCGATTGGGCGGCGCAGCGTATCAAGGGCCTGGATCTTCGCGTCGCAGTCATCAATGCGTTGAAGCGTTCGTTCCGGCGCAAATCAGAAGTCGGTGAGACAGCCGACGTGGTAAAGACCTTGATCGAGACGTTCCAATATCCGCGCAAGGGGCCGGGCATGATGTGGGAGGCCGCGGCAGCGAAGATCACGGAACGCGGCGGTCAGATCCTGATGGGTCGCGAGTTGGTCGAACTTGCCTACGACAACGCCGAGCGACTTTGGCATATCGAGGTCGTCACTCACGGCGGAGCGCGCGAGACCTATGCGGCTCGACACCTCGTCAGTTCTGCACCGGTCCGCGAATTCGTACAGAAACTTTCGCCGAAACCGATCTCGCTCCTGCACGCGCGCGAACTGCGCTACCGTGATTTTCTCACCGTTGCGCTGATGATCAACAAGCCGGAACTGTTCGCCGACAACTGGATTTATATCCACGATCCCAGCGTGAAGGTTGGCCGCGTGCAAAATTTCGGCTCCTGGTCGCCCGAGATGGCGCCACCCGGCATGACTTGCCTCGGCCTTGAATATTTCTGTTTCGAGGGCGACGGCCTCTGGACGATGTCGGATGAGGACCTCATCTCGCTCGCCACGCGTGAAGTCGCAAAGGTCGGTTTGGTCTCAGCCAACGACGTGGTCGACGGCTGCGTGGTGCGCCAGCCCAAGGCCTATCCGGTCTATGATGATTCCTATCGCGAGCATATGTCGACGATCCGGCGTGATCTGGAGTCGAGCTTTCCGACGCTGCATCTGATCGGCCGCAACGGAATGCACAAATACAACAATCAGGATCACGCCATGATGACCGCCATGCTCACGGCGCGGAACATTCTTGCCGGCGAACGTGTCTACGACATTTGGCAGGTCAACGAGGACGCAGAATATCACGAAGCGGGAGCATCGAGCGCGCAGGCAGCGCTGGCGAGTGAGCGGCTGGTACCGGCCAAGGCGAGAACTCGAGCAGCATAGGGCCGGGGGGAGTGCGCCTTCTACGTCGAGCCAAGGCGGCAGCTCGCTCATGACCAAGCCGAAGTCATGCAGCCACGAGAGCGCCATCAATCGCCCTTTTCCAGCCAGCTCATGATCTGCTCCGGACCGATGGTCCGCCTCGGCCGGTGGGATTTGATCGTGCCGGCGCTGACGTCACAGCCCTCCTCCAGGCGCTCCCGGGCGAATTGCTTGGCTTCGATCTCCGTTCGAAACGTCTTCGAATTTCGCACATAGACGACGCGCGCCTCGTCGGGGCTGCGAAACGCGACGTACCAGATGTGGGCATCTGTGCCCATGGCGAACTCAAATCATAATTTTCTGAAACAAAGTTGGGCTACGCGCCGGCGCGGCGCAAGGCAGACAACATTACCATTCGAGAGATCAGTAATCGGGAATGGGTGCCGAAGGTCATTGATTCAGATCAAAGTCACTTCCCTTTGCGGGCAAGCGGTGTTGCCAATTCTCCACGCGCCTTTTCCTCTTTATATCTGCACATGTGCCAGAAATGCCACGCATCCGCTCCGGATGAAGCCCTATAAGACAGACCGGCGACGCGGCCAGCTCCTGCAAGTCGCGAAGCGGCGTTTTTCTCCCGGCAAACTCAAAGCCCCGGCAGCAAGCCGGGGCTTTTTTATTCGACAATGCCGTGCCGGTTGCCGGTCACCGCAGCACGTTGCGCGGCAGCCATAGCGACAGTTCCGGCAAATAGGTGACGAACATCAGCACCAGGAACATTACGGCATAGAACGGCCAGATCTTTCGCATCACCTGCTCGATCGTGACCTTGCCGACCGCGCATCCGACAAAAAGAATGGAGCCGACCGGCGGGTGGCACAGGCCGATGCCGAGGTTGAGCAGCATGATCATCCCGAAGTGAACGGGATCGACGCCGAAACTCTGCATGACCGGAAGGAGGATTGGCGTCGCGATCAGGATCGACGGCGCCATGTCGACCAGGGTGCCGAGCACGAGCAGCAGGATGTTGATGAGAAACAGAATGACGTATTTGTTGCTCGAGATCGACAGGAAGAACGCGGTCATCTTCGCCGGCATCTGCGTCAGCGCCATCACATAGCCGACGCTGGATGCGCAGGCGATCAGCGTCAGCACCATGGCGACGGTCCGCAGCGTCCGGTGCAGGAGCACGGGCAGGTCGCGCCAGCGGTAGTCGCGGTAGATGAACATGGTGACGAAGAATGCCCAGATGCAGGCGACGGCGCCGGCTTCGATCGCGGTAAAGATGCCGCCGAGAATGCCGCCGAGAATGATGACGAGCGTCACCAGCCCCCATGCGGCGTCGATGGTGATGCGGAGCGCGTCCTTCGCCGGCACCCTCTGGCCGCGCGGGTGCTTCTCGCGGTAGGCGACGACAAGGCAGAGAATGATGAGCGAAAAGCCGAGCAGGAGGCCCGGAAACACGCCGGCCATGAACAGCGCGCTGATCGAGATCGTGCCGCCGGTTGCAAGCGAATACAGCACCGCGTTGTGGCTCGGCGGCACCAGCAACGCCTGAACCGACGAGGTGATGGTAAGGTTGGTGGCGAACACGCGCGGATATCCGGTTTTCTCCATTTGCGGGATCATCACCGAGCCGATCGCGGAAGTGTCGGCTACGGCCGAGCCTGAAATGCCGCTGAGGAACGTCGTGGCGAGCACGTTGACGATCGAAAGGCCGCCGCGCACGCGCGTGAATCCGACCAGCACGTCCGCGAAAGCCACCAGCCGCCGCGCCATCCCGCCTTCGGCCATGATCGCGCCGGCGAGCACGAAAAAGGGGATCGTGAGCATCGCCACCTTGCTGACGCCGTCCGAAATCTTGAGCATCACCGCTTCCAGCGGAATGCCGATCGACCAGGCGCCAGCGATTGCGGCCAGCGCCAGCGAGTACGCAATCGGCATGCCGATGACGAAGCAGGTCAGCATGGTTGCGAGCAGAACGAAGATATCCATGTGCCGGCCTTCCTCACTCGAACGGCGCGGCGTGGGGGCTTGCCTCGCCGTGCTGAGGGATGGGATCTTCCGGCGCGCCGAGGAGAACGCGCTCGATGATGAAGAGCAAAAGGCAGACGCCGCCGATGGGGATCGGCAGATAGGTAACGCCGACCGACAGGAAGGGGAAATCGGCGATCGTGTTGTGCCAGGTCACCTCGACCAGCCGCTCGCCCCACACGATCATGAAGAGCGCGATCAGTGCCATCAGGAACTGAACAAGGAGATCGAGTGGGTTTTGAAATCTGCCCGGCAATTGATGGGCGAAATAGGCGACGTTCATGTGCAGGTTGAGTCGGTAGGCCGCGGCTGCGCCGATGAAGGTCAGGACGATAGTCAGGAGAACCGCGAGCGGCTCGGGCCAGGAGGCCGCGCTGTTGAGCACGTAACGGGTGAAAACCGCCCAGGGAATGACCGCCGAAATCAGCACCAGCGCGATGCAGCCGATGACGACGCACAGAAGATAGAGCGCGTCCATCGCGCGGCGAAATGCTGCTGCCATTATCTGGTTCCCCCGACGGCCGTCATTGCGAGAAGCGTAAGCGACGAAGCAATCCAGCGCCATACCGAAACTCTGGATTGCTTCGCTTCGCTCGCAATGACAACCGCGTTTCCCGTATTTTCAATATTTCCTTGGAGCCTGTTGTCCGATGAGCATTCGGGCGATTCGTTAGCCCGAAATGACGGCTAGAACGACGGCGCCGTCGATGCGAAAGTCCGTTACGCAATGGCCTGGATGCGCTTGATCATGTCCTGGTATTTCGGGCCGTATTTGTCCCACACCGGCTTGACTGCGTTCTGGAACGGCGTCTTGTCGGCAATCTCGACGATCTGGCAGCCGGCCGCTTTTGCCTTCTCCATCGCCTGCTGCTCATACTGCTTCCAGAGCACGCGCTCCTCGAATTGCGCCTCGCGAGCGAATTTCTTCAACAGGTTCTGGTCGTCGGCGGAAAGGTTGGCCCAGGCTCGCTTGGAAAATACCAGCACCTCGGGAATGACGAGGTGCTCGGTCAGGGAATAATACTTGGCCGCTGTGTAATGATTGGAGAAGACGTAGCTCGGCGGATTGTTCTCGGCGCCGTCGATTACGCCGGTTTGCAGTGCGCTGAACACCTGGTCATATCCCATCGCGACGCCGTTGCCACCGAGCGAATTCATCATTTCGATGAAGATCGGATTGCCGATGACGCGGAACTTCAGGCCCTTGATGTCCTCGATCGACTTGATCGGGTGCTTGGAATTGTAGAGGCTGCGCGCGCCGGAATTCATCCAGCACAGCGCGACCAGGTTGGCGTTCGGGCTTGCGGTGATCTTGTCGAGCAGTTCCTGGCCGATCGGGCCGTCCATCATCTTTTCGGAATGCGCGATGCTCTTGAACAGGAAGGGCATGTTGACGACGTTGATGTCGTCGACGATCGGTCCCATCGTTCCGGCGCTGACGCGCAATAGCTGGATCGCGCCGATCTGCGTCTGTTCGATGGTTTCCTTCTCGCCCCCGAGCTGCATCGATGGATACATCTGCACCGAAAGCCGGCCGTTGGTCGCCTCCGCGAGCTTCTTGCCGAGATTTTCCGTCGCCGCCACGGTCGGATAACCCGCGGGCTGCACGTCGGACGCCTTGAACACCATCTTGGCCTGCGCGCACGCCGGCGAGGCGAAACCTGTTGCAAGCCCGGCTGCGCCGAGGCCGGCGCCGATCTTGATGAAATCGCGACGTCTCATCGGAAATCCTCCCTTTTCAAAGATTGTAACTACTTTCGAACGTCTAGTGGAGTGGGTTTGACATCGCTACCCACCCAGCCGCGGTCTCGAAAGCGAATGTCAAATCCTAAACTCCACTTGAATCTCGTATTTGCCAGCGGTCCTTTGATTCCAACATTCGCAAGGGTGCCAGCCGCAATGGGCGGCGAATGTTGGAATCAGACCACCAGGAAGCCCGCTCGCGTCCGCAATTCACTTTGTTCCGGGCTTGCCAATAAATCGGTCAGAATTTGCGCCTCCCGCGGGTGCGCGGCGGTCGTCGTGACTGCAGCCGTGTAAACGCTCGAAAGATCGCATCCGCTCGGCAGCGAGCCGGAAAGCCTTACGCCTTTGGTATTGATGATCTCGGTCGATTGCGTGCAGCCGATCGGCCGCCTTGCATCGCTTTCGGCGAGATGCCGCATGGCGGTCGCGCCGTTGGGATATATCTTCAGCCGCTCCGAAACGTCTTCGGCAACCCCGAGTTGGCGCAAGACGTTTGCGACATGGATGCCCGCGGTCGACGCCTTGATGTCGGGAACGAAGATCGCGTCCGCTTCGAGCAGCGCTTTGCGCAGGCTTGCGGCGTCCCGCGCTGAAACGAGGGGGTCGGCGTGGCGAACGGCGAGTGCCGTCTCGACGCGGCCGATATCCGAAATCGAGCCGGTCGTCACGAGATTCTCGCGCGCCAGATCGGATATCAAGGCCTCCGTGAGGATGACGATGTCGGCAGGCGTGCCGCCCCGCAACTTGCCGGCCATGGCGCCGACGGCGCCGAATTCTGCCTCGATATCGAGCCCGGTCTGCTTCTTGAACTTCGGCGCCAGGCTTGCCACCAGCCCCTGCGCCGCGCCGCCGCTCAAGATGCTCAAACCCGTCATGATGCAAGGTCCATCGCCGCAATCAGGCGCTCGCGGGTGATCGGCAGATTGCGAGCGCGCAACCCCAGCGCGTCGAACACGGCATTCGCAATCGCCGCGGTCACCGGACCATGCGCGGCTTCCCCGGCGCCGACCGGCTCGATCTCGGGCCGCGAAATGACTTCGACGTCCACTTCTGGCACTTCGCCGAAGCGCAGGATCGGATATTCGCTCCAGGAATTGCTGGTGATGCGTTCGCGGTCGAAGCGCACGCGCTCCTTCAGCACCCAGCTCGTGGCCTGGATCGCGCCGCCCTCGATCTGGTTGATCACGCCATCCGGATTGATGGCTTCGCCGACATCGACTGCGATCGTCAGCCGCCTGACCGAAATATCGTCGGCGCCTTCGACCTCGGCGATTGCGGCGCAATAGGCGCCGGTATTTTTGTAGCGCGCGAAGCCGAGGCCGTGACCGATGCCTTCGCGTTTTTCCGGTTTCCAGCCGGCGCGCCTTGCCGCCGCGCGGATCACGTCCTGTGCCCGCGGGTCCGACAGGTGACGCAGGCGGAAGGCGACCGCGTCCTCGCCGCGCTCGGCGGCGAGTTCGTCGAGAAAGGACTCGATCGCGAACACGTTGGCTTGCGCGCCGAGCGTGCGCAGCGCGGAAGTACGGATCGGCATGGTCGTCAGGCGATGGCACTCGATTTGCCACGACGGGAAATCGTAGAGCGGGATCGAGTTGCGGTCCGCGCCGCCGCCACTCGCCTGCGCCGGATTGGTGGCGATATATCGAGGAAACGGGCTTGCCAGTTCGCTGGCCGCGAGCAGAGCAGGAAGATTGGCTCGTCCCGGCCGCGCAGTGTGGCCATTGCTCCAGACGCTGTGCCGCCAGTCGACGATCTCGCCCCCCGCGTCGAGATCGGCCTCGATCTCGACGGTCATCGCGGCACCGAACGGCGCGTGCGACATCTCGTCGGCGCGCGTCCATTGCAGGCGAACCGGCCGGCCGCCAGCGGCTTTCGCCAGAAGGACCGCGTCGAGCGCGACATCGTCGGCGGCATTGTGACCGTAGCAGCCGGCGCCCTCCAGATGTTCGACCGTGATGTTCTCGAGCGGAATCTTGAGAACCAGAGCGAGATCGGCACGCAGGAAGTAGACGCCCTGACTATGGGTCCAGACCCGGACGCGGTCGCCGTTCCATTGCGCGATCGCGCACGACGGCGCGATCGACCCATGGGTGATGTAAGGCCGGCTGTATTGCCGCCGGATCGTGCGTGCCTTTGCGAATGGTTTTGACGCTTTTTTGCTGTCGATGACGGAGTGTTCGGCCGGCTGGGACTTCAGCCATTCGGCGAGCCCGGTCTCGTCGGGCAGTGTTTCGCGCAAGGTCCAGCTTGCGCCTTTGCGCAAGGCGGCGAGCGCCAGTTCGGCGCCGGTCTCGGTCTCGCTGACGAGGCCGGCAAAATTCCCGTCGCGCATGATCGCGACGAGGCCCGGCAATTGGCGTGCGCCGTCCTCCTTCAAATCGACGAGAGAGGCGTGCGAGAGCTCAGACCGCAGCACGCGGCCGTGGAGCATGCCGGGCCATGATGAATCGTGGATGAAGCGGGGCTCGCCGAAAACCTTGTCGGGAATATCGAGCCGCTGCACGGACTGCCCGGCGACCGCCCGCCGCGAGGATTGCTTTGGTTGCGCGCTTGCCGTCGCATCGCGGTCGAGCGAGATTTCGCCTGCGAGCTCCCAGTAGCTGGTGCTGACATTGCCCGGTCCGGAAATGGTGCCATCGCTGATGTCGAGCGCCTCGGGCCCGACGCCGAGGCGCTCGGCGGCGGCTGTCAAGAAAATCTGCCGGATGTCAGCGCAGGCTTGCCGTATCGCGCGGCCCGATTGCTGCACGGAAAGACTGCCCGAGGTGACGCCTTCGTTGGGACTTCCGGCCGTGGAGGCGCGAACCATCCGCACGCGGGCGATGTCGACATCGAGTTCGTCGGCCGCGATCTGGGCGAGCGCGGTGACGATGCCTTGCCCGATCTCGACCTTTCCCGAAGAGACCGCGACATGGCCGTCGGAGGCGAAGCGGACCCATGAAGACAGTTTTGGATTTGCCGCAAGACTCACCGGCAATTTAGGCGTGGAGGGGGTCTTTTCGGTCATGGGTTGCGCATCTCCGCTGCCGCGCGCAAGATCGCCCGCACCATCCGGTTATGCGACCCGCAGCGGCAGAGGTTGCGGTCGAGCGCAGCCCTGATTTCCGCATTAGAAGGATCCGGATTTCGCTTCAACAGTGCCGCCGCGCTCATCAGGATTCCGGATACGCAATAGCCGCATTGCAGCGCCTGTTCGGCGATGAAGGCGCGCTGCAGCGGATGCGGCTTTTGGGCGTTTCCCAATCCCTCGATCGTGGTGACGTCCTTGTCCGCGACCGACCATAAAGGCGTGTCGCAGGCGCTCACCGCTTGATCGCCGACCAGGACATTGCAGGCGCCACATTCGCCTGCGCCGCAGCCGAAATGCGGACCGGTTAATCCGAGGGGGCCGCGCAGGGTTGCAAGCAGGGAGGTTTCTGGATCGGCGTCGATGTCGGTCTCGACACCATTGAGGCGAAATCGAATATTCGGCATCAAGATTCTGGAACCTTTACGGCTTGTCGGGGAATCGCTTGACGACCTCGGCCCATTTCACAATATCGCTGCGCAGGAATTTGTCGAATTCTTCCGGTCTCATCGACATCGGCACCGCGCCCTGATCGGCCCAGAGCTTGACGATCTCGGGCCGCTTGATTGCGTCGTTGATGGCGCCATTCAGTTTGTCGATCATCGGCTTCGGCGTTCCGGCCGGCGCCATCAATCCAAGCCAGATGGTGGCTTCATAACCTGAAAGACCTGCTTCCTCGACCGTCGGCACGTCGGGCAGAACGCTTGAGCGCGTCTTGCCCGTGGTGGCGAGCGCGCGCACCTGGCCCTGATTGACGTTGGGCGCCATGGTCGTCACCGCGTCGATCATCATCTGTACCTGTCCGCCGATCACGCCGTTGCGGGCTTCGCCGCTGTTGCGGTAGGGCACGTGCACGAGATCGATGCCCGCCATGGTTTTGAAGAGCTCGCCGGCCATGTGGTAGGGCGTGCCCTGGCCGGAGGAGGCGTAGTTCATTTTTCCCGGTTGCGATTTGGCGAGCGCGATGAATTCCTGCATGGTTTTGGCCGGCACCGACGGATGCACCACGATCACGAGGTCGGAAACATTGATCGGCGCGATCGGCACGAGATCGCGCATCAATTCATATTTTCGCTGCGGCACCAGCGATTCATTGGCGGTTTGGGTGTTCGACATCATCAAGAGCGTGTAGCCGTCGGGGGCCGACTTGGCGGCTTCCTGCGTGCCGATCACCGCACCGGCGCCGGCACGATTCTCGATCACGAAAGCTTGCTTGAGGCTTTCCTGAAGGGCGTTGCCGAGCAGGCGAGCCGCGACGTCGGCGGGTCCGCCGGCGCCAAAGGGAACGATGATCCGGATGGTCCGAGTCGGATAGTCTTGTGCCAGACATGTGCTTGCGACGAAGGCCTGAGCTGCGACGAGCGCCGCCACGAGCGCAAGTATCAGCTGTGAGGAGCTCCTGGTTGCGTACTTTGGTCTGGCTCTTCCGCGTTTCATTCCCAAGTCTCGTTTTTCTCGTTCCGGCTAGCCAAAATCAGCGATCTTGTCTAACTGTCAAGCTCGGCTTGAAATCTAGCTGCAAGGCGAACGCGCTGTCGACATGG
>Ga0306925_10002364_pt1 | contig 16172 bp, 21 predicted proteins | sample flu12Cox44000176_FD_203755 | JGI IMG/M metagenome (GOLD analysis project Ga0306925, IMG submission 203755) | Lab enrichment of tropical soil microbial communities from Luquillo Experimental Forest, Puerto Rico - flux8day.12C.oxic.44.000.176 (v2)... | ecosystem: Environmental > Terrestrial >... | reverse complement strand
CGCCGGCGTCACCGGGGTCGTCAGCGGCGTCGTGCTACTGCTCATCGCGTAATTTCATCAGGACCCGCGACAGATTGGTGGCGGGCTTCTTGCATCCGCACCGTCGATCGGAATCGCCGCTGCGGGCCTCAGTCTATTCACGCCACGCCCCGCCGCGGCGGACGACCCGCCGATGGACAGCGGCAAGCCGGGCCGGCGCTACATCATTCGCGGCGGCTCGGTGATGTCGCTGGATCCGCCTTCGGTGTAGAGTGGGTCGCAGTCGCGATGATCTGATCGTCAACGGCACAGCCGACACACTCGAGGCGGTAAAGGCAGCCGCATTCGTCGAAGCAAGGGGCGCAGCGTGTTATGTCAAACTCGGGTCAGTGGGATCGAAGGGACTGATTTACGCGCCCGCACCGAATACCGCGTCGCAGTCGCCGCTTAATGACACGCTGTTCGGCCGCCTGCGCTTCCCGTCCGTAGGTCATGGTGCGAATCGTGCCGGGTGACCCAATGCGGCCCCATTCGAGCATGACGCTCCACTCCCCGAACAGGGTAGGAACAACCTGCAGGACGTAGAACCTGCGTGAGTTCCGCTCCGGCTCGATGCGCGCGAGGAAAGTCATACGCAGGAAATCAGCGCTTCTCCCTCAAGCTGGCCCCGTGCCGGCCGGTGGCCGGTGCAGGCGGAGCGGGGTTGGGCCAACCCCGCTCCGCGCCGCTCATTCGAGATTATCTAAAGGGAAAGCTAAACGTCTGGGTGAAGGCGCCGCTGCTCGGATTTACGACAAATACGCCCTCCAGATTTCCATTCGCGCAAGACACGGTGAGGCCCTGTGCAATGGATAAGTTATTGATACTAACCCAAAGCCCGCCCTCCAGACCGAAGACATAGAACCACTGGTCAGAGCCGTTCGGCGTAAACCACCCGCAGTTCCACGCATGGAAAGTGTTCCAGCCCGTCGGCACGTTAGCGGCACTCAGGTTATCAATGTCAGCCCTCCCGAAGCTGTACGAAGCGCCGGCTGCTAGGCCCATTGCGGCGTGTTGTTTGGCCAGCCCATTGAGAACCTGCTGGATCTTCTCCGGGGACGGACCAAGAGTAGCCTGCGGGTTTGGCGGGAGACCCTGGGCCGCGGCAACGCCGATTGAGCAACCGAGCGCGATTGCTGCCAATCCGAGAAATTTCGTCTTCATTTCCTCGCTCCTCCTTGGGATGTCCACACAACTCACAGGCTCATTAGAGCCAAGCGATTATATCGTGCGCGATCGCCTACCGTAAAGTCGCTTGTTAACCAAACTCCAGAAACAGCGAAGCCCAAGCGGCAAAAGGTCGTTTTCAACCGTAAGATGTGGTATTTAAACCTATCTGTATCCGGATCGGGGGCGACCCCACCTTAACCCTGGTCCCATTTTCCGGGTCCGCTTCTTATATCTCAGGCACGGCAAGAGGCGTCGGGTGCGGCCCGAGAACGAAAGGACAACATGGAATGGGTTTGTCAGTTTAACCTGATAGCCCGGAAGGGAGGCCGAGGGTAGGCTGGCGCGATGTCTGAAATCTCCTACCGCCTCCACCGTTTTCCGCCGGTGATCATCCAGCATGCGGTCTGGCTGTATATGCGCGTCACGGTTAGCTATCGGGACGTCGAAGAACTTCTGGCCGAGCGGGGGCTCGATATCGCCTAATGTTTCGAACAATGTTCCCATCTGGGCCAAGAAAAAGTTTACTACCCGCTCAACCGGATCGAGATCGTCGATCTGTGCTAAACCGCAGGTCGCATCGGTAAGCTCTTATCAGAAAGCGCTGCCATGCCATGGTTGAAGAAGACAGGGGCGGAGAAGTGGAAACTCAGGCTGCCGAAGGTCGGAAAGCAGGTGACACCATCAACGAGCGACGGGAGCCAGGGCAAAGAGAATGCAGGGCCTCTGACATTTTCTCATCGATCGTTGCACTGATCGTGGGTATCTCCTGGCCAGTGACATTGATTATATTAATCATTTTATTTTATGAACACTTACCATCGTTGCGAACTTTAACCAGCGGGTTGCGACAAGTATTTCCTGACAGGACTATCTCGAAAGTCGAAGCCGGTCTCGGTCCTAAGGGCATCGATTTCACCCTAGAGATGGCAGCGGCCGTTGCAGCGGGTGTTAGATCTCAACCCAGCACCGCGGGCGGGAAAACTGACGCGACGGTAAGCCCAGCAACGGCCAAAGAGTTGTCCATCGAAAGTGTAAGTGAGATAAACAGGTTCTCAGCAACCAGGCCGGGGCCTACCGCTAATATATTATGGGTTGACCCTCACCCTGCGAATAATATTGGTCTACAGTATTCGTTTCAGTCTCTCGGCATGGTAGTTATGACTATTCAAGACGATGATGGCATAGAGCCCTAGAGCCCTCTTTCGAGATAGTTGGAAAATTTAACGTCGTAATTACTAACATGATGAGGGAGCGTCCCACGCAAGCACAGTCATACGAAGCGGGATTGAAGACGGTTGATATCATAAAGACGAAACACCCCGGCGTGCCCGTAATCATTTACTCCGATTATTATGGTCGGCAGCACAGAGATGAGAACCCGATGCCCCCAGTAGTTTTAGCAACCAATGTAACTCGGGATGTGTTTACAAAGGTTGTCTCTATTGCGAGTGGTACGAAATGAGTGCTCCGGAAATAGCCCGAGGGGCGAAATGCCAAACGTGGTCCCTGGGAGCGGCCCGCAGGCTATAGGCCGCGAAGTGTCTATGGTAAATTTGTGCGCGTTCGGTTTTTATATGTTGTGTTTTCCCGCTTCGGGCAGAATCCGCTCGAAGCCGGATAATCTACCATCTGCGACTTTTGCCGGCGGAAGAAAAACCGCTCTTGATGATATGAGATTTTAACACATGGCCGCGCCATTTGCGCCGTCGCCATTTACCTTGGGCTTCTACTACCGGGCAAAAACCGACACCGCCGACAAGAAACGCGAGCTCTGTTACGGGGGCGAGCGTCATATATTGCTGTTCGGGGGGTCGCGCGTCGGAAAATCGACCAGGTTACTTCCGCTGAACTTGGCGCGAATCAAAAATCGCAGCATCGTGGTATTGGACATCAAGGCCGAGCTCTGCGCGCAGACACATCGAACGCGCCGCAAGCTCAGCGATGTAAAAATCATCAACCCCTATAATCTGCTCGGCCTGGGGAGCGACGGTTACAACCCCCTCGCCCGTCTCGATCCCAATGATGATTTCTTTTACGACAAGTGCAAGCTGCTGACACTGGCGGTAATCGAGACTGAAGGCGACAACCAGAAATTCTTTCCCGAAAGCGCCCCAGGGCTGCTGACGGCGGGCATCATGTGGGAGGTGATGCAGGCCCGCATCGAATGCCGTCCGGCATCGCTGCTCAAGGTCAGACAGTTGATTTGCGAGCGCGACGAATGGGAAGAACAGCCGCCGATCAAACAGGGTCGGACTCTGTTCCTCAGCCGCCCGTCCAGGTCAAGGGATTAAAGATCAACTGCGAAAGGATGGCGCGTGAAGGGGGAGAACAGATTGCGGGCCTGGTCAGCCGGTTTCTCCGCGACTACGGTAAAAACGAGCTCGGCGGCATTCAAGGCACCTTCGCCACGCAGACCGAATGGCTGCTGTCGATACCGCTCGCGCGTGATTTGGAAAAAGGCGAGTGGAGCTTCACGCAACTGAGGGACAAGCCCACAACCGTCTATATCATCCTGCCGCCGCAGGAGATAAAGGACAAGCGGCGCTGGACTCGTCTGCTCGTCACCTCGGCATTGTGCGAACACTTGCGGCCTGGCGCTTACAAAACGCTTTTCATCTTGGATGAATTTCGCGTGGCCGTGGGTCACCTCGAAATCATCAACACCTTTTGGTCGCTCGTGGCAGGCTACGGCGTCCAGTTCCTTGCCGTCTGCCAATCGGCGCTGCATCTCAAAGCCCTGTTCAAAGAGGAATGGGAGGTCTTTGCGGGCCAGTCCGGGGCGGTTGTCTGTCTGGGCGCACCTGGGGATTTGGAAACTGCACGCTGGATGAGTGCCAGGGCGGGGATGCGGACAGAATTTCGCGCCAGCCAGAACGAGGGCCAGGGCGTCACTGTCCAGGGTATCACCACCAGCACGGGCGAAACGATCTCGCAAACCGACAAGGCATTTAAGACGCCGCAAGAGCGCACGTCGATCAAGTCGGAACGGGCCGGATTTGGACACCGGGCAAGGGCGACACCAGCATCCCGTTCTTTGCGCCCAATTACTGGATGACGAAATTCAAAGCTCTGATCGATCCTAACCCCTACTATCAGCCTGCGAGCTCGTCACCGTCGCCGCGCACCTTGCGCCGCACTTGGAAGATTGGCGCACTGTCTCACGCGCTTTTAGGTGGGGTTTTCTGGCGGGTCGTTCAACATTTTCCGCCTACTCCCGCGCCCGTGGTCGGGTCAGTGATTCATTTTCCGGCGTCCGCTGGATAGCGCTCCGCTTCGCTGCGCGCCATGCGAGAGGCCCGCCTCTCGCGCTCTTGGGAGTATTTGAACAAAGATGATTATGTGGTTTAGGATCGGCCCTGCGGTACAGGCTGGAGAGCCAATGACCGCCCAAGGTGATGAGAGCCGGTTAGGTGTGTGATCCACCCTTACCCTCTCTTTGCTGTCGGGGGGCTGTGTTAGGCGACCGCCCGCCCCTCCCCTACCCGTTCGGCGTCGAGAAGTTGGGCAACTTGCCGGGCCAGCACGCGGCAATATCGCTGTGCCGGGGGCAAGACTGTTCCGTTGAAATTTGCCAGCAACAAATCATGGATAGCGTGCGTGGCGGGCCTGGGTGGCAACATTCGCCCCGGATGGTTCGCTTCCAGTTTTTCGATGTAGGCCAGAAGTAACGAAACGGCTGGATTTGGCACATAAGCGGACAAACCACGAACTCAGGCGGCCTTGCGAGCGGTATCGGGGGCGTCCCTGAGCGGGCGGAACCCGTCACGGCTTTCCGTGACCGGTCGCTCGGCGCTCCAGATGTAGTCCCCGGTGAGGTTTACATGCCCCCAGCCGAGCGGGGAGAGGTGAGCGAGTAGCTGGTCCGGAACATCCTCGGTCTGGCGCACAGCGGCAACGGCGCGCTCGAGGTAGCGTGTGTTCCACAGGATGATTGCGGGGACGAGGAGGTTCAGGCCTGAAGCGCGGTGTTGCTGGTTCTCGTAGGTGCGGTCGCGGATCTCGCCGAGGCGATGGATGAAGACAGAGAGCCCATCGGTCAGCCGGCGTTGGACCTCGCCACGCGCTTGATGGCGGGCTTGGACGCAGAGCCGCTCGAGCGCGCTGGGCGATGGGACGACGATCCGGCGCCGCCGGCACTCCTCCACCACCAGCCCGGCGAGATGCGCAAGCCGGTCGTTCTTGATCGCGTGCGGCAGCAGCCAGCCGGCCAGATCCGCGGCCGGACGCGTCCCGAAGGGACGAACCCCGAGGCGGTCCTGCCAGTTCGGCCACATGGCGCTGTCGGTTCCGCTCCGCGGCGAAATAGTCCTCGATTGACCCCGGAAGAGCGTCAATCTGCTCTGCGATGAACATGAGAAGCGGCCGCGGCGGCCGCTCGCCCGCCTTCAGCGGACGGCCCGGATAGCGCAGATAGCAAAGCATGAGGGCGTGGCCGAGGCGATTATGATCGGGGAAGCGGATCAGGCGAGACCCGCTCCACGGTGGCATAGGGCGAAATCTGGCGCGCCGGGATCTCGAGAACCTGGCACAGATCGAGCTCGTCGTCGACAGGAATACCGCGCTCGCCGACCAATGGGATTGACGGCTGCAGCTTGCGGCTCCGTCGACCGCGCCCGACCGTACCTGACTTAGTTTGGCGCGGTTTGCACGCCTGAGTCCGTGCCGTGCTACCGATGTCTGAGAGGCCCGCGCGGCAGTACGTCGGGTCGGACGACCTCATGGATCTGTTTTCCGCAACGTACCGGGTAGAACGCGACGCGGCATATTCAGGTCTTCAAACTGTATGGCGAATGGGTGCTCGGCACCGCCACCGATGAGCAGCTGAAACAGGTTGTCGCCGACCTGCGTAAGCGCGGCATCGCGCTGATGGCTCGTCAATGTGGTCGACGAGCAGCAAATGCTCGGCGAGCATATCCGCTTGGTTGCGGTTGTGGTCGATTCGGAGTACCTTGCCACAGACTCCTATCTCTGAAGCCCTTGCGGATACCAGAACCAGCCACAGGTTCGCCGACGAAAAGTGCGCTGGTGTTGAAGTTTAGAGGCGCGCGCTCGATTGAGCTTTGACCACGATCCCGCCCAACACCGAACCACCGCGCCTCGCCCTCGCGGACAAGAGCGGGACGACGAGCCGTTCATGATTGTTCCGGCGGTCGATGCTTGTTCCCTTAATGTAATTGTAAACCCCGGAATGCCAATGAGTTCCATCGGGGACGTTAATACCGCAGTGCGCAGCCATTGCGGCCATTCGGACCTGCCGAGCCGAGATCGTCATTAGCGCGGCTTTTTGCGGCGCCAGGATTGCGGGCTGCAACGCCGCCACTCCGGAAGGTAGGTCCTCTCCTCAGTGACCGCCTTGAAGCGTGTGATCACGGGGTTGCGAACGCTCGTCGAGAAGAGACGGAGCGTGGCAGTCCGGTTGCGAAGGAAAATCCCGCGACGTTAGAAGGCTTCACCGGCTATGCATTGACGATAAGCTCCCAGCAGGCCTCGGTTACCGCCTTCGACGGGACCGGCTCTTGAGGCGACGCGAGATCGGGCGCCCGGGGGGCTGACTGGACCGTCTGCTTGGATCGAGCCGGGCGTCGTCCCGCCTCGACCTTGGGCTTACGGCTGATTGATCGCCGTGAAGCCGGCCTTCCCGATCGCTGTGTCCCAATTGTGGTCACTGCCGGTAAACATTCCGGAGAACCAGACGGCGTTCGGGCCGGCGCCGAAATTCGGGGAGACACCGGTGTAATCGCCCCACCGACCCTGGGTATAGGTGGTCGCACCTAGCCCCAAGACGATCCCGCTATCCACGCCGATTGACCCCGGTGGCTGAGTCACCCGCCTCGACAGATACCCGGTCGAGCCAAAGAAAGGGGCAGGGCCGCTTACATTGAAAACGGTCGTTACATTGCCTTCCGGGTCCGGTTGCTGGGTCGGATAGTAGGAGGCGAGGCCGCCGCCATAGAGCAAGAAGATTTCGTTCCTCATCGCGGCAGCGGTGATATCGGGGCACAGATTGGTAAAGCTGCCCGTGCATCTCGCATTGTTGTCCTTGCCGAGAAATGGCTGGATTTGGTACTGCAGGATGCCTGGATACCCTGCGCCGGTGCCCGTCGTCAGCGCGGCATAGAGCGATCCGCCCGCATAGGTTACCTCACCGGAAATGCGGCAATCGTCGGTGTCGATCAGGGCGCTCGTACCGGGCTGCGTAGCGTTTTGGGGGAAGGAATAGTTGTTTGCGGTAGCAACCAATACCAGTGAAAACTCGGGTGGGAAGCTGGTGTTGACAACCAGCGGATTGGAGATCGCCCAGACATACAAACCATTTTGGGCGTCACCGCTATAGCAGCCCGCGATATCTTTCGACCCGACGAGGAACTCCGCCCGCGGAGTGTCCGTCGGGTTCCAAATATTCGCCGGTTGTGTCGAATCGGTCGCCGTCCCGGCGACATTTCCAACGGTCCAGTAACTGAAGCCGACCCCGGCATACATCGGCGCCTTGGGCAATAGGTCCCACTGCTCATACAGGTAGCTGCACGCCCCACCAGAGAGACAACTGCCGATCGGGCTGAAGATGTTGGACGCAAGATAGATCGCCTGGTGGTCCTGACCGATCCTCGGGAAGTCCCCGAACCCATTGGCGGTGTCGCTCGGGATAACGTAGATGAAATAGACGCTGCCGGGATCGTCACCGGCGCTGACCGCCACAAATATGTACGCTTTACTGTTCTGTATATCGATCGCGAGCTCGCTGAGGATGTAGCGATGGTTCGCCGGGTCGTAAATGATGCGCGGGTCGCTCAGGAACAAGCCGCCCGAGCCGAGGAAGCTGCTCAGGCTCTTGGGATAGCCGGGCGCTCTCGCCCCCGACTTGGTAAATATAGATATGCAGGTGTTGGTCGCCTGGAGCACCGGATAGGGGGGCGTATCGTCGCCGACCGCCAGACCCATATCGGCGGGCGTGAAGTTACCGCACGTTGTTTCGAAGTTGCCAACAAACGCGACGGTGGCACCTGGCGTCTCGACGCCGGACGTTGACACAGGCGTCGGTCCCGGCGCAGGCGGCGAAAGGGCGTCACCAGTCGATACGTTTGGCGCATTCGCAAGCCCCGCAGCGGCCCTGGCTTTCGCGGCCAAATACGCTTCCTCAGAGGCATGGTGACGCCACACCGGCTTAATGGCCGTTTGTGCCACGGAGCTAGCTGCGCTGATTTTTGGCAGGGCCCCCAACGTCACCGAGCTTTTCACAACCGCCGTGGCCGCCTGCACGCGCGGGGCGGCGGCCAGCGCTGCCAATGCCTCGCCCTGAACGTCGCCAACCTGCGCCGGGCCGGCTAATTGCGCCGAGGCCGCGAAGGGCATGACTGCAAGTGCAGCGGCAAGCACCCACGAAGTGGTTCTACCGATACTGCTCCAGCTGAACCGTTTATTGCCCATGGTTCGTCTCCTCTCCCTCGTTGAACATTGTGTCGATTACGGCTGTACCGAGCTCCCGCCGACACTCCCAATCGACGCCGGCGGGGGCGACATTTTCCCGGTAGGCGCGTTGGCAGGAGGATGGCGCGCGACGCGCGCCTTGAGAGCCCCATACTCGCTATCTGACAGACCGCTCTGGGGACGCGGCAGCTTCTTGACGACCGTGCCCGCGGTCGCGCCGATTTTCGGCACGGTGCTCAAGTTGACCGCCTTTGGCGGAGCCGCCGTCGACTCCTGCGGCGTGGCTCCGACCGGCTGCGCAATTGCGGGCGGTGGGGCCGACGCAGCCAAGGATATCATTACCAGCGCCGCCGCACAGCTCCTGGAAGCTGGCATGCTGACACCGCCTCGGCCGATTGCGGACCGAACATTGTACGGCTTGACTCCTCGCTCTTGGTCCGTTTTGGACCAGACGACCTCGCCCCCAAGAGACACGCTCATGGTCGATTGTCGACCGAGCTGGCGATACCGTAGGCTTGGCCAGCGGCGAAAAGCAACGGGTTTTTGGTTAACGCCGCGAAAAATTGGTGAACGGCCAAAGTTCCGGGTGCACCTGAATGAACTCGGACAGGTCTTTGGCAGAGCGCAACTCGTCGATAAAGGCACCGATCTCGTGCGTTACGGCCGCAATAGGCCAGTGGCACGCCTGCTTGCCGTCATAGAATGCGCGTAATAATAGGGCTCGTCCGTGTCGATGTAGTCGATCGTACCACCGGTTGGCTTGATCCAATCGGCGATCCGGGCCCACTGAGGCTCGGCAAAGCCTTCGACGCCGGCGCCACAACCGCTCGCCCTTAGCGGACCAGCTTCAGCGCTATTCTCCAACGGCTTGAAAGGAGTTGTGAAGTTCTGGTATTGGTACCGCACCACATACAAGTGCCATATACTCATAAAGGTGGAAAAGGAATCATGTCTTGAGTAGTCATGAAAATAATGCTCCAACACGGCTCTCAGCATTGGTTGACGGGAGAGAGCCAAACGATGCGACCATCTTGTAATGTAGTCGGTCCCAACAGGGGCAATGGTTGGTTCGATCACCAGCGCTTCCATTACAATATCTTCGACTGCTACACCTCCGGCGTGACTCCAATAAATTTACAGTCCCTGTGGCGTTCCCTTGGTTCGCCCATGCTGTATGATGCGCGCGGGACAGGATATCAGCGCTTGACAGCATACAAAGTGGCGCGCCCCGGAGCAGCATTATAGGTGACAACATGGGTCCACAACGGAGGTCATTGGCGGCCGGCGGTGCACGAACTCCCTGCTTGCCTCCTGGAAATCACGATCGGGTATCAATCCATGCAGATCAAATACGTGACGATTCCCTTTGTCACAGTTCTTTTCCCAGGGATTGTCGCTCTCTTGATTTCCGCTGCTGTCCCCCTCGGGGAAGACATTACCGGTATGACGTATCGCTCCTCTGCCAAATTGCCCGCACCTCTGGTCCATTTGGACGGCAGTTACAGCTTGATGCAGGACGCCGATCCGGGCTGGAAGATCTGGTTCTGTGGTGGGGACGATCGTGGGGATGATCCCGCTAATTATCAACACAATTTTGGCGACTCTATCTACTATGGTGTCATAAACACTCACAGTGGAGGATACTATCGATCTCCAGAAGTAATTTTGCGGCATACAAACAATGATAGCGATGAAGATGGAAGACATGCTTGCTCTCCAAGCGTGATCAAGCATTCCAATGCAATGATCCGAACGGGCGAAAATCTCTACTTTCTCTATTACGAATGCGCACGTCGGTTCTATGATCGTGCGAACGAAATGAAACCCTTTGAAGGATTCACGCAAATCTGCTTGACCGTAAGCTCTGACGGGATAAACTGGCAGCGATACAATGAAAAAAACTGGGCAAACTCCGGAACGTTTGTCGGACCGGCAACCCCGGTGCTCTCGGTGAGCCCGCAAGTTTTGACGAACTGCAGCTACCAGGTTGAGGATGACAAGTTCACCCTAGATAGCAGCACAAGGAGCATAGACCCGGAAACGGGGCAGCCTATGTTGACGTGTGCTGGCAAATATTGGATCAATGACTACGGAGCGGGCCATCCTTCCGCCATCGCTCGAGCGGACGCACCCGACCAAATGATCTGGCTATATTATTATGATTCGATGAGCAACTGGCGAAATCACGGAGTGTACCTCGCCAAGAGCCAAGATGGCCTTCATTTTCAACTCGGACAGAAAACAAATCTTCCCAACGATGCGATCGTCAGGTACTTCAACGGGTCTGCTCAAGGCTTGTCGAACGCATTCATAGCAGCCACTATCGTTGACGCCCATAATTACCTCTATTACTCCGAAGATGGCATAAACTTCTCGCGCGAACCCGGCCTTGACCTCGGTGTTGTTGGGCAGGGACATTGTGCCGTGCCGGGAACCCCGGGAATCGTCGCGGATACGGGCGGCAATCTTACGTCGCTCGACATCAATATTATTTTGGCGGAGGGATATTTGGGGAGGGCAGACAATGGTGTTCGGTTCGGCTGCTATAGCTCGGATGAGGACCATGTCGGAAGAGGAAGCACGTGGCAGATGTATCTGATGCGAGGGTCTTTAAACCTGCTGGGTCCCCCACCTTCTATCCCGACGAGAAGGGGACCCGAAAAAAGACCAGGAGGGTGAGGATCGCTTCGCGAGGGGATTCGACCTCCAACCCGCTCTTCCCTTATTGCTACAATTTTTCGGTGAACCGATGAGTGTGCTCAACGCCGAACTTGCCGCCCAAGCGATCCGATACGCGCGGCTCGATCAACCGGACCCGCGCGCGCTCAACTTTTCTTACGCCGACGAAGATCAGATGTTGGACCGCAGCCAGCCGCTCGCATATCTCAATTCGGGAGCAAGTGGGCTTCGCAATGTGATGCTTGGTATTCAGCTTGCCGACGTTGTCTCAACTGCCCGCATCATCGACTTTGGTTGCGGGCACGGCCGCGTGATGCGTTGGCTCCGGGCCGCTTTTCCTAATTCCGACATCGTCGGAACCGACCTTTCCGAGGGCAGCGTCGATTTCTGTGCAAAAACCTTTGGCGCCATCCCGGTGCTGTCACCTATTGATTTTACCGCATTTCCACAGGTTGATCCGGCCGATATCGTGTGGTCCGGCTCAGTCATCACTCATCTGAAGGAATGTGCCGCCGAAACCTATTTGGAACTAGTGGTCCGGCTTTTGCGGCCCCATGGCGTCGCGATCTTTTCCACGCACGGAAGGGAATCTGTTCGCTGGATTCTAGAGCGCGGGTTCAATTACATACAAGGCCAATCGCAAGAGCCGATGCTCCGCGGGTACTATTCGTTGGGCTATGGATTTGCGTCCTACAAGGATACCCCCGACTATGGCGTATCCCTCATTCACCCGAGGTGGTTTTTAGATCTGCGCGCGCAACGACGTTCATCTTGCCTTTTATTCTGAGAAGGCGTGGGACGGCCATCACGACGTCATTGCAATCACGAAAATCTAAAGGAAGCCACGAAGAGACTCACAACCTTGTTCGACGTCGTTATTTGGAAAGCAATGAGGGTGGCTGTTAAAGCGCCCCAAAAAAGGATAGCGCCGACCGGCTAGGATCGCAGCACTCGAAAGGAAAACGTGCGGTTTGGTGGCTGGTCCCCCAAAAAAGACAGATGCCGGGCTATTCCTCAAAACGCGCCCATGGCCCACAATAAGCAAAATCACTTCGTGCGGTCGGCCGTCCAAAAATCGCGGGGGGACGGCGATGTCGAAACCGTGATAACCGCTACCGATCCCACGATCCGCAAGGTCTTGGCGAAACTGATTTGCCGGCACGATGCTGACCGCGTCGCCATCAATTACCAGCTCGACCCGAGCGACAGTCGCGGGCGCGCTCTTGTCAACAGCCCAGCCGATGATCGAGCCGCCGACGTAGCCGTCGTAGCTGCCGTCGAGTACTGGCTCCGCATCAAGTGAAGATAGACTTGAGGACGTTGCCGCGGAATCTAGACGAAACGCGGCGTTGTGCGAATTACGATCCGGCGCACGCGGTTTTCCATCGTCCCTCGGTGTGCTCGACTTTCCATGCAGTGGACCAGTGCCGGGCCGGGAATCCCCCATTTCGACCATTTCGGTGCCGAGCATAATCCGCAGCTCGGAGAAATGGGCGTCGGACCAACCGAATTGCGTCAATTCAGACGCGGCGCTCTCCAGCGAAGAACCGAGCGCGAGCGCCCGCAAATACGTCTCCCGGGCCTCCTCTGTCTTGCCCTGGAGTTTCAGGACGTGACCGAGCTGCAGATACGTGTCCGCCACGCCCGGATCAAGCGACAGCGCTCTTCGGTAGGCGACTTCCGCTTGCACCAGCATGTCGGGGTCCCGCAACTCGCCTGACTCCTTCAATGCATGACCGTACTGCACCCAAATCGGCGGGTTGCGCGGATTTCGGTCGAGCGCCTTTCTATAGAGCTGGGCGGAGAGCTCCCACTGCTGCGCGTCTCGGGCGCGATCGGCAAGAGGGATAATAACGGTTGGCTTCCGGTGCGTCAGACCAAGACGCGGGCGGTCGAGAATGCGGTTCAATTCAATGCCATTTCATCCCCAGTCAGATTGCTCGACCAGCTCCGCTCGCCCGATTCAGAAACGCGGGGCCGAAGAAACCGTATGATGGCGTGCCGCCATCCGAGCGGCCCATCGGGTTTCGTTGGCGCTGTGACTTCGATGCGGAACGCAACGACTGCGGCCTTCCCGACCCGCCGAGCCGCGGTCAGCGCATCCCGTAATGCCGCGATTTCACTCTGCAGCGCCCTCTGGGCCGCGGCGCCCCGCTGCGCTTCGCGCTCGGTGTGCACCAGCGTCTCGCGCAAGCCCGCAATCTCGGCCTCCATCGCGGCCGCCGCGTCGCCACGCTCCTGCTTCGCCCGCTCCGCCGTCTCGCGCAGCACCCCGATTTCGTTTTGCAACCTCTCTGCCGCGGCCTTGCGACTCTGCGCCTCGCGCTCGGCGTGTGCCAGCGTCTCGCGCAACTCTGCGATCTCGGCCTGCAACACCTCTGACGCGGCCTCGTGACTCTGCGCCTCACGCTCCGCCTGAGCCAGCGCGATCCGCGACGTCGTAATTTCGCTCTCCATCGCCAACGCCTCGGCGCCGCGTTCTTGCGCCTCTTGATTAGCGCGCTGGAGAGCGGCTTCGTGCGTTGCGAGCTGCGCCTGCGCTGCTTGCAGTGCTACGCGAAGCTCGTCGGCGCGGTGCGAAAGTTCTGTTATCGCTGTCTCACGGTCGGCTAGTGTCGCTTTCAGCCCGCTGGCTTCGTCGCGTTCCCTTGCAAGATCGGCGATTTGTGTCCTTTGCTGTTCGATCTGTGCAAGGACTTTCGCCAGACGGTCTTCGGCGGCCACAGCTCTGCCATCGGCGGCTGCGACGGCCGCATCGCGTTCCCCGACCGCTGCGCGCAAGGCTGTCGCTTCCTGCTCGATCTCGCGATATTTAGCGGCGGTTTTGGCGACGTCCTCGAACGCCTCGATAAAAGGCCTTTGCAATTGCTGAAAGCTGACGAACTGCGAGACGATGTTGGCGATTTGATCGCGCGCCGCGGCATCCTGACTGGCGCTGCCGGTAGCTTGTAGAAGGTGCGCACCAGCGGTTGGTTGGCCTCCAGACGATGGGCTCCGTCATGCCGTGCGCCGCGGTCGATTGATGCCCGACAAGACCAGACCGAGATCGGCTTCGCTCTGCTGCCACGGCAACTCGAGAAATCTTTGTAATTTTCCGATGTTGACCGAGGGCTCGTTGAACCACTCTTCATATTCCACCATGCAAAAATCGAATTTGTTCGCATACCGAAAAAAATCGATCATGTGAACGAGCCACCGATATTCTCCAATTTCGGGATCGAGCCGGTCACGCGTATTGACAGACCGCGCGATGTGTGCGGGATTGCGCAAGCACAGTATAATTTTCGGCGTAAGTTTGAGCTCTTTGAAGATCTGATACCAAACCGGCATCAAACGTACCGTGCGCGGATCCTTGAAGCCGAAATAGCCATCACCCATTCTCTTTTCGAGAAAAGCAACGATCTCGCGTCTGATCTGAGCGACGTGCGGGTCCGCCCACCATGCCACCGGCAGGGCGAAATCGTGAAAGCGCCCGAAATAGTCACGGTTGAAGAGGCGGAGAATCCGGTCGTGAAACTCGACGATCTCCCAGCGCTCCCAATGGCCCCGCGGATTGTCCGGTGTCACCGACGTGTTCCCCGGACCCGCAATCTGATCCGCCATATCGACCCCGAGCGCGCTCAGAATATGAGAGCACAGCGACGTCCCGCTGCGATGCATGCCCAGCACGAAAACGATCGGCTTGCGTTGTATCGCACTCGAGATTGCGGTGATCCGGTCGCGCCTCGGCGGTTCGGTGGAGAGCGACTGTGAGCTCAGCATGTCGTCATTCATTGTGGATCGCTAACGGCGCTCTAACGCGGCGAGCGTTTTCTAGCGCGGTTGGCCGCTGCGAGCAACCGCCGAGCGAGCGGCAGAAAGAGATCAGATCGCGGAATGCTTCTTCTGAATGGAGAAAGAAGGAAGAGAGGCACGGAGCTGATCAGGAAGTCCGACCAGATGCGCGCGCTCGTCCTCGCCTGCCTCACCGTGCTCGTCGGCTGCATCATCGACAACGACCCGGTCCGCGTCGAGAATTTCGTCGCCGACACACCTGCGACCTTCACTTACGATGCTTGGACCGATACGGTGATGACGGCGAACGACGACAGCGAGGCGGAGCAGATCCGACGCGACTGGCTGGCCGAGGCGCTCACCGCCCATGGGATGTGCCAGGCCGGCTATGTCGTCGAGACGCGCCGCTTCCTGCAGCCCTGGGACGGGCCGTTCGGTAATGGTGGCGACATCGTCTACACCGGGCGTTGCCTTTAGCGCGCCGGAAGCGACGGCGAGTGCCCGGGCGATGTGCCGAACAACCCTCGGCTGCCGCTGATCGTCTACCGCGGCGCGCTCGAAACCGACGGCGATGCCGCAGCGAGTTGCGTGGCGCTGTTCGACCGCAACGGGTGGACCGGCGCTTGGAGGAATGGGGTCTATTCGCATCATCACTATCACAGTAGCGCGCACGAGGTGCTCGGCATCGCCACCGGTTGGGTCCGCGTGAGACTCGGTGGCGAGAGCGGCCGGACGGTGGAGCTGCGCGCCGGCGACGTTGTCGTAATCCCGGCCGGCGTCGCCCACAAAAACGAGGGCGCGAGCCCGGACCTCCTCGTCGTCGGCGCCTATCATCGGCGAACAGATTGAGGTGGACCCCGATCGTGAGACAGCCGGAGCCGCTCCTTAAGGTGTAGCCCGGCCGATTTCGATTTCGGCTCCGATCGCGGCTGCCGCGATGGCTGGTTTGACGATTCTACTTCTCACCTCATCAATATCAAATCCTTTGTTGGCTGTGGCGCCTGTGGGTATGTGGGCGAAGGCGAGCATTTCCCCGCTTTCCGAGCTGGCTCGGGAGGCGGGGGAAGCGGAGCCGGTCGGCAAAGCCGATCGTCCACATATCCACA
>Ga0306925_10002361_pt1 | contig 16174 bp, 24 predicted proteins | sample flu12Cox44000176_FD_203755 | JGI IMG/M metagenome (GOLD analysis project Ga0306925, IMG submission 203755) | Lab enrichment of tropical soil microbial communities from Luquillo Experimental Forest, Puerto Rico - flux8day.12C.oxic.44.000.176 (v2)... | ecosystem: Environmental > Terrestrial >... | reverse complement strand
CGAAGACCCAAACGTTAGTTACACACGTACGGGCCGCGCGCCGCTCGAAGAGACGGTCAAGTTCGTTGGCGGTTAGTCGGCGCTTCCGGACGGAGTCGCCATTCCCCAGAAAACGGCTCAAGTCTCCACAGCCGACAAAGGCTGGGGAATCTCAATAAAGGGAATTCTTATGAGCATTCAGAAATCGATAGAGACCAAACAGCCACGATGCGGCATTTGGGTGGCTGGGAATCCCAAAATATACTCCGGCAGCCACAAATCGCTGCCCTCGAGCAGGGCTAACCAGGGTGCCGATCGATGCACCCCTTGGCCCCACTAGTTACACTCGGATGTTTCCTGAACTGCCGTCGTTTCAGGGTGAGGATCAATTCCTGCACGCGCTGGGTCGTGCCGGGGGCCTCTGCGATTGCGGGGACGTAGATGACTCTCCCGACTCTGTGAGCGATACCGCAGCTGGTTGGCCGATCTTCGGCCAATTTGTGGCACACGATATCACCGCTGACCGCTCCACTCTGCGGTCTCATACCAATGTCAAAGAATTACACAATGCGCGCAGCCCTCAACTCAATCTGGAATGTTTGTACGGTGACGGGCCAGTCGGCCATCCGTTTCTCTACCAGCATAAGGATCCGGCAAAGTTTTTATTGGGAATTGACGAAGCGGATGTTCACCGAAATTCAGAAGGCATCGCACTTATCGCCGACCCACGCAACGATTCGCATCTGCTGATCTCGCAAATGCATCTCGCCATGCTCAAGGCCCACAATGCGTTCGTTGATGAAGCGCGGCTCGCCGGAGTCGCGAATGACCGTGTGTTCGACGAAGCGGCGCGGCAGTTGCGCTGGCACTATCAATGGTTCGTTCTTAACGAATTTCTGCCTTCGCTCGTCGGAGACACTCTTCTGGATCGTGTGCTTGCCGAAGGCCCTCATTAGTTTGGGCCTGGCATGCCCGTTGAGTTTGCAGGCGCGGCGTACAGGTATGGGCACTCTCAGATTCGCAGTCGGTACCGTTTGAATCTGATGACTGATCCAATGCCGCTCTTTCCTGATCTGTTGGGATTCCGTCCGGTGCCACTTGAGCACACAGTCGACTGGACGCTTTCCTTTGACACTTCGGGGGCAATGACACCGCAGCGGTGCAAGAAAATCGACGGAAAGGTAGTTCGAGCGCTTATTCAGTTACCAGTGGCCATCACCGGCGAATGCAAAATCAGAGATCATCATTCGCTCGCGGTGCGTGACCTTCAGCGGGTCAAAGCGTCGGATTGCCTTCAGGCGAAGCTGTGGCCCGCCACATTGCAGTCACGTCACTCGCCGCTGAACAAATTGGAATCGCATCCACGGGTTGGATGGGAGAGACTCCGCTCTGGTACTACATTCTTCGCGAAGCCGAGGCCTGTGCAGGTGGTCAGCATCTTGGTCCTGTTGGAGGCCGGATCGTTGCGCAAGTGCTGATTGGACTTATCGATTCAGACGCGACTTCGTTCCGTCGGAGCAGCCGGGACTGGCGGCCCCATAGAACACTAAGCGAGCTGCTGAGGTCCTGTTTCTGAGCGAGATGTGTTCGTACATTGCGCTCTTCCGCACAGCCTCCCGCGCTGCTTAGTGCTTGATGCGTTCATTCCAATTCGTAGTCTCCTCTTCTTACCTGATTGTCGATCAGCACTTCCCGCACTTCGTAGTCGTCGTCTCGTGTAGTTTGACTTGACCAGATGAAATCACGAGCAATTGTCACAAAGCGGGAGGCCATTTGGTCTTATTTAGTACGACGGGCATTTTGACATGCCTCAGTCGAAGAAAATGAGGATGGCAATCATGAGAATCGTTGTAATCGGAGGTACTGGACTGATCGGATCAAAGCTCGTTGCCAAGTTGCGCGAGCACGGTCACGAAGCAGTCGCAGCCTCTCCAAATTCCGGCGTCAATACCCTCACCGGCGAAGGACTTGCGGAAGTGCTGAAGGGCGCTTCTGTGGTAGTTGACGTATCGAATTCTCCTTCGTGGGAGGATTCGGCAGTGATGCACGTCTTCGAGACCTCAACCCGCAATCTCCTCACCCATGAAGCGTCTGCAGGAGTGAGACATCACGTCGCACTGTCCGTCGTAGGAACCGAACGTCTTTCCGAAAGCGGCTACTTTCGGGCCAAGATCGCTCAAGAGAAGCTCATCAAGAGTGGAAAGATTCCTTACTCGATCGTCCAAGCGACACAATTTTTCGAGTTCCTGAAACAACTTGCCGACATTTCTTTCGACGGCAAGAACGTGCGTGTTCCGGATGCACTGTTTCAACCGATGGCCGCCGACGATGTCGCAAGCGCTTTGGGCAGGATTGCTGTCGGCCAGCCCATCAACGGCACTATCGAGATTGGGGGGCCACAACCGTTTCGCATCGATGAACTTGTACGGCAACGATTGATACCGCTCAATGACCCTCGCGAGGTGGTAGCGAACCCCAACACGCTTTACTCCGGCGCAAGAATCAGCGAGCGCACGCTCGTTCCTGACGATGGTGCGCGGCTTGGGGAGACTCGTTTTGCAGACTGGCTTAAGAGTTCCGCATCTCAACCGCCGGGTGCACAGTTGCCGTCATCGGCGGTTGCAACTGCGACGAAACGAGGTTGACACCATGACAGATAACGAACTTCACGCCAGGGAAGTACCAGACGGCTTGGTCGTAGCGGGTCTGGCGTCAGGGAAGACAGTCATGACAGAAGCGGTTGGTTTCGTGGCTTCGCAATCCGCAGGTGAATGGGGGATGGGGAGATACACCGGCGCTCGACTGGTTCCCACACGCGAGGAGATCGCCCAACTCGCCTACCAGCTGTACGAAAGTCGTGGCTGGCAGGATGGCAATGACGTGGAAGATTGGCTGCGTGCGGAACAGCAACTTTTCCGTCACTACGTGTAGCTGCAAATCTCGGTGCTGGTAAGCAATAAATTTTGGTGGTTTCGTTCAAGCGAAAGGACTGTTTATGTCGATTGCAAAACTGATTCTGATGTTGGTGTGTCTGATGTCTATCACGGTGGAACCCAAAGAAGCAAAGGTGACGCCGCTCTCGTCGAAAGACCTGCCGGACCTTCCTGGCAAGGAGGGTTTGACGCTCCTGGTTGAGTATCCACCGGGCAGCACCGATCCAATCCATCGGCACAACGCGAATGCCTTTGTTTACGTCATTGAGGGATCAATCGTCATGCAGGTGAGGGGCGGCAAAGAAGTGACTCTGACGGCTGGTCAGACCTTTTATGAAGGTCCGGATGACATTCACGTCGTTGGCCGAAACGCAAGCCAAACCAAACCGGCGAAATTCGTTGTAGTCCTGATTAAGGACAAAGGCGCTCCGGCAGTGGTGCCGGCGAATTAAAACCAAATTGCGAGCATTTCGCTGTCGCAAAAGCTCAAGGAGAAATACAGGAGCCGTTTGCAATGGGTGGTTGGATGGATGTGGAGGTCGAATGCTGAATGTGCAATCTGGCGATCAAATTGAACTCTACTACGAAGACGCCCCTGCGACGACCATTCGCGCAACTGTCGGCCGTGTATTGACCGATCGGGATGAAGGAATGGGCATTGAGGTTGAAGACTACGTCGCCTATTGGATGGAAATCACCGTAGTGGAGCCGAGCGACATGGACGCCAAACAGATCGTGTGGCTTGGCACGGATTTCCAGTGCCGGCTAAACGGTCGCCGGGTAACTCTTCGTAAGAGGCAAGACTAGCTAAACCGAGTGGTCGTGGGTAACGGACACCAAATGAGATGTGCGCGATACGGTTCGACTAGGGCTAAGGGCATGCACACGCAGGGGAGCTGGGTTTTCGCGATTTCTCCAGCTTGTTCCTGGTGAAGGAGAATCGCAGACAACTGGGAAACTCTGCGTGTTGCATCGTTCATGGTACGAGAGATCGAGTGGCCAGAGGAACCTCGGAGCCGTTTCCCGTCGAGACAGATTCGAGGGCCAAAGTGTACGCGCTCGCGGCGCTCTATGCGCTCGGGCCGCATCTAGATGTTCCCAAGAATACACAAGGGTTCGACGGAGAATGGACAATCAAATGACGATTTCAAATCAAACAGTCGAGCGATGTATAGAGGAATGTTTGCAGTGCTTACGCTGGTGCGGCCAATGCCGTGCGGAGTCTCTCAATGAAGATCCGATCATGACGAGGGATTGCATCCGGCTCTGTAACGAGTGCATCGAATTGTGCCGGACCTGCGTAGCCATGCTTACGGGCTGCTCTGGGTTCGCTCACCTGGTGTGCGGTATCTGTTCGGAGCTATGCACAGCCTGTGCATCAGAGTGCGGAAAATACGCCGGCGAAACGATGAGGAAGTGTGCTCAAGCGTGCCGTCAATGTGCGGCTACTTGCGCGGAGGTCGCAAAAGCGGGGCCAATTCGGCATCCCGCTGCAGCGGCCTGGGACCTTTCAGCATGCTAAACCGTTGTACGGCCAAAGTCCCGGGCAGCTCAAATTGTCTATTGGTTTCAAGAAAAGCGTTGTCTCCTGGATACCTTGGAGGCAGAAGCGAAGCGCGACGAATGTCGGCTAGCTGAGAGCGTGGCGCCGACTTGTTCCTGTATTCGATCGAAGGAAGAACGAATTTTGGTGCACTCTTGGTGCACTCTAGCCTGCAAATGAGACGACCTCGCGCAAATCCGAGCGCCGTAAGTTACTCAAAACAAATGAAAGGGTGTGAGTACAAACAGGGCAGGTAGATTTAGCAAACCGCCGCCATAGGTTCGTGCTGGTCAGCATCGAGGTACAGCCTCCTCGAGGTTGACTGTCACGAGAATGTCACGGTAACCGTGGAAAACGGCAGCAAAGTGCGAACAAAATCTGAATAGAAAAGAGAAGTTGACTCACCGCAGCTCATCGGAACTTGCTGATTCTCCTCGGAAAACCTCCCGCTCCGGCAAATCGCGATTAAGTAACTCAGATGGCTGTTAACCGAATGCTCTAGCCATGAATCGTTCGGTGCGACCAGGGGTCTGCCCGAGCGAATAGCAAAAAGCAGGTGCCCTACCGTGAACGAACCGTTCATTTATGAGTCAGATTGAGGCTGTGCCTCGCCAAAACGCCGTACACCTGCAAAATGAATGACTTGGCAAAAAGCTGAATTCGGATAGTTCCGATATTATTCTATTATTCTTGCCATGATTGTGTGGCTTCGACATCTCCTCGGGTGGATCGTCAGCTTTTTTCGCTCCCGCGAGGACCTCGTCCTCGAAAACTTGGCTCTCCGCCAGCAACTGCTCGCTTTACACGCGCAACGGCCTCGCACTCGATTGACTGCCCTGCACAAGCTGTTCTGGGTGGCGTTGAGAAGGTTCTGGTCTGGATGGAGGAAGCCTCTCGTCTTGGTTACTCCCCGAAGCGTCGTGAACTGGCATGGAGCAGGGTTTCGTTTGTATTGGATATGGATCTCAAGATTCAGACGAGTAGGAGGGCGGAAGGGTGTCAGTAAAGAGGTTCGCGCCCTGATCTTTCGAATGATTGCCGAGAACCCGACCTGGGGAGCTCCGCGCATTCACGGCGAACTGCTCAAGCTGGGTTTCGATCTCTCGGAAAGGAGTGTCTCGCGATGGATCCGGCGAGCCCCGAGAGATCCAGATCTCGTGAAGCAATGGCTGACGTTCCTCAGGAACCATCGCGAGGCCATTGCGGCGATGGACTTTTTCACCGTCCCAACGCTTACGTTTGGTGTTCTGTACTGCTTTTTTGTTATCAGCCACGAGCGGCGCAAGATCCTGCATTTCAATGTGACGAGAAATCCCAATGCACTTTGGATAGTGCAGCAATTACGAGAAGCATGGGCCTACCAACAGCCGCACAGATTCTTGTTATTCGACCGCGACGCAAAGTTTGGCGCCGATGTGTTTTCGGCTGTGAGGGAGATGGGAAGCGAGCCAGCTCGCACGGCCTTTCGCAGTCCTTGGCAAAACGGTGTTGCTGAGCGCTGGGTAGGAAGTTGCCGACGCGACTTGTTGGACCACGTGATCGTCCTCAATGAGCCAGGAGGTCGTGCAACAGAAATTCGCTCTGCGGGCGAGAGCAAGATTCAATCCTTTCCGAGACTCGGCGGGCTGCACCATCGCTATGAGGTGGCAGCGTAGACTCAAGAGCAATAGTTCTGAAGACCAAACTCTTTTCTTGCAACCCGGCCGAGGCACGGTTCACATTCTCTGCGAGCATCTCTCACCGGACAACGATTCACTGCAATCCCAAACCGAAGGGCTTATTGGAATGAGAAAGAAATTCTTTGGTGCACAACGATTTGGCGAATTACAGGATACTTTCTTTGTAAAAGGTGAGCTGACTGCGCATGGCTACCATCTCACATCCCAATGAGGCTCGTTGTCGGAAGAAGGCCGAGACCAAGATCAGGGCATAACGGATCGCCTGCCAGCCGAATTTACGAGGTTTTTCGGGCAGACACGCACCTCAAACTGAGAGTATGTGAGGGTAGAGCGCAGGAGCGCAACCGGTGGACCGACGAGCCATTTACGTGACCGCTATTGTAGGTGTTCATCTCCTCGTGAACATCGTTCACGGTCTTGCGCACCACGAACTCCACGTTGGCCTCGCTTTGCCTGCCTTAATCTTCGTCATCGTGGTCGTGCTCATCGCTCCCTTGCTTGCAATGACGTTAGTGTGGACGGTCAAGAAGCGACTTGGTCTTATCCTGCTGACGCTTTCCATGTCCGGATCATTCCTTTTCGGCTTGTATCATCATTTTCTGGCTATGGGTCCCGATCATGTGGACTCACAGCCGTGGAGTTCATGGGGACTCGCGTTTGGTTTGACCGCGTATGCCTTGCTCATCACCGAGGCGATCGGAACGTACACAGGCATCCATTTCCTCTGGGTTTCAAAAGCTGCTGAATCCTGAGGGCGTGACGTGACACATCACCTCATGGCGGGCCATTGCAAAGCGCTGACCGAAAGTCCCGCCTCACGCCATGCGCGTCAACCGATCACCTTGGCGAAGCCGGCGTCGTCTATGGCCGCGTAGATCTCGAAGCTGATTACGTCGCTCCACTGCTGCGCCCATTGGGCAATCAATTGGGCATCGTTCGCCTCGTATACAGTCACTCCGCGTCCGCCCACCACCGAGTGCCATCGTCCGATCACCTTCACCCCTTGAGGGGGCGCTCCGCCGGTCTTCTTAAACCGCTCCTGAGCGACATCACGGTTTTCCGGAGCGATCTTGTATTCACTCACGAAAAGCACGGGCCCTCCTTGGAAGGAATTATCCGGAATTTCCACTATGGATTCCACCTCGTTTTCAACGGGGAGGTAGTTACTCAAGGTAGCTGGGCTACTTGCGCCTCGTTGTTTTTCTGTGGGACGTTTTGATTCTCACCAGATTGTATTTTCTGCCGAACTTCCCGACGACCCTGTTCCCCTTTGGCCTGAATACTCTGAGTAACAGCGACTCTGCACACCGTCGAAGTTACCGCTTCCTCACTCTTTGAGGCGGTCGCCCAGGGAATTGCCGCAATGCGCGGGAAGGAGTGGGTGGACGGATTTCCCCAGGGTACGGGCGTGGTGAAAGTATCCGTGGCAGACGTGCGGGTCGAGCACGAGCTAAAGATGGCCGACTTCGAGCGATGGCTCGAAAGGCCTAGCCGATCACCGCGGGAAACGATTGACCGCCAGAGAATTCGAGCGATCCTCGGCATGGCCGTGTCACGGGAACGTGAGTGAGGTAAAGCGACGAGAAAGATCAGTGCGGAGGTTCGGTCATTCGTACTCACGCCGCCTCGACCTTCCGGCACCTGGGGCAGCCCTCCACGTGGTTCCGCAATACGAGGTAAGCTTGCGCGTACTTCACCTGCGAGCGGAGGACTTCGTCAACCATTGCCTCTAGGACGGAAGGAGATCGAAAAATCTCCGCTCGTTGTTCGTTCAAGATTTCCCTGGCCCTCGCGCATGCGTCGAACAGCCGTTGATACTCGTTGCATGAAATGGTTTCGGCGGGTCGCGGCTCGTTCATATGCTTCTCCCAACTCCACCCGCTGAAAATCATTAGACGCGCCTTCCGGCCACGAGTCACTGAACGGGCCGCAAAAAATCGGTCACGCGTAACGTGTTGATGTATAGAGATACGGCCTCGAGGCAGGAAAAGTTTCACGAGCGTGGCGGTCAAGGTCCAACCGCAACTTGCGCTGTACTTCGGGCCTTGCGGGGTATTGCCAAATATCGATTACTGACGCGCCCGTATATACTTTATGTATGGCAAAGAAGATTCCCGGCGGCGTGGCGCATGATCTACCAGCGGATTTACGTAAAGCTTTAGCTTCTGATTCCAAAGCGCTCACGGCATGGGAGCATATTACGCCGCTTGCACGCAATGAGTGGATTTGTTGGGTTTTCTCCGTCAAACAGCCTGAAAAACGGCGAGAACATGTTGAGCGGGTATGCTCGGAACTTAAGGAGGGGATGCGCCGCCCTTGTTGTTGGTATGGCTGTGTCCACCGAAAGGATAAGCCATTGAGTCCCTCGCAAAAATTCGTACTCAGCAAACGATCTAAGAAGTAAAGACTACCGCAACGGCAAAAAGTCGCGGGAAAACCCCCGCCACTTCCGCAGAGGCTAAGGCCTCGGAAAAAGAGCCCGCGTCGGCGGGGTTTTTCTTTTGTTCCGCTCGCATCCGGAAGCGCCCTCCCACCCTTTCAACGTGGGCCGAAAAATCGTGGGAAAGCCGTGTGTATAACCCCCGTCGCAGGAACGCATGTTTCTTGTTAGCGTTAAAGAAATGGCAGGGAACAAGAAATTCGCGTTGGGATTTTTTCTGATCGCCATGCTAATCGCAGGTGCAGGGGACTTCCTCGCATCTCAAAGACCGCCTGTTGCTATTTCTCTTCCGCCAATACATCACGTCCCCAAAAACACGCAAGCAATAGCGACACCAGCGCCAGTACATACCATGCAGGATTATGACTTCCAGCTCATTTCTCGGTGTCAGCCGTCTAATGATGGAAAACAGGCTGACCTCGCAACCTGTATGTACGCGACAAATGTTAAACGACGAGCTGGCGACCGGCAGTTTGAAGGTTTTCGCCGAGGAGGAGCAGATAGCTGTAGACAGACAGGAGGCATTGCACATGTCGGATGCCGAACTCATATCGGAAATCACTTCGGGGCTTAAGACGCTTAGTCAGCGTTATTCTATCGAGCTTGGACTGCAAACATCGGCTGACCTGGGCGTATACGCAAACCGTCGCGTCTGCGATCCGACGGTCGATGCCTTGCAACAATCTGTGACGCAAAAATGGGGGCCTTGTTGGGGAATTCCGGAGGGGCAGTGCAAGGAATAATAGACTAATTTAATCAGCTCGAATCGTAGGCCCCCGCCCGTTCACCACACGCCCTGCCCAAGCCAGGGCGTGTAGCGTGAGCTGACACACTGTGGCAATGTGCTGGGTCGCACGCAGTGCGACTGGAGGCTCCCATGTCAACGACGCAATCGCACGGGGATATCGGCACAGAGAGTCTGTACCGGATACTGATCGACACGAGGAATCTGGAAGTCAATCTCTTCTGGCAGCGGGCCAATTATTTTCTCGTTCTCAACTCGGGGATTGTGCTCGGGATTTTCAGTGTGACGAAGGCAATCCCTGTCAGAGTCTTCGCGGTGATAGGCATCCTGGCATCGCTCTTGTGGTTCTGGGCGTGCCTTGCGAGCAAATACTGGCAAACGTTTTGGGCGGAACGCCTCGCGGATTTCGAACGGAACAACTTCGTGGGCCTTAATTTCTTTTCGGCAAACCGAAAGACGAGAGACGCATTCGTGAAACAAGGGTTAGAGGCCGAAGGATTAGGGAAAACGGAAACCTCTGTCTACGGTCTCGCGAAGCAATGCCGCTCTGTCTCGATTTCGATGCTCCTCCTGTCCCTTGTCTTTGCGCTCGGTTGGCTCGCGGTGCTCGTCTATTCCTTGCTCCCCCCGCCTACAAGCGCTGCCTAGAGGCAGGTTAAACCCCTTCACCGTTGCGCCGCTCATCCGGCGAATGCACGTTTTCACCGCCTCCTTCCCGAACGCGCCGAGCGATGATGGCAACACGAGCACCGCATCCTCCGCGATAATTGCGGACGCCGACCACGGCGCCTTGGCCGACGAGAATCCTCGAGGAGCCGAGAGGCCGTTTCCCCGTCGTGAGTCGAAAAGAGAAAGTGAAGCTCGCCTTTGGGCGATTTTTTGCTAATGACGATCACGATTCCGTTGCGCGCCTTGTCCGCAATCTTGCCGAACTGGCGCTTCACCCATTCCCAAGCAGCCGCGACCATCAAATGACCCATGGGAGTGTGCATGAACGCGAGGGCGTGCATCAAAAGAAGGCCGATCGGTAGCGCTAAGTGCATGAGACAGAACCTCTTACTTCCGCACATCGGTCCGGGGCTGGGTCGTACACCGAATTGTGTCCGGCCTGCTGTGCAATCTCTAAGTTGAAGTTACGGTGCGCCTGGCGGGAGCGACTACTGGACCAGAGGGCAGGTTTAGTACATTCATAAGCTTCCCTCCCAGGCAATTGACTAAATTCGCGCCCGCGGCAGGAAAACCCCGTGTGCATAACCCTGTGCCTCCCGAAAACCTCGAATTATGTGAGCGGATGGGAGTTATCCCTCCATCGCAATTCTCGCCGCTTGTGCCGGTCCACATTTTGACGGTGCTTCACTCCTATAACGCGTCTCTCCGTAGTACACCGATTTCACCGATTTCAGAGTTGATAGTGACTTTCAGAAGGGACAATCCAGAGCCGAGGGATTAACATCCCTTTCGTCCTCACTCTTCGGGCTTCATTGTTTTTTGATCAAGGTTTCAGCAGTGTTTGTCGATTATCCGACTGCGTCGTATGCTTAACTTTTCTTCAGTATCGCTGAGACAGCGTATGCGGACGAAGGCTGAGCCATACGTGATCGACCGGAGGCATTTCGAGCCAGCTTATTTGCGACTGTACGAGTCTGGCGAGCTGAACCGCCGAGTCGAACGGGCGCTAGAGAAGCTGGCGGATTGCCGACTGTGCCCGCGCGATTGCAGCGTCAACCGCCTGGAAAACAAATTTGCCGTATGCAAAACGGGCCGCTACGCCGTAGTGAGCAGCCACTTCGCGCACTTCGGTGAGGAGGATTGTCTCCGCGGGACGCGCGGCTCCGGGACGATCTTCTTTGGTTGGTGCAACCTGCGCTGCGTTTTCTGCCAGAACTTCGAACTGAGCTGGCTGGGCGAGGGGCGCGCCAGCCAGCCGGACGAGTTGGCGCGGATGATGTTGTATCTTCAGGAACTAGGCTGCCACAACATCAACTTCGTGACGCCCGAGCACGTCGTTCCACAAATCCTGGAGGCGCTCCCGCTAGCCATCGGGGCCGGCCTGCGCCTGCCGCTCGTCTACAATACCAGCGCCTACGATTCACTCGATTCGCTTGAGCTGATGGATGGCCTTGTCGACATCTACATGCCCGACTTCAAGTTCTGGGACCGGGAGATGGCTCGCCGGTACATGAAAGCGCCTGATTATCCCGAAGCTGCTCGCCGCACCATCCGCGAAATGCATCGCCAGGTCGGCCCGCTCGTCTTCGACGAAAACGGGCTGGCGCTGCGCGGCCTGCTGATCCGCCACCTCGTCATGCCCGGTGGTATCGCCGGGACGCAGCAAATCCTGGAATGGATCGCTCGCGAACTCGGGTCCGGTACCTACGTCGATCTGATGAATCAGTATTACCCGGCTGGGAAGGTCAGCGGCATCGACTACGTCGAGATCAGCCGCCGCATCACGCCCAAGGAATATCGGCTGGCGCTCAAAGCCGCCCGCGACGTCGGCCTGCGCCGGCTCGACGAGCGCGCCCCCGCTGAGCGCTTCGCCATCTGGCAGTAGCTGAAAACCAACCTGTCCTTCGCCGAAACGCTTGCGAGGCCGAAGAGGACGATCGTGACCCACTGGACGAGTCACTGCACGCAACTTGCACTACGCCACCAGGAGGACCGCTGTAGCGCAACTCGTAGCGCAATTAGTGAGAGGGTAGCACAGGAGAACTCTAGCCAATTCAATAGCTTAGATTTTTATTCGTGTGGTTCGGGACCAGGAGGTCGGTGGTTCAAATCCACTCGCCCCGACCAACTTTATCCCCCTCAAATTCAACAACTTCATGCTGCTTTCCTTGGTGCGGCTGGTTTGTGTTTTGGTTGTGAAAGTTGCGAATGATTCGGCAGATTAAACCCTAGCCCGATCTTATCGCACCATTTGCGGCGGTATTCCACGTCCTCCCGAAGCTGTTCGGCATACTGGTCCGTGAGGTCCTTGTGCGCGTGTCCCATCCACATTTTCTCCAGATCCCACGGTACACGATTCTTACGGAGCCAAGACGCACGGAAGCGGCGGAAGATGTGGAAACCGCATTTTTGTCTGCCCATCTTTTTCAAAATCGGGTGAAGACTATCGCGCAAAACATTCCGGTGCGGCAGCGGTTTACCACGTGTCTGAAACAGGTAAGTCGATCTCGTGAAGTCCTGACCCGCGATGTAGCGTTTGATAGCGTTCGCTAGTTCAGGGGCCACGTCAATGTCACGCACGGCGTTGACCGTCTTCGGGTCCTGTTCCACCCTACGACGCACGGATTTTCTGACGTAGATCGTTTGGCAATCAAGAGAGATTGTCGAGTGACCGTCAGAATACGCCTCGACGCGAATAGCGGTTACCTCGCCTATGCGGAGCGAGCACCCGGCCATAAGTGCGTACATGAGACCGTGCTTTGGTTTCGCTTCCGTTATGATTGTCTCCACTTCTCTGTTTGTGATCTTTGGACGCCTTTGTTTGGTCTTCTCCACTATGGGAAGCCGCATAAAGTCGTGGTTCCATTGACGAGGGAACAACTGCTCTCCCTCACTGTCTACAGCCGAAGCCACAATGGATTTCATAATGCAGACATACTCCACAATGGTTTTATCCGAGCGTTTGGCAGTACGCATGGCATCGATCAGTTTCTTGGCTTGAGCGTTGCCCACATCAGCAAGCTGCAAATCCCCGAGATGTGGATTCAGCCAAGTATCGATTGCTCCCCTCCAAAAGTCGTGGGTTGCCCGTGCGACAACCCTCCCCGTCGGGCGGGATCAATCGATGCAGTCAAGAACTTATCCGCCTGCTGACCGAATGTCAGAGACATTATCGATTGTTCCTGTGCGTGCCTATCGTTAACGCCATTAACCTGCATGTACACTCGCGCTGCCTGTTCGGCAAGCGTTAGCGTCCGAAACTTTCCAAGGGTTACGCATTTCAATTTTCTCTCTTCCTGGCCCGGCACATCTGCGAGATATCGAAGGTAGGCGGATGCTTCCGGGTTCCACTTCCTTCCATGACACCATCCTTTCTGAAAGACCTGTCCTTGTTGTCCACGGCGACGTTCCACGTTTTTGCCTCTCCGCCGTCGCCCAGGCGTCAACGAGACAATATCATGCCCTGGTGGCGGAGGAACAATCGCATTCGCATGGTGAACGTCATTCATCTTATCGGAGGGAGTAAGGGAAATGGTGGCAAGCCAGAATGGCAAGGTTCATATCTCAATGTCTTGGGCGGGGGTTCCTACGTCGCGCGGACCGTTTTCCCTCTGTGTGGTCCGAGCCTTGGCCTTTTCGACGGTGAGGCGAGCATAAAATTGGGGATCGTGTTTGTCGTCGGCGCGGTAGTCGGCGATGCGCCGGATGATTTCTTCAGGATCGTCACCTCTGGCGAGAGCGCGTTTAGCATAAGCCCAATCATGCTCTGACTGGCTCAACTGCCGTGGTTGAGTTGACGCTAACGTGGGAAACTGCCGGTGCGGTCTGAAGTCGGTTTCGATGAGCTCGGTTCGAAGCCGGAAATCTTGGGGATTATAGACAAGGTCGGCGTGCTTTACCGCCTGCACACGGAACTCCGCTTCGTATTTCTGGTTCAGGAAGCCCGGAAGGCGCAACACACGGGTAGAGTCGGTTGCGGCCGGATCGCCGCCGAACTTGCGCACCATAGCGCGTTGCAAGGACTCCGCTTGTCCTTGTGACATGTTGTGGACCCGCCAGACCACCTGAAACTTCTCCGGTGAGGTGTTAATGGTGTAGTTCCGGGGCGGCACAAGATTCGATTGCTGAATCCTGGCCAGTGCTGCCGGACCATCGTGGTCGATGTCCATATAAAGGTGACAAATGGTTTCGATGTCCTCTTTGGTGCGCGTGCGGGCTTCCAGTTTCAGGGTGTTCATCCCGATGTAGATGTCGAAGGACTCTTTCTCATTCTTGTGGCGCAACCAATCCTGAAAGGGGGGTTCCGCGATCTTTCCGGCAGTGGTGATGCGTTGGATCGTCTCGCCCCGGCCGCTGTTGCGTATCAGAACAGCAAGGTGGTCGGACCGCTGGAAGCTCGTCAGGATGTATTCGGTGGCCGAGATATTCTTGACACTGTCTTTTTCGCTGGCCGTCATTGGGGTGCCTCCTGTCTTTGGTATATCGCACAGTAGTCGAAGAGATCTGAGTCGGGGTCGTAGCTGTTGATCTCGAGAACTTCCGAGATATAGCGGTGTCCTGGCCGGCGTTCGATTTGAATCACGACATGGAGGGAGTCGCCGATATTGCTCTTGATGGCGCGGTACGGTAGCTCGACGCCGCTTTGCAGAACACAACTTGTGAAACGAGCCAGACCTTGCCTGGCTGAGTTGGCGTGAACGGTGGATAGCGTACCAGCGTGGCCGGTATTGAGGAGTTGCAGAAGATCAAATGCCTCGCCGCCGCGAATCTCACCCAGCAGAATGCGGTCCGGCCGGTGCCGGAGAGACGCTTTCAGCAGATCGCGGATGGCGATGCCCGGCAGACCGTTCTGAGGATGCCTCGCTTCAAAGCGAACTAGGTTCGTGTGTGCTAAACGGATTTCCGCCGTATCTTCGATCAGGAAGATGCGCTCGTCTTCGGGTATGAATTTGCCGAGGATATTGAGGGTGGTGGTCTTACCGGAGCCGGTCCCACCGCAGATCAATATGTTCTTGCGAGAAAGGACGTAATCCTCTAGGCGGTTGGCGAGGGACTGGTCGAGAGTGCCCGCCGCGATGAGGTCCTGCATTTCGAAATGGCGCGTGTTGAACTTGCGAATTGTGAGCGTGACTCCGTTCAAGCTGCAGGGCGGAATGACAGCAGCCACGCGGCTGCCATCAGGGAGCCGGGAGTCGAGGATTGGGTGCGATTCCGAAATATCGCCGCCCAACCGACGAGCGATGTTTTTGACTGCGACTAGAAGCGCTCTTTCGCCCAGGGATACTCCTGTGCCTACCGAGAACTCCGTCCGTATCACCCCGCATCCTTGTGGCACGCTAATCGGAGATCTAGTCGATGCACTTTATCTTGTTGGCAAGCACATCGGAGTCTAAAGACTGGCAGCCTCTGCCTCGTCCAGTCGTCGAGTGCATCCAAGTGCAGGGAGTTCGTGTCGTGGAAGAATCTGGTTTTGATCAGCAAAAGTTTGGTCGCGTAGATCAAGGAGAAGCGGCATTTCCGCTCAGGAAGGCAAACGTCGAGGCAACCGGCTTGCTCCGGCTAAGCGGCGCGTCGCTGGTATCGGTGGTGTAATCCCCCCACCTGAGGAATCGCTACCACGCGCCCCTGTTCCGGCGGTTCCACTGCCCTTGGCTCCGGGGCGTCTTTGCCCAAGGATAAATGCGTACGTGACCGTCGATAGTAGGCAAAATAGTTGTGCAGTGTTCGACGCAGCGATCTCTCATTCCACACGATAACGTGGTCCAGGCACTCGCGTCGGATCGAGCCCACCAGTCGTTCCGCAAACGGATTTTGCCAGGGGGATCGTGGCGCCGTAAGCACTTCTTTGATTCCCATATCGCGGGTCATGGCAGCGAAGTCTTTTCCGTAGATGGCATCTCGATCGCGCAGCACATATCGCGGAGCCTCGTCCCAGGGAAACGCTTCCCGCATCTGCTGCATGGTCCAGTCCTGCGTGGGATGTTCCGTCACCCCGAAGTGCAGCACCCGGCGTCGCTCATGCGCTAGCACAACGAAGACGAACAGGACCCGGAAGGTCGCTGTCGGTACGGTGAAAAAATCGATGGCCGCGGTCTGCGCCAGATGATTCGTCAGGAACGTTCGCCAAGTCTGGGAAGGTGGTTTGCGGAGCCGAGGCATATATCTGGCCACTGTGGATTGCGCCAC
>Ga0306925_10002357_pt1 | contig 16187 bp, 18 predicted proteins | sample flu12Cox44000176_FD_203755 | JGI IMG/M metagenome (GOLD analysis project Ga0306925, IMG submission 203755) | Lab enrichment of tropical soil microbial communities from Luquillo Experimental Forest, Puerto Rico - flux8day.12C.oxic.44.000.176 (v2)... | ecosystem: Environmental > Terrestrial >... | reverse complement strand
CTATCGCCAATTCTCCGTAAGCGACCAGAAACGCGATTGGCTTTGCGAACGGAAGTACAAAACCCTTCAGAACCGGTACCATAAATGGGTAGGCGCCTTCCGTTAGGAATCGATTGATCCAAAATTGAAAGCCACCTCCCAAGGTGAACTGCGTGCCAAAGACCTTGTATTCGCCGAAAATGAGAAACAGAACTCCAACAGCGACGCGGAGTCCTGCGAAGGCCCTGGAACTTAGGCGGGAGTTTCCGATTTTGAGCTCCACCCCTCGGCGGCACTATATCAAAAAGGGGCCATGGAATACGGGCGATCCACAAACGCACCTATCCTGTTCAGCGCCTGCCGTCCTTTTGCCCTTCGACAGCTAGCTCCTCCTCCGGTTCCACGTTCACGAGAACCTCGGATACTTGAGGCAACGCTTTCAGCACTTCTGCTTCTACCTTGTGAGCGAGCCGGTGTCCTTCGCGCACAGAGAGTTGACCATTCACGACGATGTGAAGGTCTACGCCGACAGCGCCCCGGATCCTAGCTTGGAATCCAAGGTTCGCGCCATTGCAGCAAATCAACGCGATAAATGCCACGTTCGAAAGATGGGCCTGAGCTTCTACGGTGAGCTCCCAGAGCGCCGGTTTCGTCTTGTGCCTCGCCAAAACTCTGGCCAGCGCCGAAAATCAATAACATAGCAGCGGACCCGAGGCCAGCACTCTTGTATAAATCGGACTATGCTCAGCGTGCTCTGGCTCCCGTTCGGGTCGCTCCTGCGACTCTTCCGTAGCCGCCGGGATCTCATCTTCGAAAACTTTGTGCTGCGTCAGCAGTTGACCGTGCTGAAACGGCGTCGTCCTCGGCCGGCTCTCAATCTGTTTGACAAGCTCTTCTGGGTTGCCGTCAGTCGGCTGTGGTCGCAATGGAAGCAGTCGATCATCGTCGTGACTCCTGAAACTGTTGTCGGCTGGCACCGGGCCGGCTTTCGCATGTATTGGAGGCTGATCTCCCGAGTCCGTGGACCGGTTGGGCGAAGGCCGACGCCGAAGGAGGTGCGGGAGTTGATCTTCCGTATGGTGGTGGAGAACCCCACTTGGGGAGCTCCCCCATCCTGAAGAAACTCGCACTCGAACAGGGCGGGCTCAACATTTTTCGACGCTTTCGCATTACCGCGACGGAGACAGCTGAGGTTCCGCAAGCGCTACAGCACACCTGGTCTGGGCACGCCAGAACTCACGTGTCCGAGGTTTACAAAAAGCTCCTGAAGCAGCGCGAATGGAGATTAGGGTGGGCAGAGAGAGCAGGCATGGGATTTTAGCTTCCAGAACGAAAAAATCCGAGAAATGCCCAACTCGCCCAACTAGTCGAATTTCGCAAGGTTGGGTAAGTTGTTGAGCTTGGAGAAGTTATTGGTGGACGAGAGGGGATTCGAACCCCCGGCCTCCTCGTTGCGAACGAGGAAATAAATCTAATAAGGCGCAGTGCTGCAACCACTTAGCCTTTTACAAACACTCCTTAATTGGGCAACTTGGGCAACCAGTCGGCGAATTTTTTAAACGCGCGTCGTTGATTGAGTGATCCAGCCTGGGAAGGATGTCTCTCGTTATCAGCCGCTTTCTTGTTGATCGGCCTCGACTAGCCAGTTCGTTTCCGGAGCCCGGATTGCACCGTTCGCGCAGTACCACATGTACTAATGAAAACAGGCTGTTTATCAGCCGAGCTCCTACAGTCCCGCTGCGAGATTTTGACTCTAGAGCGGAGTTATTTCAGCGGCAAGCCACCAAACATGAGATAGCGATTCGACATCGAGGGACGATACCGCATCATAATTTCGACCACGGACAAGTTGGCTAAACTCGTGGCTGTTGGCGCTGGCCGAACTGGAGCCTCGGTGGTCACTTCAACTTCGTTGTAGTCGCAGCCTTCGACGCCAGGATGATTCTCGTCGCACGGGATCAGCAGCACAGCACGCACGTCGCCATTGGGCAGAGAGGCGCTGCCGAATATTTCTCCGCCATCATTGATTTGTTCCGTGTCTCCAATAACCAGACCAGAAGCGGGAGGGGCAAAAACGTTTAGATCGATGATGTCGTCGTCTTCCCACAGAAATGCGTGCGGGATCGCACTCACGCTACAGGGCAACGATGCACCTACAACCTGACCCTTTGAGTTAATGCCAAACGCTTCACTGCAATCGTTACCGGCCACAGTTCCGAGGTCTGTCATCGCACCATGTTTCCAAATAAAAGCGTGAAGCGCTTGATCCCCTGCAGTTCTCGCTCCCCCGATTACTTCACCTGCCTCATTGATCGCGGTTGCCGCTCCAAAACTTCCGCCTAAGGTGCCCAGATCACTCATTTTGCCGTCCTCACCGGGCCAAAGAGATGAACGGGGCAGCAGCATCGGGGCCTCCGAGCGTTCCTATATCTTGCATCCCATGTTTCTCGTCCCACAAAAAGGCGCGTGTTTGTGTTCCGATACCGAACAGGGAATTGGGATCAAGGACAGTATTCCCAGAGAAGCCGGCGACCTGCTGGTGACTGTTGACCCGGCCCGCGCCGCTCTCATAGCCGCCAAGCGTTCCAAGATTGATGATCTGGCCGCCCTTCCAAAGAACTGCATTCTCTTCCGGCCACCCCATCAACGGATCGATAGCACCGTTCAACGATTCCCCAGACACTAGGCCGTTTTCAGTGATGAAGCTAGCGGCGCTGCTGTTACTGCCCGGAAGCGAGCCTAGGTCCGTGACCGAGCCATTTTTCCATAGAAAGACATGATAGACGAACGGGTCCGGCCCGGATGCGGTGATCAGAGGATTGGAGTTTGGGTAGTAGGGGTCAGGCGTATCCGTGTCAGCAACGCCCACCACCGTCCCCCGGTTGTTTATGTTGGCTGCCCCGTGGCCCGGATCGCCGAAGCTCTGAGGTCCGCCGTGAGTGCCCAAGTCGATGAGCTTGTAATGATGATGCTTTGCCTTTTGTTCTTTCTTTTCTTCCTGTTCCTGTGCCGCCAGTTGAAATGGAATGGTCAGAACGGCGAATAATGTCATCGCGAAAATGCACGTCAGTGCTCTGAATTTCATATTGCCTCCTTTGCTTCTCGCCGGCGCGATTCGAGTTCCTTCGTTGAAATTAATTTCGTGGCCAGGTTCCGAAGCCACGATGCCGACGAGCGAATCGGACACGCATCGCGGCCAACATTTCGGGTGTCAGTTCACCACTAGTCACCTTTGTTGAAATCTGGTTGACGGATGCTGAATTGCTTTGAGTTACGCTGGTTGTGCTATCACTCTCATCCTCGCAGCCGTCAAGGTCAGCATGTTCGCTGTCACATGGAATCAGCAGGAAGGCGTGCCCGCACTGAGTGTCCAAACTGCAACCGGACGGCAGACCGAAACCGGCGATCTCTCCGCGGTCGCTGAGGGCGAATGCGTTATCCAATTGCAAATCAGAGCTATGGGGAATCAGCGTGTTCAGGTCGACTACCACGCCGTCTTCCCACAGAACCGAGCGTGCAATGCCAGTATCACAAGAGAACGACTGGCCCACCGTCTGGCCGCTGGCATTGACAGCGAACGCCTCGCTATAGCAGTCACCCGGCAAGGTTCCGAGGTTGGTAATCACACGATCCTTCCAGAGATATGCGTCCCCGTAGGTCGCTCCATTGGGAAAAGCGGCATTGCCCACAATCTCTCCAGCATCGTTGATTGCCTGCGCAGTTATGGGATTTCCTCCAATAGTGTCAGTGTTCAGATCAAAGAGCGTTCCACTGTCCCAGGCAAAGGGGTGGCAGTTGGGATTTATGAAGATCGGGGGTTGCGACGGACTGAGGCACGCTCCTGGGTCTGCGGCAAGGCTCGAATTGCCTATGACCTGACCCCGGTTGTTGAGGGCGCCGGCTCCGCCCCATGCGCCTCCCAAAGTTCCCAAGTCGATCATGCCTCTGTCCTCAGTCCAAAGAAACGGGTCCGCCGGCGGAAGCCCAGTGACTGGATTCGGAGCCGAATTGATATACGATATCCCAATTGTCTGGCCGAGCTCATTCAAACCGAAGGCTTGAGCATCAGGTCCGCCCAAGGTACCCAGGTCTCGCATATGCCCTTTGTGCCAGAGAAAGGCGCGAGTTTGCGTTCCGTTGGTTAAACTCGCACCGAGGAAATAAAGCAAGGAGAAGGGATCGGGGATCGTGTTCACACTAACTCCAACTACTTGGTCACGGTTGTTGATGGCGATGGCAATGCTGTGATTTCCCCCAAGAGTCCCGAGATCTTTAATCTCGCCATCTTTCCAAAGGACAGCGCGAATCTCCTCCACGCCTGCCAGCGGATCGATTACACCGTTCCCAGAACGACCTGCAATCTCTCCGTGCGCATTGATCGAGACAGCTTCGCTGCATTCAACGCCCGGCAGCGCACCCAGGTCTGTTAGGACGCCGTCCTGCCACGCAAACGCGTGGAATACGAATTGTACTAATCCGTCGGGCCCTCCGCAGACTTGCTTGTTCGGGGGAGCGGGAGTAGATGTCGCGGCGGCACCCACGACCGCTCCCCGGCGGTTTATTTGGTTGGGAGCCCCTAATGAAAACGCAGCATTGACGTAGCTCTCTGGTCCACCGAGGGTACCCAGGTCTATGAGTTTGTATCGATGGTGTCCTTTTCCTTCCTTCTGTTCCTGCGCGTCCAATCGAACAGGAATCGCCAGAACGGTGAAAAACGTCATCACGGTCACGCAAGTAAATATTCGGGGTGTCATTTTTTTTCTACTCCTGGCGTTGCCTGCCACGGTTTGCATCACTTCGTCCCTGGAGCTATTTCAGTGGGAAGGATCGGAATCTGCGATTCCGATTGGACAGCAGTGCACGAATTCGATCTTTCATCTCGCTCGGCGTCAGATTAGTCTGAGTCGCTACGGCTGTTTTAGAGTGGGACGCCACAGAGTTTTTGTCCGCGCTCGTGGCCAAGTCGGCATCGCGGCAGCCATCGGAGTCGCCGCTTTCGTCGTCACACGGGATCAGCACGAAAATACGCCCGCAAGCAAACTCATCGTCACAACCAGGCGGCACGCCCAAGCCAACGATCTCTCCACGATCATTAATGTTGTAAGCATCTGTCAGTTGTTGCAGAGCAGTTCCGGGAGGGAGAAAAAGGTTCAGGTCCGTTACGCGGCCGTGTTCCCAAAGAAAAGCATGTCGGTCGCCAGCCGCGAACGCGCAAGTCTTAGCGGAAACACCTACAATTTGACTCTGTGAATTAATGTTCCACGCATTGCTGCATGCATCGCCATCCACGGCACCCAGATTGGTCAAGACACCCTCTTTCCAAAGAAACGCGAAAAATGCTTGATCGCCCGGGACGCTCGCAAGGCCGACAATCTCTCCGGCTTCGCTGATCCAGTTCGCTTGTCCAAAAATTCCTCCGAGGGTGCCGATGTCCCGTATGCCTCCAGACTTGGTCCAAAGAAAGGGGTGGGCCGTCTGGTCTCCCGCCAGGTTAGAAAGGCCAACAACCTGACCTCGGTTGTTGAGACTGTTGGGAGTCCCGGAGGTGCCCCCAAGTGTGCCAAGATCCAACATTTTGCCGTTCTCCCACAGGAATGGGTCGAGGGTAGGAAGCCCTGAGGCCGGATTAGCCGTTGGACTGGTGAACGAGGTCCCGACCACCTGGCCGCGCTCGTTAACAAAGTAAGCCACGGTTTCGGGGCCGCCCAAAGTGCCCAAGTCCTTCATCACTCCGCTCTCCCAGAGGAACGCGTGGGCCTCCGTTCCTGCCTGGCCGAAAGGCGAGAATGGATCGGGGACCGTATTCAGAAACGTCCCAGCCACTTGGCCTCGACTATTGACAGCAGACGCAGCACTCTCAAATCCTCCTTCCAGCGTTCCGAGGTCGATCACCTCTCCATCTTTCCAGAGGACGGCTTTGACCTCCGGAACTCCAAGAAGCGGATCGATCAGGCCGTTTTCCGAGATTCCAACGATCAATCCGTTCGCACTAATCCAATTCGCAACGCTGCTGTTCACGCCGGGGAGCGCGCCCAAATCCGTCAGGGCTCCCTCATGCCAAGCGAACGCATGGACAATGAGGGGATCTGCGAGACAAAGCAGGCAAACGTTGGGGAAATTCGGATCGGTAACGGATGTATCCGCCCCGCTTACGACCGTTCCACGACCGTTGACGATCCCCGACGCCGATCCCGTTCCTGTGTTGTCGTTGGTCAGGTAATTCACAGGCCCGCCGAACGTACCGACGTCCGCGAATTTGTATCTATGATGCTCGGCCTGAGGCCCCTTCTGTTCCTGCGCGTCGATTCGAATTAAGATCATTAATGCGAAGATCAGTGTCGCCGCTGCGACGAACGCAAATATCCTGAGTTTCATTATTCCCTCCTGGTATTGCCTGCCACGGTTCGCATCACGTTGCGGCAATTGTGGAACGCGATTTCTTGAATGTCATGGTGTTCTATCCGCTCCAACAATGTTGGAAGTTTGTCTGGCGAAACGTGAAATTAGTCGCTGCAAAATGCAATGGCAGGCAGGGGACATAAAGGGGAAATGGTGGCGACATCCGGTAACTGGCCTGAAATCAATGGAGTCGAGTCGCGCCAAGACTGCCAGACTTGTCGTCGTTTGGGTTGGTGTAAATTAGTGCTAAACTCGCGCCTGCTCCCGGTTTTCTAGGCCGCTGTTCATGAATCACCCTTCCGAGCAAGTGTCCTTCGGAGAATTCCAGCTAGACTTGCGGACGCGCGAGTTACAGAGAAACGGTGACACCGTCGACTTGCAGGAGCAACCGTTCCTTGTCTTGACCACGTTCTCCAGCAGCCTGGGCAACTCGTGACCCGGGAAGAGTTGATCACGAAGCTGTGGCCTGCGGACACGTTCGTAGATTTCGAACACAGCTTGAACAAAGCCGTAAAGCGTCTTCGCGAAGCGTTACAGGATTCGGCTGACGAGCCTCGGTTTATTGAGACCCTGCCGCGGCGAGGCTACCGGTTCATCGCGCCGGTTTTGGGCGATGGAGCGAAGCGGCCGGCCGCCGCAACAGCGACTGAAAACGCACCGAGCGTGCGACCTGGTGCATTCAGGCGAAATTCGAAGGCCATCATCCTATTGCTGTTCGGGGGGGCAGTGGCCCTCGCCACTTTGGGTTACCGTGGAGTTGGGGTTTCCCGTGGGCGAGTTCCAGACTTTCAGAAAATGAAGATCACGAGGCTGACCGATAACGGACAGGTCGCACAGGTGGCCATTTCGCCCGACGGCCGATACGTCGCCTATGAACGGTTGAGGGGAGAAGAGGTTAGCGTATGGTTGCAGCAGGTGGCGACACGCTCCGAAGTACAGATTCTACGTCCCGGCGCATATTACATTCTGGGACTGACCTTTTCCCCGGATGGCAATTACCTCTATTTCGTCAGCAACGACAAAGACGATCCTTTTCTCCATCATCTGTACATGATACCCACACTCGGTGGCCCTGCACGGCGTTTGTTAACAGACGTAGATACGCCTGTGAGCTTCTCCCCCGATGGTCGCGAATTCGTGTTCACGCGTGGCGATCCATCACGAACAGTCGTCGAGGTACGCATTGCGAATGCTGATGGAAGCAACGAGCGATTGCTTGCGACGATGAAGGACAGTTCTTCGGACGATCGTGCTGCAGCCGGAGCCACGTGGTCACCCGATGGCCGGACTATTTGTGTGCCTTTACGCCGCAAGCAAAGGCCGGGAGTGCTAGAGATGGTGTCGGTTGCAGACGGCAGCGCACGCGAGTTTTATGTCAGCCCCTGGCACGTTGGGCGGCCACTGTGGCAGCCGGAAGGCGATGCGCTGGTCGTCGAGTTGGAAGACCACACCGGCCGGGGTCAGCTGTGGGCACTGCCTTTTCCGCACGGAGAACCGCGGCGGCTCACCAACGATCTGTTTGACTACGCTAAGGAAACAGATATGACGCGGAACGGAAAAACAGTGGCCTCGAGAGCAACCACGCAAATTTCCAATATTTGGATGGCCCCAACGTCGGACCTATCTAGCACAAAGCAGATTACCTCGGGCAATCTGGCAATGATTGAGGTCGCCGGATCCACTGATGGAAAGCTCTTGTCGGTCAGCGCAGAGGCGGAACCTTGGATCATGAATTCCGACGGCAGCCAGCGGGCGCCGTTCAGCAGCGCACACAACGTCGCGGCAATCACGGCATGCGGACGCTTCGTGGTGTTTCTCTCAAATCAGGCCGCAACCGATACGCTGGTACGCGTGGACACGGACGGATCTAACCCCGTTGAATTGGTCAGAGGCACTTTGGGGAGAGGGCCCTCCTGCTCGCCCGACGGCGCATTTGTTTATTACTTGAACCTGGAGCAGCCGCGGAAGATCTCGCGGGTGCCGGTCGAGGGCGGAACTCCGGTAGACATTGCCAAGCCCCTGGGTGACGGGAGCTTCGGGCGAGTGAGCATATCGCGAGACGGCAGACTTCTGGCGTACTCCTTTGACGAGGGCATAGCCGAGCCTACTACGCGCCTCGCCGTGATTCCCGTCACGGGAGGCGCTCCCGTAAGACTGATTAAGGGACTGGCGGGACTGGTGCGGTGGTCTCCCGATGGAACAGGCCTGGACTATTTGGAGACTCGGGATCAAGCGACGAACGTATGGGAGCAGCCGCTTGCTGGGGGAGTGCCGAAGCAGCTGACGCACTTTGCTTCGGAACGTATTTTCAATTTCAATTGGTCGCCTGACGGCAAACGGCTGTTGGTGACGCGAGGAAATTTCAGCAGCGATGTCGTACTGATCAGCAACTTCCGCTAAGTGCACACGCGTTTCCACCGATCCGAGCCGATGAAGGGTTGATCCTGCTGCGCAATCTACACCAGGTTTAGCTCCGAAAAGCAAAACCCTCCTTCCACTGACCAGCAGATCCGGAAATGCCGCGAATACGCGAGCCGGAACGGTCTGCGATTTCTGAAACGAGCACATCTACGCTGATGGGCCGATCTCCGGAGATACGGACAACCGTGCGGCGCTTCGATTCGCTACATTTAAAAGACTTGGCGAAGCGCACTTTTCGGGGCGTCGAGCAGCTGGCCCTTCGAGGCTTACACGGGCACACGAATCTATCAGCGGCGGCCCCAGAATGAATGGCGCAGGGCGGATATCCCGGAGCAGCGCATTGTTCAGACGAGTTTTGGGATCTTGTCCAAGAGCGACTAAAGCTTGTACAGGATCTCTACGGTGTCAGGAGAGGGAAGCGCCGCAGGCGCGCCGCTGCGTCCCCCTATCTCTTCACCGGATTGCTTGTGTGCTCCCAGTGCGGAGGCAGCATCACGATTGCTTCCGGCCGATGCCGCAAGCGTGAGGATTCGCGTTACGGTTGCTCCATGCATGAGCAGAGGGGTGACAAGGTTTGTTCGAATGGTTTGTTGGTTCGCTGACTGGATCTCGAGCGCCAGCTCCTCGCGGGACTGCAGGAAAGAGTGCTGCGTGCTGCGTCGCCAAGCCGCGGAACTGGAGCACAGTATTGCGAACCAACTCCGCGGACTCAGCGACGGGTATTCGCCGGCAATCACGACAGAAATTTCCAGACTCGAGAGACAGCTCACCACCGTCAGCGAGCGTCTCAAGGCGTTTGACCCTCATACCATCAGAGTGCAGGTGCGCGATACGCTTTATCGAACACCGCCTCGGGAGCTTAAACGTCCCGTGGGAAGGTGAGCCCCGGATCGCGCGCGACGAGATTGCGAAACACGTGGGACGAATCACTCTAAGGCCAATGCTTACCACGTATGTTGCTACCGGCGTTTGGGATTGGCTTGGAGGACTAGAACCTGCGGCTGCTATGGTGGTGCCGGGGGCCGGACTTGTACATAGCAGTCCCCGGACGCAATTCCAGATTGAGGTCGCAGCATAAGGGCTGAACACAGGGCACACTGCGCCCTTCTGACTGGGAGAGATTTTTCGCAGAGATTAGAAATCTTCGATCTCCCAAATATTGCTGCTGATCACGAATGGCGAAATAACCAGATGACGGCCGTCAGGTGATGGTACGGCCCAGGCTGAGGTGCGTCCTTTGGCTTCCCAAAGTAGGCGAGTATCGCCACGTAGATCCACGTGCAGCAGAACGGCGCCGCTGGTGGTAATCGACGAGGTAAAAAAGCCTTTACCGTCGGCGGCCCAATCGAAACTGCCCAAACGGCGCCAATTTCTTATGGTGAACTCCTGCCTCTGCCCGTTTCCGCTGATCGGAATAATGACAATCCGCCCGGATAACGGGTAAAGCATGGCAATACGCTGGCCGTCCGGAGAAATATCCCAAGGGTGGAATCCGTTCCCATCATTTGTGTCAAATCGGGTGAGTTCGCGACCGCGTCCCTTGAGCAGATCTAAAGCTGTAATTATCAGTTGTTTTTGATCGTCGCTTCTTTCTCCGATGGCACATAAGTTGGCGAGCGGGGCGCAGCGATGCGTATCCATCCCCTTGGCCGTTAACACAGATTGTGCCGGTCCACCATCGATGGGTACTCGCATGATCTGCACCGACGGGGACGGGTCAAAGTTCCGCGGCAATTGGAGGTAGAGAACCGATTTTCTATCGGGGCCAAGTCGTGGAACTTGCAAGCTTTCAGAACCGGTCACAAGCGGATCGGCCGTCTTCTTGGTTAGAGACTGTCTAAAAATGCCACTCCTGCCGTGTTGTCGGGACCAAAAAATGATGCTCCGACTGTCATCCGACCACGCAGTCGGCACATTCAGGCCTTCGTTTAAAGTTAGGGCTTAGACCGGCGATGCGTCTGCGACTACAACCTGGTGGAGGACTCGCCGAATTAACTACATGCCGCGCCGTTAACGACGACGCAACCAAAATTGGCATCGCCGAACGAAAAGGATCGATTCGCGCGTTGTTGATGAATCGAAATCGCGGGTTCGGGCCAAGGCCGCCGCAATAGCGCAGGTTGAATTACGCACCCGTCCGCCATCCGGTCACGCCCTCCGCATTGCGTCCCCGCTCATCGGAGGGGGTGGAGAAACTCGGGGTTTCGGGCTGCGCATCGAGCGATTGTTGTGGGTAGTCCAACGGCCGGGGCCGACGTCAACGTGTCATCATTTGCGCTGCCCGGCGGACCGCGAGGCATGATCAGTGGTATCCGAGTGTTCTACCCGGACAAGAAACCGACCCAGCGCATTGGTATTGTGCCAAATGTCGAGGTGAGACCGAGCGTTGCAGGGCTTCTTGCCGGTAGGGATGAGGTGCTGGAAGAAGCTGTACGCCAAAATCTCGGGACCTCGGTGCTGTCGAAGGCCATTGAAGATATAGCCGCCGTAGTTCTTTGACGCACAATCTCCGCATCACGGATTCGCAAAATGCCTGCTGGCCTTAATTTAAGTCTCTAATTGCTTACCTTTTTCGTTTTTCGGGCCTCTGAATATATGTAGGAAGTAGTCTTCGAATTCCCCAAGAGTGCCCAATACCAATGCAAGACCGTATCAACGGGCATTACGGACAGGCGATTCTGGTGGTTCGCCCGTCCGAACTGCTTCGCGGACTGGTGGCTGCCAGATTCACGAAGCCATGACTGGCCTGAGGAGGTTCGTTGGAGCACCTACCGCGGTTCAGGCCACGGGCTGGGGTTACGTCTCTGTGGCGGTTTGTTTTACCTGCCGGACCCTCGAGCCAGACCGCGCTATTGGCCTTGTCGGATCGGACACTTCCTGAGTGGGACGGACCCTCTTTGTCCCTGACCCGAGTCAGTTCGTTTTCTGTGAGGAGCCCGTTGAGGTTTTTCGAAAATAGGGCCTCTTAATAGATGGGGGGATTTTCTTTTGGATGCCCCAAAGACTGCCCACTTAGCAGGGGACCCACAAACCTAACCCCCGGAGTGATACCCATGTCCCGAGGTTTCGATGGATTCGATATTGATGACTTTCGCGATCCCCAGTGTGAATCCGAACGCTACCGACCTGGCGGGGCATCAAGCCAAGGAAGAGGCAGCGGTTCACAGTCTGGCGCCGCCGTCAGATCCAAACTGGAAAGGCTACGCGAAGCCGAATCCATTGGCGATCAGGTCGCTGCCCAGAGCCGCGAGCATCCAATGGCTGGACGCTCACCCCTACCCCGGGAAACCAAGCAGGCTGCCCTCCTCGCCGAGCGTGACCGCTCGAATTATAGGGAACCTGACAGAGGCTATTCGCTCCGCCAGTCGGACATTCATACCCTTACGGAAGTGGCCAAGTTCCGAGTGGTTGCTGTCGAGGATCTCGCCAAATTGGCCTATTCCGGCGACCGCTCGCGGATGGAGAACGATCTTCGCAGCCTCCTCCACCAAGGGCTTGTCGAACGACGGGAAACAAGCGTTCTGAAGAAGGAATCACGGCAGGTTCTCACCCTCACCAGGCAAGGGGAACGCTTGGTTCGACGACAGCGTTTCGTACCGGAAAGCCAGGCTATTTACTCCGGACTTGTGAAGCCTAAGGAAGCAGGTCACGATGCCGATCTTTATCGCTTGTACCACAAGGTGGCTGACAGGATCGAAGACCGGGGTGGCAAGATCGTCCGCGTTCAACTCGATTACGAGCTGAAGGAAGAGCTCTATCGAAAGCTGGGGCGTGCTCAGGCGCAGGAGAAAAACGAGGCCTTCCACCTCAAGCACGCCTTCGCGCAACAGCTGCGCCTCCCTGTGGTCAATGGCAAGGTCAGCTTGCCGGATCTGCGTATCGAGTACACGAACCAGGAAATGGAAGTCGCTCGCGTGGACCTGGAACTGGCAACGGACCACTACCATGCTGGGCATCTTGCCGAAAAAGCGCGTGCCGGTTTCCAAATCTATGCTCGGTCCGAAGATGTCGCAGGCCTTCGCCGTGTGCGAGACGACCGGGAAATCATGACCGCGATTCTGAGCCTGTAGCCATGCAATTCCCCGAATCCAGTATCGAGAACCTCTGCTGGCTTGGCTACACCGAGGACGAGGCCCGCTTCTTGTATCTCGTAGCCACACATTCCGGCTATTTCTCCACCCGCCAATACCTTGGCTTCACGGGAGCCAAAAGCGGTGAAAAGAGCATGGCGTTCACCCAAAAGGTCCTTGGGAAGGGCCACGCGACGGCTCGTCTACTGCTGCGAAATGGACGCGTCTACCATGTGTTTTCGCGGATCGTGTACCGCGCGATTAGGCGCGAACACCTCCGCAATCGGCGCGAGCATTCGGTCGAGCACATTCGCACGAAGCTGGCAACACTGGATTTCGTGCTGGCCCACCTCGATTACCGATATCTCGAAACCGAGCCCGAAAAGGTTGAATATTTCTGCAAAGAATTGGGCATCAGCAGGGAAGCGCTGCCCGCCAAACGCTACGCCGGAGCAATACGGGAGAAGACTACCGATCGCTATTTCGTCGACAAGTTTCCGATGTTTTTCGTTCCTGATTCCTCCTCTTCCTCCCCTGTGGTTACCTTCAGTTTTGTGGATCCCGGGCTGCTGAGCCTCGCCAGTTTCGAGACTCATCTCCTTGCCTATAGCTGCCTGTTTTCGGCTGTGCCGCAGATGGATTTTGTGTACATCGCGACGCGGCCGACGCACTTTCAGGCGGCCCGGAACATGGTTCAGGCAATGGCTCCACGAGTGCTGAACCCCGATCCCGGCGTGGAAGGCTTACGCTATTTTCACAGCCGCTATCTGTGGGAGACAAAGCAGTATGCCTGCCTGAGCATGGAGGAAATTGAATCGCTCGAAAAGGCGAGAAAGCGATTTACGGACGCACGCATTGAAGTTCTTTTCCAGCCGTGGATGAAGGGGCAGAACACTTGCGATGTTGTAATGAAGCGTTTTCGCGAGCTCGCTCCGAAGCGCGAGGTGCCATTCCGCACCGAACTAATCGACGGCCAGGCGGCTCTTTTCGAACCGAACCTGCCGTCTCGGACGAGTCGGAAAACGGAAGCGCAGGTGAAGGGCGTTGGGGAGTCGACTTTCCGTACTGGTTTCGGACGCGTTTTCGGAGCGGAAACCCAGAAGGCCGAAGAGAACTAACAAGATGCGGAGGCAGAGGGCAGAAAGAGTGCACGCGGGCAAAACACACTACGGCCGGGAGCGACCCCCCCTTGAACAGCGTTCCGCTGCCCAAAGGTCTTTGGGGTCGCTCCCGGCCGTCACCGAGAACGGTGAATGTGTTCTGCCCGCGTGCATACAGAGAAGCAAGCAAACCTGAATGCGAAGAAGAAGGGATTCTGAATACAGAGAGGAGGACATTCCAATGTCAGTACTGAAAGCACCACCCAAACAACCGAGAACCACAGTCGTTCAGCTTCGGCTCGATGATGAGGCAAGACTGAAACTCACAAAATACGCTGAGTTTCTTGATTGCTCACCTTCCTATGTCGTAATCGAAGCCCTGAAACTAGTCTGCAACAAGGACAAGGAATTCCAGTCTTGGCTTTCAGGCCAGCAGGCACAAACTTCCGAACCAACCGCTAAAGGAGAGTCTTTCCAACTGGAATTGAAGTAAGACCCCATGCACCGCCGCCTCCAATTCGGTATGCGTGAGAACCGGGCATCCGAGCGACGACACGACTCACCTGCAATAGTACGCGCCTTACATTTGCACACTATCGAAGGGGACGCGACCGCAGCACGAGAGCTCCCGATGCACTCCGATTTGCCAGCTGGAGATCCGCATGCCTTCCCGCATGCGGGTTCACACGAACCGGCCACAGGAAGAAAGAAGACGAACTTTTTTGTGGTGAGCCGCGTTGAGCTGGAAAGGCACGTACGACGCGGTGGTGCGCAATCTCGATTCCTCAAGTGGTAACCGCGTCCAAACTCGCTCCTTGTTCCACTGTGGTAGACTCCGCGTTGGTTGCAGCGCAGCGCCGGAGAGGACCATCTTTGGCGAGGCGGACCTACCAAGCAGGAAACGTGTTCCAAAAGGGAAGAAGCAAATCGGAGAGGTGGGACGAGAATGCGCCCGCCTACGGTCGGTTCTGGAAAGACGTTCCAGGAGCGACTCCACGCCGTCTTGTGATTCCCCTCGGCATCTGCCGTACCCGCTCTATTGCGGAGCGCAAATGCATGGAGGAAATCGAACGGCTCGGCATCAACTCCGCTCAGCGCTTTATTGAATCAACCAGCACGGTCACCTTCAAGGACCAAGCGGAACTCTGGCTGAAGTCTCTCGCCAACCGCAAACGTGATCCCGTTGAACAGACCACGGTCGACAACCGCCGATATGCCCTAGACAAATGGCTGTACCCGTCCCTTGGGGAGTTATACCTTGCGGACGTGAACAACCTCGCCCTGAAAACCCTGGTGGACAGTATGGCCATTTCGCTATCAGCGGCCTCCATCCGCGACTACTCCAACATCGTGAAAGCCGTAGTCGCCTCCGCGCTTGATGAGGATGGGGAAGAAAGGTTTCCTCGAAAGTGGAACGAGGAATTCATCGACGCCCCGTCGATTGACAAACAAAAACAGCCCACGTCGGACTGTGCCGGTATTTCGGACATCCTGCTCTACGCGCTCGGTCAGTACCGGGTACTCTATGCGTTACTCGCCGGGTGTGGTCCCATGCGCGCGGGGGAGGCGCTGGGACTGGAAGTCGGAAAGCACATCTCCGAAGACTTCCGCACGCTTTACATCCGCCAGAAGGCCAAGCGCGGAGAAATCCAACAGCACCTTAAGACGAGAAACGGCGAACGCGACATCGACCTGTGTACGCTGCTAGCAAGAATGCTCAAACAATATGTTGGGGATCGGACGTCAGGATTGCTATTCCGGACTTCTCCGGGCCGCCAACTCCTCCAAGCAAACACGCTGCAAGACAGTCTGCACCCGACTCTCAACTACATGGCACACGAATACGGCGGGTTTAACATCTTCCGTCGATTCCGAATTACGCACCTTAAAACGTCAGGATGCCCGGAGTTCCTACAGAACTTCTGGTCCGGACACGCGCAAGGCCACGTGAGCGAGCGGTACCTGAAACTACTCCAGAAGCGCGAATTCCGCCTGGAATGGGCGGAAAGGATTGGTCTCGGATTCGAGCTACCAGGGACCAATCTTGGGCAACTTGGGCAACTCGTGCAGTTTAGAAAAGTGGGATAAGTCTTTTAGAATCTGGTGGACGAGAGGGGACTCGAACCCCCGGCCTCCTCGTTGCGAACGAGGCGCTCTCCCAGCTGAGCTACTCGCCCACGAGTAGCAACTAACAAAATTCTAGCAGAGGTTCTCAGGG
>Ga0306925_10002356_pt1 | contig 16188 bp, 23 predicted proteins | sample flu12Cox44000176_FD_203755 | JGI IMG/M metagenome (GOLD analysis project Ga0306925, IMG submission 203755) | Lab enrichment of tropical soil microbial communities from Luquillo Experimental Forest, Puerto Rico - flux8day.12C.oxic.44.000.176 (v2)... | ecosystem: Environmental > Terrestrial >... | reverse complement strand
CAGACAGCGCACCAAGAAGGTTGAAATCCGATGCGTTGGTTTCAATCACCAGCGCCGCAGTATTGTCGCCCGGAATGACCGTGTTACTTCCCACGAAATTGAAGCCAATGACACCACCATCTAAAGAGCGATCCACAGTGGTCGGAAACTTGGTCGATGGACAGAGCGGGAAGGCGTGGAAGATACACAGATTCGCGTCATAACCAACATCCACCATGAAACCAGCGAAAGAAGCCATGGTGAAGCGCTCGAGCAAAACAGGTCCGGTCACAACGGCGAACTGGTACACGAAGTCCAGACAGTTGGGGCAGAAGCTGTTATTCGGATCACGATAGACGTTCTCCTGAACGGAGACAGCCCACGTTGTCGTACCACCCGTGTACTAGTATCTCCCACTAGCGTAGAACTACTGCTCAAGGTCAGCAGATCAGGTGCCGCCGTCTCACCATTGCTAAGAACATTTGCTTGAGCGAGCGGAGCCAACACAACCAACATCAAGCATACCAGCAATTGCATCGGTCCCCGGCAGGTCTTACTGAACTTACACATTGGAACCTCCATAGTGAGTGCGATGGGAACAATACTCCAAGTGTGAAGAGTGAACAAGTGTTCGTCGGTGCTCAGCGCTACTTCAACCCGTCTCGAACCTGTCGACCTGATTTGGATTTTAGCGGTCGCGCTCCGAGTTGCGCAGGTAATGGATCTGATTGTCGACCTCGGACCGCGCACGCGGCCCGCTCGCGCCCCCACAGTTACCCAATGAATGCCCCTGAGATCGAGCGTGCCCAAGTCGGCAAGCAGCGGTTCGCGCCACAGAAACCACACCTGCTCCGTTATCTCGCCCAGACGCTGGATTCTTGAGCAAGCTCCCACCGAAGTCAGCGTCACCCGCGTCACCCTCCGCCCCTGTCCTACGTCGCACTGGACAAGAGCTTCTCGGGCACGCTGCCGCAGTGGCTGTTCCTGCAAGACTTCCAGCCGGTGATTCGAGCGCAGAATGAGCCTTGAAGCCACACAGCGCGAAGCGATACAGGGGCTGTTAGCATCGGAGGGGATTGTGCCTGAAGGACGGCTGATGTCTCGGGCATTCCAAAACGGCGGTTCGCTGTGAAAGTAAGTCCTGCGAGAAGGAGGTAACAACCAATGACGCCCGCGTCCCTAGCTACAGATTTTGGCCATCAGCTCCAGATCGCTAAAGAATTGGAAGGTCTTTCGAACGAATTGTGTCACGGCACGATTTTCGCCGACGATAAATTCACCTTGAAGGACACAATTTTCTTTGGACTCGCGGACAAGAATTTCGCGACCTTTCGTTCGATACGAGTTCTTCTTGAAATAGAACTCGCTGACGATGGATTTGCCCTGATCCGTGTACTCGCGGAATGCGCTGTTAATGCCGTCTACATCTGTTTCTCCGATGGCGACGAAGCGGCTGAAGATTATCGTGATTTTCCAGCATACTTCGAGTGGGTCACTCACCAAGATCTCGTCGCTACTAATCCCGATGCTGCCAAGTACGTTTCTGCAGAAGAAGTTGGCGCAATGAAAAAATCGTATGACGCCTATGAGAGCCGATTCCGAGCGCGGCGGGATTGGTGTAAGGTTCCCCTATTCCAAAGGGCGAAAGATATAGACGAAAAGGTCGGTTGGTCTTTACTTAGGACAGTAGTCAATTCGGCTTGGCGAAGGGCGAGTGCATATGTTCATGGGAGCGCCGACTCGATAACGTCACGCGTCAAGGAAAATGAAGGCGGGATCGTAATACAACGTCAAGTCAGACCACAGGAGCTTGGAGCCGCGATGTATGGGGCAAATTTAATTATGTTTGCGTTACTCGCCTTCGTTGATCTTCGACTCGGCAAGCGCCACCGTGACGAATGGAATGCATTGCATCAACGCTGGAAAGGCTAGGAAGCAAGGCTGATCTGAACAGGTGCTCCCCGCCGCTCAGACGGCGAAGGACAGGTGCTCCCCGGTCGATGATCGAAGGCTGAAATTTTAGCCGGAACCCAATTAAGATCAAGAATTTTCTGGCGGCGATGGCTTGGCCGGGACGACCACTCGGTCGCACCGTCGGCATCACCAGATCCGGCAGAGAGCGCACCGCTGGGTGAGATGCTGCAGACGGCAGCAGCCACGGCGTCTTGCGAGAGGTGGCATCGGTGGTGCAGTGCTGGGACGCGAAGCTATGTTGGCGCTAGAGAAGCTCACCAGCTCGACCGCGTGGGGCACGGTGTCAGCATTGATGAAAGACCGATTGGCCAACGCGCTGGCCTCGGGCGACACCTCGGCCATCGTCGATCTCACCAGCCGCATGGGCGCGAGTGCGGTCGCCACAAGGCAGCACCGACGAGGAAGAACAACCACCGGCCCTGCCTTACCGCAGGCCACGTCGCACCGACAGTAAATTTCAGCGCACAGGACGAAGCCGCACCAGTAAGAGTTGATTACTCATTTTTGCTGTTATCCAGCTCCTTAAGAGCCTCCTTCACGACCTCGTAAGCTGCTTCCTTGAAGGCCCTAGGGCGGTATTCTTCGTCACCGCGGACGTCGCCGCCGGCCTGCGAGAACATAAATTTACCGGTAATCGGCTTCGGCTGGTTATTCACGATTACACGCGCCATGTAATAGGCATAAAGCGAGACGTGATACGTCTGTACCGATATCTGACTTTTGCGCAGGTCGGTACCAGAAGCATACAGAACCGTCTCCGCGTCATCTCTGACATCAAAGCGACCGGGAAAGAGCTGATTCAGAACCTCAGCAAAAGCAAGCTCCACCCCAGATTCGTTGTCCATGTCTTCTACCAAAATCTTGATAGGTATTCTTCGTCCTTTACTGATCATCAGCGTATTCACTTCCAACCCATTGTCAAAGGCTCGTCTGGCTTGCTGGTCGCACTGCTCCTTTGTTTTGTATTGCTGTTGGCGGGTTTGGGATATGAGCGGAGAAACAAGCACACAAATGACGACGCCAATCTTCCATAGCGAGATGGCCATACACTTCTCCCAATCTGCAAGCGCTTGAGAAAAGCAAAATATAAGCAACAAAAGAAAGCAAGAAGAAACTGCCTAGACGGCTAGGAACTTTAATACCACGATTGCCCGGGCAGGCCACCTGGACAGTAAAGAGAGCATGTCATGACCAAACCGCATGAACGCCCGGTGAAGCCGCGAACTCTCGACCGCCGCGACCGAGCCAGACAGGCCGTCGCACAGCGAAAACCGTGGAAGCTGAGCGAGATCAGCAAGTTCGACCGTGGGCTGCATAAGAATGATCCCGACCAGCACCCGAAGGCGTTGACCAAAAACATATTGCGAAGGAGGCCAAGGCCTCAACTGAGTGGCGCATCGTGGTACGCTTTCGTCCGTCATGGTGCAGGGTCAGCGAAGGCGCAAACAGCGGCCACTAGAGAGATCCTCCCTCGAAGCCTACGGGGGTATGCTGATTGCCGTCGTCATTGCCGTGTGGCCTGGAGCACCTTTTTGGATCACGCTTCTGCTCTTACTAGTTGCGGCTTGCCTCCTGACCCATGTAGTTTTCAGAGCACCTTTAACGATAGGTTGGAATAAATCGTGGAAGGTTGTGATGACGTTGTTCGTTTGGGTCGTCGCGTTTTGGGTGTGTTGGTTGAAAAAGCCGCAATTGAGTTATGTATATGTTGCTCCTGCTGTATGGCTCCCTGACGGAAGATGGGTTTTCATAATCAACCATCGCGGCCCCGAGGCTGTGAGTCGAACAGAGATTTTGTTTCAGGATCAAGATAAGTTGGAAAATATCAAAGCCACGCAGGCAGGAGTTGAGAACGTCGAATCTTATGAGAAGCTGTTGAAGTTTCCCGAGATCGATCCCGAGGGTAGGGGTTCGATCTACACTCCACAATTTGCTTGGAAGCCATTCAGTCAAGAACGATCCCATTTCACTGCTGCCATAACTTCGAGCACGATGAATTATGACGAAGATATCTATATCGCCCGCGTCGCAGATAAGTGGTACTTCGCAATGTCGTTAAAAGAGCGAAACAGCAAGCAAATTTTTGAATGCTCCGACGTCGGGTTCCCGCACAGCGACTCAACCTTCATCGCTGGTAAACCGTGTTTTCCAACATGGACAGCTAATCCAAAATGACCAATGAGACTGCCCCGAGCAGCGCCATTGCCCACGACACCCATCACTGTCAACAGCCGCTGGCTGCGTAAGCAGGCTCCCATCGAAGTCATCATCACCCGCGTCACCCTCCGCACCGTGTCCTATATCGCACTGGACAAGAGCTTCTCGGGTACGCTGCCGCAATGGCTGTTCCTTCAAGACTTCCGGCCCGTGACGGAGCGCAAGAAGAAGGGGCGCTGAGCACTTGATCAGGGCACGACTTGATTAGCCCGTTAACACGAGGTGGATTCGCCAACGCTCGGAATGGATTACTTGTGAAATGGCGCTTTTGCACAATTTGGATGTCTGACAGCGGGGAGTTAATATCTTTCTTCTGCTATGAGCAAAGAGAGACGCGAGATCCCGGCACGGCTATCAGAGGAAGTGCTGTACCGGAACAAGCACATCTGCTGCATATGCCGGACGCCAAATAAGCATGTCGAGATTCATCACATCGACGGCAATCCAAACAACAATGCGCAGTCCAACCTTGCTGTAGTTTGCCGAGATTGTCGCAGCTTAGTAACCGGGTACAGCGGTTTAGGAAGGCGATATGCTCCGGGCGAGGTACGGAAATACAAGAAAGCATGGGAGCAGTTCCTTGCTTTGCAAAGCAAGGTTTACAAGGCTCCCTCTGTTAGGGTGCAACGTGAACTCATCGGGCAAATCGACCTAATCGTTTGCCAAATCCTCTCAACTACCGACCACGTCCGAAGGAAAGAACTGCTGGAGGTGCTATACAACATTCACTTGTGGAGGTCTACGCCCAAGCTCGACCAACAGATTATCGAGGGGTTTAGCCATCTTGCGATAATTAGTGGTTTGAGTATACCCAGCCTTGCAAAGGAATTGGCGATGAAGACGTGGGAGTTGTGTTGGCATTTTGTCTGTCCGGATTACGCTAAAATGGACAAATCAGGCGAAAGATTCGCGATTCAATGTGTCCATGTAGTCGAGAGTATCGCTTTTTTCAACTGCAAAAACAAGCAGAACCTCGATGCATTAAATGCTTCTTTGGCGAGCGCGGAAGAGTTTTTCAATATCGCAATTTCGTACAAGCGGAAGGCAATTGCCGGCGCAGTGCTAAAAATTCACTCTGAGGCTATTCGCACCTTTGGCTTCGAGAAGGATTTCCCGACAGGGGCTGCTGCCCTACGTCGCTCCGTTAGGAAACTCTCTAAGCTGCTTGCCAGTTCTAGGCTGAAGTGGCCTGAAATTGACAGCAAGTTGAAAAGCCTTGGACGTCGACGCCAAGTACGCTGACGTAATCAGCCCATTACAGGGGGAAACTGCTCCCAGAAATCAGGTGGGCTTACCCCCTAAGCGCAGGTGGCCCGCCCCCCTGAAAATCAGGTCTCGCCCTCCCCCCGAAAAACAGGTAAACATCCGGCCGGTGGTCTGAGTTCGAATTTTAGCCGCTGAAGTCCATTAAGATCGACTTTTCATTTCGGCAGATGGTCGCGTTTGACCCTCGGGCGGGGCTGGCGCAACCCTCGAAGCCGAATCTGCAACCTAAGTTGTAGAAATTTGGGCTTGACATGCCGTTTATACCCACTTACATTTCTAACGACGGTCATCGTTACAGCAGTTCGACTATGAAAAATGGGAGAAATTAGATGGCCAAGGGCAAGTTTGTAGCGTACTACAGGGTTTCGACGGGAAAACAGGCACTCAGCGGATTAGGCCTCGAAGCCCAGAAGGATGCGGTCGCCGACTTTTTGAACGGCGGAAGATGGACGTTGCTGGACGAGTTTGTGGAAGTCGAAAGCGGCAAGAACTCCGACCGCTCGCAGCTGGCGCTTGCCCTGGCACTCTGCCGCTTGCACAACGCTACTCTTGTCGTTGCCAAACTGGATCGCCTGGCTCGCAATCTGCATTTCCTATCCGGCCTGATGGAAAGCGGCTGCGAGTTTGTATGTTGCGATATGCCGACTGCGAATCGGCTCACGATCCATGTTCTGGCCGCTGTCGCCGAAGCCGAGGCCCTGGCTATCTCCCAACGCACCAAAGTCGCTCTGCAGGCCGCTAAACGCCGTGGCGTGGTACTTGGCGGCGATCGTGGAGGACTGACCAAGAAGGTGCAAGAGAAAGGCCGTGCAATCGCTCTCCAGGTGCGCCAGCAACGCGCTGCGAAGCGTGCCGCAGATCTGTTGCCGATCATTGAAGTTATTCGCGAGCAAGGTGCGCTGTCGTTGCAGGATATTGCCAACGGGCTGAATGAGCGCAATATCCCGACTGCTCGCGGCGGCACCTGGCAGCCTGTCCAGGTAATGAGAGTGCTGCAGAGGGTTTCTTTGGCGCGTATCTAGCCGCGTCTAGCGAATCGCCAGCTCTTACCCTCACCCCAGCCCCAGCGACGCAAGGCCGCGCTGGCAGCAGCCAAGGCGCGTGGCGTGAAGCTCGGCGGAGATCGCGCTGGCATCATCGCCAGCCAAAATCCCAAGGGAGTGAAGGCCAGCGCCAAGGTGCGGCGGGAGAAGGCACAGAAACGCGTTGCTGACCTGCTGCCGGTAATCGAAGACATCCGCTCTGATGGTGCGTCGAGTCTGCGCGAGATTGCTGCCGCATTAAATGAACGCGGCATTGCAGCTCCGCGTGGCGGCTCATGGCAGGCAGTGCAAGTACAGCGCGTTTTGCGGGCCACAGACGCGCTCTAGCGACGATCAGCCAGCCCCGCAACCCATCGAAGCCTCCAGCACGCCGCGCTGGGGGCTTTTTTGTTCGTGCGCGGATCATTCCACGCAAGATGCTCTAAAGCAATGACACAATCGAAGCCAAAGTGCATGATGCTGCTTAATGAGTGGCTTCAACGGGGTTTTTGTTGGTCTTGCGGTCGCAGCGTGGATGCTGGCGATGATAGTGCTATTGAGTTCTATCCGCCGGGATGCGGGGAGATTGCGCGGTGTTGATCTGTCGAGGCCCTTTACCAGCAAAGGTACTGCGATTCTCGCGCTGTCATTGTGCGTGGTCGCCGCGTTAATTGTGACGATGATTTGGATTCTACGTTGACCGTTAGTCGGGCTTTGACTCGGACGTTGGCGGCAGCAATTCAGAGTCAGAATATGAAACGCCCAACTGCTGTTCGAGTTGTTTGATCCGCTCACGCAGCTCTTCGTCGCTCATTTCGCGGTAGGGCGATATCTCATGCTGGATGGATTCCTTCAGTTTCCCAAACGCCCTCTCTGACAGCACCTGGAACGCATATGCGTTCCCTTTGCGCAGCATCTTGCGGTATGCCTCGTAAATCATCGGCGCATTGTTCTCGAAGATCGCACGCGCAATCTCCGCAGCTAGATCATGTTTAGGTCTACCGCCAGGGTTTCCGCTTTGGCCAGGTCGCCATTTGAACGGAGCTATTCGGGCGGTGTAGCTTGCGTCGCCTCGCCTCCGCTTTTGCGTGACAGGTTGGGTGTTCTCACGCAAAGAGTGCTGGCCATTACCGTTGTTTCTTGCCGCCTTGCGCTCCTCTTGCTGTTCAATTGAGTCGGCGGTTTTCATGGGTACCTCTGCGCGGATAGTAGCACCGATTGCTAGAGTTTTGAGGTGAATCCCGCCATCCGTCTGGGTTGTTACTGCGTCGTTCCAATTGGTTCCATTATGGTTCCAATAAAGTGGCAGGAAACCCGCCGTCAACGTGACCTAAACACAGTGGACTCAGTGACTTGACAATGGTCGAGTCCAGCCCTGAAAAGGCTGGCGTCGGCGGTTCGATTCCGTCCCTGGCCACCACATTCTAAAAGACTTACACGATTCGCCAAAAAGCATTGCCGCTAATACGCCGCTAATTGAAATGGCGTTTTTCACTCTCATTGCACGCTCTTGCAGCCGAGCCCGGAGAGCGCATTGACTACCCTGCGCTGCGACTCGGGAGTGAATTGCTGGTAGATGTCCAGTGTCGTGCTCGCCCTCGAGTGGCGCATCTGTGCTTGGGCATCCTTCACATCGGCGCCGGCCATCTTCAACCAAGTGGCGTGACTCGTTCTCAGACAACGCCAGTTCACGAACCCAATCCCGAGCTTCCTGCCCGCAGGTTTCATGTGCCGACTCAGAATGTTGTTATCCCGCATCGGCTTGCCGTCGCGCACTGAGGGGAACACCAAACCATCGGGAGTGTCTTTCGATGCCTCATAGATCCGCGTCCCGAATCCGGCCTTCACCTTGATCGTGAGCCCCTTCAATCTCTGAAGCCTGTCGATCACGCAGCGATTCACGCCGATGGTTGCCTTCGATGCCTCGGACTTGGGAACATCCCAATCTCCGCGGCAGTAAACTACGTCCAAAGGGTTCGGCGCGAGCGCGGTTTTGGTGTCAATCCGTAACCGCGGCGAAATGCCCCAAATGTGAATAGGGGTAAGGGGTAGGTGTGCCCAAAATTTTCAGGTGCGGAGCCCCACTGTCATTCTCTGCAAAGGTGAGCGAGCTCGTTAGGATGGCGGTCGAAGAGGTGTTAAAAAATGGCCGGCACTAGGCCGGTTGTCCAGTGTTTCAGTCGCAATGCAATCCCGCCTGGCGTTTGGTCAGCACTTCTATCTCGCGCCTTTCTTGCTCCTCGATCTTGGCTACAGTCCGCCGCAAATAAAAAGTGTTAAGCCATTGAAGCCATCGGGGGAAGACCCCCGTTCGTCTGACAGGGACCCAAAGCCCTCTAAATGCGACAGGGGTAAAGGGGGCGGCCGTGCTTCAAACTAGCTCATCTTGATCGCTTGCGCCGTAACATCGTGGTGAGCCCGAGGACACTGCTGCCGAGAAGCAAAAACGACGAAGTCTGGTCCGGCACGGCCACGGCAGACGTAGACGCACCCGAGATCCCTGAAACTCGCGGCTGCCGCAGATCGTCGAATCCGCCCGTCGAGTCCACCGTGACGCTCTTTATCATTTCCCCGCCGGTCGTTGTAATGGTGAGGAAGTTGTTGCCGTTCGTGCTGCCGTACGGCCCAAAATCAAATGTAAAGCCGTCGCTCATCGTCACGACTATGTTCAGGTCACTGTTTTTGGCAGGCTTGAACGGGTTGAAGATGAAGCCGGCGAACGTATGTCCCGGCACCGTGAACGTCATCACGTTCACGAGTCCGTCCGATGCACCGACGTTCGCTTGGCTGTGGGAAATCACGACTAGTGTGTCGGTGGTCGAGGAAAACTGCACTTGCGTGCTGCTCGGATTGGTAAATCCAAACACGGCTGGTGCAGTTTGGTCAGTTGGAAAGAGTACGTTCTCTTCGTTGGGCTGCGGGTGATTCCCAAGGGTGAAGACCGCTTGGCCAAATGCCGGAATGGCAAGCGCAACGATTGCGAGCAATAATAGCAATAATAACGAGTTCTTTCTGGGCGCCTTCATCGAGTCCCCCTTCTCCCTACGAGCCTTGCTGACTCTGGGGGCCCTTCTTCGGGGACGGAGTGGGGCGGGACTTACACGTCATCTTTTGACCCGCGTAGCTATTCGGAACCAGGCCCCACTGCAACCCGCCAACGTTCTGGCAGCTTCCGCCGCAGCCAAAATTCTGCATTTACGGTGCCACTAGCTTCATGGAAATCATCATAGCCGCGCGACAGTCGACTAACCGTAATCTTTTACTCCAGTTACAGTAACCAGGCGAATTGTTCCCGTGCCGGCGCGCTAAACCCAGGTTGCGGAATCCGCCATTGTTTTTGTAAAGGATTCCGACACAGTCATTTGCTGCTCTGAATCTGATCTCCATATACAAAGCCGACAGAACGGTGGGTGAAGTGTGCCCAAAATTGCCGCGCGGTAGCCGACTAACCGTAATCTTCTATTCAGTTACAGTAACAAGGTGAACTGTCCCTCTACCGGCGCTAACCCCCGGCTGCGGAGTCTGCCGTTGTTTTTGTAAAGGATTCCGACACAGCCATTTGCTGCTCTGAATCTGATCTCCTTGTACAGCCGACAGAACGGGTAGAGTGAGATGCGCCCGAAATCTGACTGCCTCATTGAAATTGCGCCACGTGATAAAATCACCGGCGCTTTTAGGCGGGAGGCCCCCTCGGCGGCGAGCAATCCGTCGATGTGAGACGCGGGCAAGGGTGAGGTGTGTCCGGCGCGACGCTCGCGAAGCCTATCAGAGTGGATTCGTCGCACCGTGCTTGACGCGCTGAATGCGTGAGAGATAGGCGTGTTCAGTAAGTGAGAGTTCGGCTTCTGAATACTTCGGCTACTTGGATTTTGCTTCTTCGAGGGTGTGGCAAATAGTCGTGGGAAAAGATAAAAGGTGCGCCCCCCGACGCGAAGGAGAACGTCAGAGGGCGGGCGCGCCCGCTACTGAAAGCAAATCGTAATCCTATGCAGCCATCTAGTCGCATTGAAGCTCTCAACTCGCACTCCCGCGATCGACGGACAAAACCGCGCTTTGACTTGAGCTTTCCAGTTTTGCTCCGTACAAGTGGCGAAGCATGGAGACCAGGTCAATCGCAGAATGTTGGGGCCAAGGGCGTCTTCGTTCTCACCGATAGCCCGTTCATGCCTCGTCCCAACGCTGAATACGTGCTTAGACTTCCGCCAGAACTGACGAAGGCGAATCAGCCACTTATGATTTGGTTCTTCGGGAAGGTCTTGCGGTGCGAGAGCGTGCACGAAGGAGATTTTTCCTACGGAATCGCGTTACAGAGCAGCGACTACAGATACTTGCCAAAAGAAGAGGTGGCCACGTTCCTCTCGACAATTTGGAAAGTAAGCGGTCCAAGTTTTCCGATTAAGGTCTGCTCCGAGTAAGGTCTCCCGCGACCTACTGCCCCAAATGTGAACAGGGGTAAGGGGGAGGTGTACCCAAAAACTTCGGACCAAAACCCGACCGCCTAGAACAATCTCGCTTGAGCAGCCCGCGGTTCCTGTTTGCCGGCATGGGAATTTGGCGGTCCTATCAGACGACTGATTCTAGTAAGGCTCTCAACAATCTGAAAGACGCATCCGCCTTCTGCGCGATTTCATTGAGGGATTCATCGGCGTCACTTCCGCCCCTGGGGGCGAGTGGACTTACGACCAGTGTCTCCAAACATCCTAGGCACGCTCTGAAGCTCGCAGCAGAGACTGAAGGCCGATGTCAGTAGTGAGAGAACAAAATGATGATTAGCTGGGAGCGACAAAAACGAAGTGCCGACGATGTAGCCCTGTCGAGCAGAGACGCTGCCGACCTTGAATCGTGTCTGTTACCGAACAAGCTCGAAGCCGATCAACTGCTGGCGGCAAACGAAGGCAATTGCCCAAGCAGTGTCCGCAGCTCCCAAAGCCATTCATTGTGGGATTTCGGTCAGGGAAAAGTGCAGCGGAAATCTTCGGACTGACGCAGGCTCCTTAGAAAAGTCTCACAAGAGCAAGGCGACCTTCAATTATCTTGCATTCGAGGTGCATTCGAGCCGCTCAGGAAGCCCACTTACGGCGCCAGGAACGCCTCCAAGAGTCTAGGGGCCTCTGCGCGGCTCTAAAATGCCAGCGTACAGTTAGCGTCTGACTATTGCACTAAGCAGCAGCGCCGTGTGGTTTCCAACGAACTGAAAGAGCCTCCCATTGGTGGATTTGTCGATAGCAGAAGGCAAACTGACGTTGCACATCCGGGCTGCTGACAAGCTCTGGGCTTTCAAGAGCAGTCTCGAAATACCGCTCGTCCACATTGCGGGTGTCCGGGCTGACCCGGAGACCGCAGGCGGGTGGTATCACGGGATCAGGATGCCCGGAACCAACGTGCCAGGAGTCATCACGGCGGGAACCTTTTATCAGGACGGCAGGCGAGTCTTCTGGGATGTTCACGATCCGGAGAAAACCGTCGCCATTGACTTGCATGACGAGCGGTACAGCCAATTGATTGTTGAAGTGGCTGATCCTGACGCGGCGATCAAGCTGATCCAGAGTGCATTATGAAACCGCGCATACCAACCGCCCCACGAGACGGAATGCCGCGGCCTAATGCCCCAAATGTGAAAAGATCAGCAACTTACATTAAGGGCGGTCCCTAACTGATGAGCAAGTCAGGCTTTGTCGAAGGATTCCAGGAGAGATGCCGCTCGAACCGAGTAGTCGCGGCTACTGGTAAGGAACTTCTGTTTCCAGTCCCAGTCATCGAGGACGAAACAGCGGAAGTCCAGCTCTGAAAGAAGCACCTCGGTGTCAACCGACATCTTCAACATGGCGATGGCGCGGTCATATTCTTTTGTCTGGTCAATTGGCGCGGGAATATTGACGATCATCGATCGCCTGATGCCTTCCTTGGCACGTTTCAATTGCTTTTCCAGCTCCTGTATCACAGCTTTTTGATAACCGTCACAGGCCTCCTCGAAGATCTGGCGGTGCTTCGCCTTGTTCGTTTCTAAAGTGGTTAACAACTCGGCTTTATTGACCCTGATTCTCTCCACGTTGTGTTCCTCCTCTGATGAAGACTCTGGACCTAATGCCTGTTCGTTTACGGCCGCGGAAATCTCAAGAAGCTGATTTTAGGAACACGCGAATTTTGTCCAATGTAACCTGCTAGATACTTGTCGGATGGATTGTCGATCCCGGCTCTCCCATAGACTAGATAGCAGACCGATTCAGCCTCAAGTTAGCTCCACTCAAAACCCGTCGATCGGGCCACCATTGTCAGGCTAACGTCTGCCCAGCCTAACGCCCCAAATGTGAAAAGAAGTAACAGTGAGGTGTGCCTGAAACCTGGCCAACTGATCGCTTCTGCTTATTCGACACCGCTTACGTCGGCAGGGGCACCACTTTGTGAGACCATGCGGATTGAACGGCGCCGTTCCAAAACCTGGCAGACATGCTTGGACTCGGCCGCGGCGAGATCGTCTGGTGTCCACGCGCGGCCGATTACCAATATGCAAGCATTGCAGACAGAGTCAATTGTGCCGTCGCAGTTCCATCGTCGGGTGAACGGAAGTCCGGGGGAAGTGCGAAAGGTAAAGAATTTCTCGGATTCGGGCCCCCCGGAGCTGTCGGTGCGCAGCCAACCGTTTCGGAAACAAATCGAAACCGCATGCGCACGATTGTCGGCACCGAGTTTCAGGTGAATGGTTCGCAGCATGTTCTTGACAGCTTGCTGAGTGATCTGAAAGTGGCCCGCAATGTCTGCGTTCGCGTACCCATACGATACTAGCTCGAGCAAACGCAGTTCTCTGGAGGTGAGCGTCACCCGCCCGCCTATCTCACCAACTTTGTCAGGGTACTTGGGCTGCTGAACGTCTGAGTGGGTTTCAGTTGTGCTCATATTCGCACCACACAAGCCACAAACCGCTCCACCGGCAGTATCAGGGTCGGCGGTTAATTCGTTTTCTTTCATCATTGTGAGCCTATCGATCTGCGAGTCGCATTTTGTCCTAAAGGGCGAGTTCCACACTCACTACTCAGAACAGTCCGCCGGCGCCGTCCTCGGCACCATCGGTCCCTTGCATCCCTCAATTCAGATTGGTTTGCGCCACAGGAAGGCCAGGTGCGTTCAGGTCTACTGGGAACTTTCCAGTGCCATCCTGGCCGTTCTTGCGGATATCAATGCTCCCCTTGAAGTAGGCGCCTTCCTCTAGGCTCACGCGCTGAGCGACGATGTCGCCGGTAAGGGATCCTTCGCTCCGAATATCGAAACGGTCGCTGGCGGTCATCGTGCCGCGAACCTGGCCCAAAATGATGATTTCGCGCGCATCGATGTTCGCCAAAACTACGCCATTGCGTCCGACAGTAACACGATTTCCAGGAAGATGGATCGACCCTTCCACCCGGCCGTCGATGTAGAGAGATTCTGAACCACTTACCTCACCCTTGATTGCAATAGACTTGCCGAGCGTCGCCTGCTCTTGCGAGCTGATGGATACCGCAGCCGAAGTTCGGGCTAGGGGTTCCGAGCGCATTGGCATTCGGCTGCGCTGCGATTCAGAACTCTGGGGCTCACTCGGTTGGTCGCTTGGTTTCCACATATGCTATTGATTCCATCCTCTGTTCAGCAGAATTGGTCGGTTGCCGGAGCAACCGTGAATTGTGTCAATGATCGACCGCACAGCTACATTTCGTTCGACTGACACACTCAATTCTTAAGCCTATTGTGTGTCACCGCCATGCCACTATTGGGGGAATTGTTTGTCTAGAGACTGCGTCCGCGACTGATTTAAGGTCCTTAAAAGCTGCCCCGGAAACGCTGCGCTGGCCCCGAAAAGCAATTGTCCGGGAATCGCAGAGATGACGCTTCAAGGGGCTCTTAGAGCGCGGGTCATGTAGTTTTCCAACGTTGGAATTGCAAAGCGACTCATCCGTGAAAGGGCCCCGGAGCTTCGCGGCCAGCCCCTAAGCGCTCGGAATTGTCCGCGATCGGCTCGGATACTAAGCTTCGACGGACCTACCGTCGCATTTGTCTGAGTGTGCCGACCTTGGCGCCATTCGCCGCACTCGAAAACTCGAACTCAATAGGTAAATCTAAGATTGCCTTCGCAGTGGACTCCGGCTCTCGGTGGAATCTAGCTAACAAGCCTGCTTTGGAGAACAGTTCGCCCATCACCCTTGCATTGTTGCATGTGAGATTACAAGGAGGCACAGGCTTGCCGCTGACCCAAGCAAGGCTCTCAAACTCATGCTGAAACCTTGCTGCACTACCGATCGACCAGCGGCGGCAGTGCGGACACCTTCGAGCCTGGATGCGCCACACCCAGGGTTGCCCGCCAGCCTGCTGGTCCATCTTTTCGATCTGTTGAGCTATCTTGCGATTGCGCGTCCAGATTAGCTTCGGTTCGCGCGTAAGTCCGCGAACCGCATGGCGCCGGAACTGTTTCGGTATGTCGATTGCCGTAGTCTGAGCGTGCCAAATGAATTGCAATCTGGTGGGATTCAATTTGCGACGGGACCTAGTGCGCAATCATCATCTCCGCTTGCGGTCGGCATTCTATTCGCTGTCGAGTTGAAGTTGTGTTTACTTCTCTTGCGGGCCTGCAGGATGGGCAGAAGTACGAGCTGAGACGGCGCTCATGGACGACCTGGTCGGTGATGCCGTTCTCGTCGAAGCGGAAATGCGCCTGCGGCTCCTCGAACGGGGAGTTCAGGATGGAGTTCTCGATGACCGTCTGCTCGCGTGCAAGCGTCGCCCGTGGCGCCGTTGCGTTCGACATCTGCCGCTCCGAAGGGGTGCGTTTACTGGAGAGATAGAGTTTACCTTGCGATTAGAGTGTGTGACATGCCCTTGAAGTGCTATTCACAGTGCCCTGTGTTCGCTGTCATTGACATTCACCGAGACTTGCAGAGCGGCAATCGCGCGCGTTGGCCAGCAAAACGCCTCAAAGAGTCTCGGACGACTTCCAGCATGGCCAAAATGTTTTACAGCTCTAAGTGCGAATCTGCGGACGCCTGGTCAGCACAAGGCTGTTCAAAATTGGCTCTTCATTCGTAGTAATGATCCATGCGGAGTTGTAGCTCGCCAGGAGCGCAGTCCTCGGTTGCCATCGCTTCTTTGCTCCGAGGGTCCCGCCGATTCGTCGTTCGTTACGGCAGGGGAACGAGGTGTTTACGCAAAGGCCAACAATAACGGTTTTCAGTTCGAGCTTGCGGTACACTTGGCTCATTCGATGAGACCAAACTTAAAGATGGAAGAAAAAGCTGTGGGCGAACGGAAAAAACACAGCGAAGAAGAAGCTCGCATTCTGGATCTGTTAGCGCGAGGTCTCTCGAATGAGTTTCCAAATGCGCAACGTGTAGGGTGTCCTCCGTTCCGCCGTCCTCAAAGGCATCGCACATCGGCAGCTACGATTGGCTGAGGTCCACCAGTGGTCTGCGGGACGGGGAGCAACTCGGCTCCTCTTTGCCCAAGGCGATTTAGACACAAGCGAAAAGTAAGGAGCACGAAAATGAACTCGCAGACAAAGATTCTCGTTAACCACATCTGCGGAACGGCACCTAACCGGGAACCAAAAGAAGACATTGCAGCGTCTCGGAACTCAAATACCGAGGGTGTCCCGCTCGTAGTTGGAGGTTAGAGGAGCGGCGCTCGGGTTAATTTTACGCGGCCTCCGGTTGAGCCGCGGCGTCTTTACTTGCTTTTCTTCCCAAGATCGCTTCCAGTTGCCAGAGGT
>Ga0306925_10002355_pt1 | contig 16188 bp, 9 predicted proteins | sample flu12Cox44000176_FD_203755 | JGI IMG/M metagenome (GOLD analysis project Ga0306925, IMG submission 203755) | Lab enrichment of tropical soil microbial communities from Luquillo Experimental Forest, Puerto Rico - flux8day.12C.oxic.44.000.176 (v2)... | ecosystem: Environmental > Terrestrial > Soil... | reverse complement strand
CACTTCCTCTCGATCAGATTTTCGATCAGGCTGAGTTCGCTCATCCCTCATCCAGGTTGCAAACTCCTCGACAAACTCATCAAGTCGCTTCTTCAAGCGTTGACTGTTTCCGCGCGGGATTCCAGATGTTTTGCAAATCGTTTCCCAAGCGTCATCGGGGATCTTTTTTGGAATGGAAAAATCTTCATTGCGTAATCGCTTCGCCATCCCGGCACCTATGAGCATCGAGTGCACCGCAAGAACAGGCGACGCACTATTTGCGTGTGGTGGTGAGCCGCGTCGGCTTCTTACTCAATGGGACAACCTGTGCTTCCGAGCCGGAACCATCGAGAACCGCCGCGATCCGCGCTGAGACGCGATCCGCTGCAGCAATTAGTGCGGTGTCGGGAACATGAGCATAGCGCGCCGTCACGCCGGGCGCCGTGTGCCCGAGCAAGCCGGCGATGGTTAGCTCCGAGAAGCCAAGCTCCGCTGCGGTTGCCGCAAACGAGTGTCGAAGCGTGTGTACCGTTACCCCTTCAAGGCCGGCGCGGGCGCATACGCGGGCGAGAACCCGCGGCAAGCCGACGAAATGTCCGTCGCCGCGGTCTCCAGGAAAGACCCATGGGCAGTTCTTGTTATGCGACTGAGTGGTAAGGTGCTTCATAGCGGCTACGCCGATTGGACGAAGCTGTGGGCCGCTTTTCGTATCTTCAAAACGAATGCAGCGGGCTTTTGTGTCGAGCCAGGCCCAGGGTAGTGCGAGGACTTCGCTGCGGCGGCATCCGGTCAGCAACAGGGTCCAGATAGCAGCTACCCCGGTGCGGCTCTCGCCTCTAGCCGTTGCCTCGCGCATTGCTTCGCCGAGAGCAGCGAGTTCGTCGAGAGAAAGGAAGCGCCGTCGCTTGTTGTCGGGAAAACGGCGGACGCCGCGCGCGGGGTTATCAGGGATAAAGCCGTGCCGTTTGGCAAATTCGAGGATTGTGCCAAGCATTCCAACAGTTCGGGCCGCGACACCCCGGCCACCGGCAGCCCATCCGCCGCGGCCTTTTTGCCTACTCGGCCTAGCGGTCTTGCCCGCCGCTACGTCTGCTTGAAAACGCTCGATGTCGCGGCGTGTAAGCCCTGCAACGGTGCGCCTGCCGATGAGCGGTTTGACGTGGCATTCAATCCGGCTCCGATCCATCGCCAGCGTGGACGGCTTAATGCGCCCCTCGGCGTCCGCCATATGTAGGTCGCACAATTCTGAAAGTGTTATCGCGGCGCGTGCTGCATGGCGCTCTGCTGAGGGGTCGCCACCCGTCCTCGCTTCTTTGAGTTTATCGGCGGCAATGCGGCGCGCCTCGTCGGGAGTGAGTTCACCGACGCGGCCCAGGACCAATCGGCGCGTGCGTCCTTCTTTGTTGCGGTACTGAACGAAATATGAAGCGACGCCGCTTGGCTTCACTCGCACGCCGAAGCCTTTAAGTGCTCCGTCACCAGCATCCCACTTAAACACGTCACGTTTGGGATCAGGAGCTAAAACATCAACGACCCGCTTGGTGAGCTTGGGCAACAGCGGCCTCGTTAGCGTGCTTCCCCGTCAATCACCCCGACGGGGAAGCAAGGGGGAAGCGTCGGGGAAGCAACTCGGGAAAATTCCAGCAATGACCCGAACACACGGTCTATCTCAATAAGTGCCCGCCAGTCAATGGATTTCAGCGAGCCGCAATCCCAAGTAACCAGCAGAAATAACTTTGCACCAACCTTGCCAAGGTCGGGGTCGAGGGTTCGAATCCCTTCGCCCGCTCCAAAAATTCTCCCAATCCTGCCGTTCAATCTTTGGCCGTTCGACGCTGCGTTTCCCGCAGCGGATGATATACGCTCGGTTTCTCCGAACGCCGGCGCGAGACCGGTGGCCACGGAAGGGCGCAGTCCGGGGAGGGACCATGCGGCTTAAGTTCTGGCCCGTTACGCTCGTCGCTGCCGCCATTCTCGTTGCGGGATGGCGCACGGATGCGTGGGCGCAGAGCTATCCCGACCGGCCGGTGCGCATGCTCATCGCGTTTCCGGGCGGCGGCACCATCGACACGCTCGGGCGCATCCTCGCGCAGAAGCTCACGGAAGCGTGGGGGCAGAACGTCGTCATCGAGAACCGTCCGGGCGCCGGCGGAAATATCGGCGCCGCGGCCGCCGCGAAGTCCGCGCCCGACGGCTATACGCTCCATTTCGGCGCGCAATCGCTCGCCGTCAACGTGACGCTGCAGCCGAGCAAGGAGTTCGATCCGGTCAAGGATTTCGACCCCATCATGCTGGTCGCGACCGCGCAGGACGTGCTCGTCGTGCCGCCGAATTCGCCGTTTCACTCGGTCAAGGAGCTGATCGACTACGCCAAGGCGCATCCCGGGGAATTGAATTATGCCTCGCTCGGCACCGGCACCAGCGGGCATCTCGCCACCGTCATGTTCAGCGACCTGGCCGGCATCAAGCTCCAACACGTGCCCTATACCTCGGTGTCGCAGGCGGCGACCGACGTCATCTCCGGCCGCATCGCGGTCTTCCTGCCGACGCTCGGCGGCCATATCGGCAACGTGACCGCCGGCCGCATGCGCGCGCTCGCGGTGTCGGGGAGGACGCGCGCCGTGCAGCTTCCCGACGTCCCGACCTTCAACGAGCTCGGCGTGAAGTTCGTGGACGAAACAAGCTGGTACGCGCTGTTCGGGCCCAAGGGCACGCGCCAAGAGATCATCGCCAAGGTCAACGCCGACGTCGAGCGCATCCTGGCGATGCCCGACGTCAAGGAGAAGGGCGTCACGCTCGGCTATCGCTACGTCGGCGGCTCGCCGGAGAAGCTTGGCGCCTTTCTCAACAGCGAGATCGCCAAATGGGCCGAAGTCGCCAAAAGCGCCTCGCTGAAGTGAGAGCGCGCCTTCAACGCCTACCCAGACGTGTCACCCGCGGGCTTGACCCGCGGGTCCATCTTCCTTCGCAAGAAGGTTGTTGCGAAGAAGATGGATTGCAACGGAACTCGGCTTGCCGAGTTCCGCACTAATTAAGCACCGCAAGTCGAGTAAACCCGACTTGCGATGTCAAGCCCGGCAATGACGGACCCAAGATCAACGCAAGTGGAAATCCTCTAATACCCCACGGCGAGGGCGCCGCGGGTGCGGTTGTCGGCCGCGCCGAGGAGGCCTGCCGGCGTCACCAGAATCGAATTGGCCGAGGTGGGCGGCAATCCCTCCACCACGGTGTGTCCACGCGCCTTCAGCGCGCCGATGAGATCGGGCGAAAATCCGCGCTCGACCACGACCTCGTCGGGCCACCATTGGTGATGCGCGCGCGGTTCGGCGATCGCGTCTGCGATCGAGAGCTTACGGTCGACGACGTTGACGATCACCTGCAGCACCGTGGTGATGATGCGGCTGCCGCCGGGCGTGCCGGTGACGAGAAACGGCTTGCCGTCCTTGAGCACGATGGTCGGGGTCATTGACGAGAGCGGGCGCTTGCGCGGTCCCGGCGCGTTGGCGTCGCCGCCGATGAGCCCATAGGCATTGGGCGCGCCCGGCTTGGCGGCGAAGTCGTCGAGCTCGTTGTTGAGCAGGATACCGGTGCCCTCGGCGACGAGGCCGAGGCCGTAGCTGAGGTTGAGCGTGGTGGTGTTGGCGACCGCATTGCCGAAGCGATCGACCACCGAGAAATGCGTGGTGTTGTCGCCCTCGCGCGCCGGCGCAAAGATCGAACCGAGGCTCGCCGCCGCGCTAGCGCGGTCGGGGTCGATGCGTTCGCGCAGCGATTGGGCAAAGCGCTTCGACGTGAGGTAGGCAGGCGGCGTGACGCTCGCGGGATCGCCGAGAAATTTCGCGCGGTCGAAATAGGCGCGTTTCATCGCTTCGACCATGAGATGGACGCGCGTTGCCGCATCAACCTCGCCCAGGCGGTAGCCTTCCAGAATGTTCAGCATCTCGACCAAAGCGACGCCGCCGGACGAGGACGGCGGCATCGAGAGGATACGATAGCCGCGATAGCTGCCGACGGTGGGCGTGCGCTCGATCGGCCGGTAGCGCTCGAGATCGTCGCGCGTCATGATGCCGCCCGCCGCGCGGACGGCGGCGACGAGTTTCTCCGCGATGGCGCCGCGATAGAACGCGGTTGGACCCTCGCGGGCGATGGCGGTGAGCGTGTCGGCGAGGTCGCGCTGCAGCAAGGTCGCGCCAGGGGGAAGCGGACGGCCGTCGCCGGCGAAGAAGATCTTCGTCGTGGCGGGCCAGCGCGCCAGGCGCGATTGTGACCGCGGCAGCGAATCCGCGATGTCGTTCTCGATCGGAATGCCGTCGCGCGCAAGCGCGATCGCCGGCGCGATCAGTTGGGCGAGCGTGAATTTGCCCGAGCCGTATTTCGCGTGCGCGAGAGCGAGCCCCGCGACCGTGCCGGGAACGCCGATGGCGAGCGCGGAGTCCTGCGATTTGCGCGGATCGGCTTCGCCCCGCTCGTCGAGGAAGATCTCGCGCGTGGTCGCCGCCGGCGCGGTCTCGCGATAGTCGATCGCGGTGTCGGTCTTGCCGCCGGCGAGGTGGATCAGCATGTAGCCGCCGCCGCCAATATTGCCGGCGCGCGGATAGGTCACCGCCAGCGCGAAGCCGGTCGCGACCGCGGCGTCGACCGCGTTGCCGCCCTGCTCGAGGATGTCGACGCCGATGCGCGCGGCGCGCGCCTCCTGCGCGGCCACCATGCCGTGACGCGCCGCGACCGCCTCGATGCGCGCGCCGCTCGCGGGCGCGACATCGATGACCGCGGGCGCCTGCGCCGCGAGCGGTCCAAGGCAGATGAGGCATGCAACGAGCGCAAGCAGCGCGTTGCGGGCGAGGCGGATCATCGAACGTTCCAGCACGGGCATATCAGGATTGCACTTTCAAGAGTCACGCACGCGCCTCGCGGCGGATATTCGCCGCGTCATCGCTATAATGCCTCGCCGTCCCCGAGGCGAGGGCTTGCACGCAAGTGTGATGGTTTGAAGGTCCTGCGTTTGCATTGGCCTTCATTCGTCTTCAATGGGCTGTAGCGGGGAGCGGCGCGCTGCTATGAAGGGATATCGGAGGCCGATCATGAGCACCAGATCAAGCGTATGGCGGGCGGCTTGCATTTCCGTGTTGGTCGCAGGTCTCGGCCTGCTGCTCGCGGGCTGCGGCGTCAACAACATTCCGAGCTACGAGGAGAGCGCCAAGGCGCAGTGGTCGCAGGTGCTCAACCAATATCAGCGCCGCGCCGATCTCATTCCCAACCTGGTCGAGACCGTGAAGGGCTACGCCGCGCAGGAACGGCAGGTGCTGGAAGAGGTCACCAACGCGCGGGCGCGCGCGACCCAGGTGCAGCTGCAGATTCCCCCCGACATCGTCAACAATCCGGAAGCGTTCAAGCGCTTCCAGGAGGCGCAGGCGCAACTCACCGGTGCGCTCGGACGGCTGCTCGCGGTGTCGGAGCGCTATCCCGATCTGAAATCGAACCAGAACTTCCTCGCGCTGCAATCGCAGCTCGAAGGCACGGAGAACCGCATCGCCGTCGCGCGGCGCGACTACATCGAAGCGGTGCGGCAATACAATACGGAGCTGCGCACGTTCCCCGGCGTGATCTGGGCCTCGACGCTCTACCGGAGCAACAAGCCCATGGAGACGTTTACGGTCGCCGAGGACGTGACCCGGCCGCCGCAGGTGAAGTTCTGATGGTCGCGCCGTGAGCGCATGGGAAAGAGGCGGTGGCCGGCGCCGGCGCGCAGGCCTGGCGCTGGTCTTCTGCGCTTTTCTTTTGCTCGCCGTCCTTCCGGCGTTTGCGCTCGTCCTCCCCGCGCTCAGCGGCCGCGTGGTGGACGAGGCCAATATCCTCGATCAGGCGACGCGTGCGGCGCTCACCCAGAAGCTCGCGGACCTCGAAGCCAAGACCACCGACCAGCTCGTGGTCGTGACCCTGAGATCGTTGCAAGGGACCTCGATCGAGGATTTCGGCGTCGAGCTCGGCCGCCGCTGGCGAATCGGACAGCAGGGCAAGAACAACGGCGTGCTGCTGATCGTGGCGCCAAGCGACCGCAAGGTGCGCATCGAGGTCGGCTACGGCCTCGAGGGCACGCTCACCGACGCCATCTCCAAGCTCATCATCGAGAACGCGATCATCCCGCGCTTTCGCGCCAACGACGTCCCCGGCGGCGTCATCCGCGGCGTCGACGACATCATCAGCGTGCTCACCGGCGACGCCGAGGAATGGAAGCAGCGCGCGGCAAAGCGGCCCGATCCGACGCCGCCTTGGGGCACGATAATCACCCTGATCTTGGCGCTCGTCGTGTTCGGACTGGTCTTCATGATCATCGTCGGCGCGATGCCGAGCGGTCCGAACAACCGTCGCCGCCGAAGGTCAGCTAGTCCTTGGTCATCCGGGTCGTCCTGGTGGACTGGGTCCTCCGGCGGCTTTTCCGGCGGGGGCTTTTCCGGCGGCGGCGGTTTTTCCGGAGGTGGCGGGTTTTCCGGCGGCGGTGGCTCGTTCGGCGGCGGTGGCTCATCGGGGAGCTGGTGAGGCGTCGCGATGATCTCGCAGGCCGACAAAGCGCGCATCGCCGATGCCATCCGCGCCGCGGAAGCAAAAACCTCGGGCGAAATCTTCTGCGTCATCGCACGGCATGCGAGCGATTACCGGCTGGTGCCGCTGGCGTGGGCCGCCGCGATCGCGCTCGTCGTGCCGGCGCCGCTGATCTATCTCACGCTCTGGCCAGCCTCGGTGATCTATCTCGTGCAACTCCTCGTGTTCATTGCCGCGGCGCTTGGGCTCTCGCTGCCCGCCATCCGCTTTCACATCGTGCCGCGCCGCACCCAGCACGAGCGCGCCCACGTCCAGGCCATGCAACAGTTCTTTGCCCAGGGCCTGCATCGCACCGAGAACCGCACCGGCGTGCTGATCTTTGCCGCGGTGGCCGAGCGCTACGCCGAGATCGTGGCGGACGCGGGCATCGATGCCAAGGTGACGCCGCAGGTGTGGGACGCGGCGATCGGCGCGCTGATCGCGGGCATAAGGCAGGGCCGCGCGGGCGACGGCTTCGTCGCCGCGATCGAGCAGTGCGGCGCGGTGTTGGCCGAGCACTTCCCGCCCGGCGCGCTCAACCGCGACGAGCTGCCGAACAGGCTGGTGGAGATTTGAGGGGAGACGCGCTGGCGCCGACGTTGCCGCGCGGTCAGTTACCCGCCGTTGCCGGACGACAAAACCCGGCGGGCGGCATCGGCGTATCCGACGCGCTGCGTTTGCGCCGCGCCATGCTGGTCGGCGACGCGCGCGAGGATGAGACGAACGTCGTCCGCGCGCTCCGCTTTCACCGCCGCGTCGAGGAAGAGCTGGTTGAGCACGTCCTGTTGCGCGTGGCTGCCGCCGAGGCGATGCATGTCAGCGAGCACCGGGCGCATCAGTTCGACCGCGCGCGCATATTGACCGCGCCGATGCGCTAGCACGGCTTCGCCGACTGGCAGCGCGACATCGCCGACGACCGCAGCAATGGTTTCGCCGCCGCGGCTGAACGCGCGCATCTCCTCGAGCATGCGCTGCGCCGCTTCGTAGCGGCCGGTCGCGGCCAGAGCCATCAGCCAATGCGGCAGCGTGAACGGGGAGCGGCAATCGCCGATTCGCTTTTCGGCTTTATCGGCAAGCTCGATCCAGCGGTCGCCGACGGGCACATCGTGGCGCTCCAACCGGAAGAGCATCGATGCGGCATTCTGAATGTCGATATGGAAGTCGGGCTGCAACTGCGCCAGCGGAGAGTTAAGGTCGCGAAAACGGCGATCGTAGAGGTCGAGAACCTCCTCGAACTCGCGCCGCTCCAGATGGAACAGCGCGCGGTGCCACCACAGATGATGCAGGAGGTTGTTGCCGCCGGCCCAATGCCGCTCCAGCTCGCCGAGCCAGGCAATGCCGTCGTCGTGCCGATCCTGCATCTCCATGATGTGGGCAACCGCGTGCGTCGCCCACAAATCGGCGGGATCGAGCGCGACTGCCGCGCGGCCGGCCGCCTCGGCAATTACGTAGTTACCGCATTCCTCGTGGGCAAAGCAGCGGCAGGACAGGATCGCGCCCCAGCCGGGCAAATCGCGATCCCATTGCGGAACGACGCGCTCGACCGATGCGAGCATGTCCCGCGGCCGCCCCAGCCAGAAATATTTCAGGTGCGCGAGCCGCAGCGCGAGCGTGTCGGTGGGATAGTCGGCGAGGATGGCTTCCCAGATCGCAAGCGTGCGGTCGAGGTCGCCGGCAGCCCAGGCGTCGAGAGCCTCCACATGGGACCGCTCGCGCGCCGTCGCCTTGGCCACCAGCGGACGCGCAGTGCGCGCCGACTGGGCGGCCGGCGCCACACCCGCCTGCTTGTAGAGCAGCATGGCGAAATAGCCCTTGAGACAATGCGCCAGGCCGAACTCCGGATCGGCCGCAAGCGAGCGCGACAAATGTTCCCGCGCATCGAGGCGGAACTTGAGAAAACTCGAAAGCGCGCCCTCCATGGCCGCGCCCGCCTCGGCGGACGAGGTCGAAACCGTCAGGCCATGAACGTCCTTCACCGGCAGCCTCCGGAACCCATCCCGTCGCGATCGCCGCTGCTTGCGTCCGCGCGCCATCGCTGTTTACCCTTTTTCGCGTCGGTCAGCTATCGCACGCGCGCCATTTGTGGTGACATTCACCTTGAAGGAAGCCGCCTCGCGGCGGCGCGGACGGGGGCTGTGGCGTTGATCGATGGCGCCGTCACGCGGGCAAAGGCTCCTCGGGAGAACGCCCATGGATTTCGAACTCTCAGCCGCCCAGAAAGAGCTGCAGGCGCGGGCGCGTGCGCTGGCCGAGACGCATATAGCGCCGCGCGCCGCGGAGATCGACCGCACCGAAGCTTACCCATGGGACAACGTCGAGCGCCTGCGCGCCGCCGGACTACTCGGCATGACCATTGCGAAGGAGCTCGGCGGAGCGGGGCTCGGCTACCTCGAGGCGGTGTTGGTGATCGAGGAAATGGCCAAGCATTGCGGCGCGTCGGCGCGCATCGTGGTCGAGACCAATATGGGCGCCATCGGCGCCATCCTCAAATACGGCACCCCCGCCCAGCGCAAGCTCGCGACTGATCTCGTTTTATCGGGCGACAAGCCGGCCATCTGCATCACCGAGCCCGGGGCCGGCAGCGCCGCCACCGATATGACGACGCGCGCCGACAAGCGCGGCGACGTCTATGTCCTCAATGGCAAGAAGCATTGGATCACGGGCGGCGGCGTGTCTCGACTGCACCTGGTGTTCGCGCGGGTGTTCGACGAGCGCGGCGCCGAGCAAGGGATCGGCGGGTTCATCCTCGTGCGCCACCCCCAGCTCAACACTCCGAAGGGGCTGATCATCGGCAAGCGCGAGCCGGCGCTGGGGTTGCGCGGGATTCCGGAGACCGAGCTGATCTTCGACAATCTCGAAGTCCCGGCCGACATGTTGCTCAAGCCGCAACGCGGGCCGCGCCACGGTTTCGGCGAGCTGATGGATGCCTATAACGGACAGCGCGTCGGTGCGGGGACGGTTGCGCTGGGTCTTGCCCAAGGCGCTTACGAGAAGGCGCTGGCCTACGCCAACCAGCGTGAACAGTTCGGCCGTCCGATCGCCGAGTTCCAGGGGCTGCAATGGATGCTGGCCGACATGTCGATCGCGCTCGAGGCGGCGCGCGCGTTGATCTGGAAGGCGGCGTGCAGCGCGCCGCCCGGAGGCTTCCCCGATGCCGTGCTCACGGCGCGCGCCAAAATTCTTGCGGCCGAGACCGCGATCAAGGTGACGAACGACGCCTTGCAGATCTGGGGCGCCGCGGGCTATTCGCGCGACAATCCGCTGGAGCGTTACCTGCGCGATGCGCGCATGTTCGCGATCGCCGGCGGCACCGCGCAGGTGCTGCGCACGCTGGTCGCCTCCGCCATTCTCGGCCGCAAGCTGCCGCAGACACGGGACGGCTACCTGACGGAAGACCTCGGCAGGCCGGATATGCGTCGCGACAAGCAATCGGCACCCTCGCGCGCCAAAGTTCGCACCTGACCGAAGCCCCGATGGGAGCGACTTGAGGGTCGAGGACTTCGCGCTTAAACATTTGGCGCTTAACGACTTGGCGCTTGAGCGCTTGGCACTTGAGGGCTTGGCGCTTGAGGGCTTGGGGCTTAAGGAATGCGAGCCTTGACCGCGGGGCGCGCGCGCCGAGGGACAATGCCATGGCAGCCGCCGATCTTCCCGGCACCGATGAAGAGCGCGCCGAAGCGGCGCTGATCGCCGCGGCCGGCAACATCCTGCGCAGCGACAATCGCGAGGTACCGGAGGATTTCATCGTCGCGCTGTTCGCCCACGCGGTTCCCGAAGACCTCATGCGTTACGACCCGCGCCAGCTCGCCGAGCTCGCCGCGAATGCGTGGTCGTTGCTGGCCGTGCGCAAGCCGGGTGTGTCGAAGATCCGTCTCGACACTCCCGATTCAGCCGGTCACGAGCGCCTGCGCAACGATTCGGTGCTCGAGATCGTCAACGACGACATGCCGTTCCTGGTGGATTCGGTGCTGGCCGAACTCGCCGAGCGCGGCATCGAAGTCCGCTTCGTCGTGCATCCCGTCCTCACCGTCGTGCGCGACGCGGCCGGCCGCCTCACCGCCTTCAAGGGCGTGAAGCCCGCCGCCGGCGCGCTGCGCGAAAGCGTCATCTACATCCATCTCGAGCGTATCGACGAGGACGCGCGCCGCGCCGAGATCGTCGAGGCCATCGAGCGGGCGCTCGCCGACGTGCGCGTCTGCGTTCAGGACTGGCGGGCGATGACCACGCGCGTGGCGGACGTGATCGCCGAGCTCAAGGCCAATCCGCCGCCACTGCCCACGGCCGAAATCGCCGAGGCCGTCGCGTTCCTGGAATGGCTCGCGGACAACAATTTCACCTTCCTCGGCGTTCGCAACTACAAATTCACCGCCGGCGAGGACGCGCTTGAGCCCATCTTCGAGAGCGGGCTCGGCATTTTGCGCGCCCGCGATATGCGGGTGCTGCAACGTTGGAATCAGCCCCTCGTCATCACGCCGCAGATGCGCGCGCTGCTCAAACAGCCGACGCTGCTCATCGTCACCAAGGCCGCGGTGCGCTCGCGCGTGCACCGGCGCGTCTACATGGACTATGTGGGCGTGAAGCGCTTCGATCGCGACGGCAAGCTTATCGGCGAGTTCCGCATCGTCGGCCTGTTCACGTCCACCGCCTATACCCGCTCGAGCCGGTCGATTCCGTACTTGCGCCGCAAGGTCGACGCGGTGCTGGCGCGCGCGGGCTTCGATCCGGACGGGCACTCCGGCAAGGCGCTGGTCAACGTGCTGGAGAATTACCCGCGCGACGAGCTGTTTCAGCTCGACGAGGACACGCTCTATCACTTCGCGCTGGCGGTGCTGCAGCTCGACGAGCGGCCGCGCGTGCGGGTGTTGCCGCGGCGCGACCGCTTCGATCGCTTCGTCTCGATCCTCGTTTACGTCCCGCGCGAGCGCTTCGGCAGCGGCGTGCGCAAGGCGATCGGCGATTATCTCGCCGACGCCTACAAGGGCCGCGTGAGCGCCTTCCATCCGTTCTTTCCCGAGGGGCCGCTGGTGCGCGTCCACTTCATCATCGCGCTTTCGCCGGGCGAGTCGCCGCATCCGGATCGCGCCAGCCTCGAGCGCGCGATCGAGGCGATCGTGCGCACCTGGGTCGACGAGCTCGGCGACGAGCTCGCGCGCGTCTACGACGCGGCGCGCTCGCGCGCGCTGCTCAAGCGTTACCGCGACGCCTTCTCCGAGGGATATCAGGAGAACTATTTTCCCGTTACCGCGCTGGGTGACATCCGCATCATCGAAGGCCTCTCCCCGAACCGTCCGCTCGGGGTCGACTTTCACCGCCGCGGCGGCGACCCAAGCAACTGCGTCGGGCTGAAGGTGTGGAGCTACAACCGGCCGATCCCGCTGTCCGAACGCGTTCCGGTGCTCGAGAACATGGGCTTCAAGGTCGTGGACGAGCGAACCTATCGGATCGCTCGCCATGCCGAAGACGATGCGCAAGGTAGCGCGGACGTCTGGTTTCACGACATGGTGCTCGAGCGCGCCGACGGCCGCGCCGCCGCGCTTGAGGTCAACAAGCGCGCCCTCGAAACCGCCTTCGTGATGGTGATGCGCGGCGGCGTCGAGAACGACGGCTACAACGCGCTCGTGCTGGCCGCCTCCCTGGCATGGCGCGACGTAGCGCTGATCCGCACGATCTCGCGCTTTCTGCGGCAAATCCACGTGCCCTATTCCCAGGGCTATATGTGGGCGACCTTGGTGAAGCACGCGTCGATCGCCGCCGATCTCGTGCGCCTGTTCGGCGCGCGTTTCGATCCGCGCCTCGATATTTCCGCCGACGAACGCAAGGCGCGGGAGGCCGAGATCGCTGGCGCGATCGAAGCCGCGCTGCGCGGAGTGCAAAGCCTCGACGAGGACCGCATCCTGCGCCGCTTCGTCAATGCGATCGAAGCGGCGATCCGCACCAATTTCTACCAGATCGACGCCAGCGGGCAGCCCAAGCGCCTCATCGCCATCAAGTTTGCAAGCCGCGAGCTCGACGCCGTGCCGCTGCCGCGCCCGCGCTATGAGATCTTCGTCTATTCGCCTCGGGTCGAAGGCGTGCACCTGCGGTTCGGCAAGGTCGCGCGCGGCGGCATCCGCTGGTCGGATCGGCCGCAGGACTTTCGCACCGAAATTCTCGGCCTGGCCAAGGCGCAGCAGGTCAAGAACGCGGTCATCGTTCCGGTCGGCGCCAAGGGCGGGTTCGTGCCCAAGCTGTTGCTCAAGGGCGGATCGCGCGAGGCGGTGCAGGCCGAGGGCACCGACGCCTACAAGCTGTTCATCTCCACCTTGCTCGACATCACCGACAACCTCGCCGACAAGGAGGTTATCGCGCCCGACAACGTCGTGCGCCATGACGACGACGATCCCTATCTCGTCGTCGCCGCCGACAAGGGCACGGCGACCTTCTCCGACCTCGCCAACGCCATCGCGCGCGAGCGCCGCTTCTGGCTCGACGACGCCTTCGCGTCCGGCGGCTCGGCCGGCTACGACCACAAGAAGATGGGCATCACCGCCCGCGGCGCCTGGGAATCGGTCAAGCGCCACTTCCGCGAGATGGACGTCGACATCGGCGCGACGCCGTTCACCGTCGTCGGCGTGGGCGACATGTCGGGCGACGTATTCGGCAACGGCATGCTGCGGGCGCGCACGATCAAGCTCGTCGCCGCCTTCGACCACCGCGATATTTTCATCGACCCCGCCCCCGATCCGGAGAAAAGCTTCGCCGAGCGGCAGCGCCTGTTCGAGTTGCCGCGCTCGAGCTGGCAGGACTACGATCGGACGCTCATTTCCAAGGGCGGCGGCGTGTTTTCGCGCGCGTTGAAGGAGGTTGCGCTTTCGCCTGAAGCGCACGCCGCGCTCGGCTTCGCCGCGGCCAAGGCGACGCCGGACGAGGTGATCAAGGCGATCCTCAAAGCGCCGGTCGATCTGCTCTTCTTTGGCGGCATCGGTACCTATGTGCGCGCGTCCTCGGAGAGCGACGATGTGGTCGGGGACCGCGGCAATGATGCGGTCCGCGTCAGCGGCGCGGAGATCCGTGCCAAGGTGATCGGCGAAGGCGCCAATCTCGGCATGACCCAGCGCGGCCGCATCGAGGCGGCGCTGCGCGGCGTCAAGCTCAACACCGATGCCATCGACAATTCCGCCGGCGTGAACACCTCCGACCTCGAAGTCAACATCAAGATCGCGCTGTCGCGGCCCATGCGCGACGGCCGCCTCTCGCGCCAGGCTCGCGATGCGCTGTTGGCCGACGTGACCGAGGACGTGGCGGCGCTCGTGCTACGCAACAATTATCTGCAGACGCTCGCGATCTCGCTCGCGGAGCGGCGCGGGCTCGAGGACCTCGGCTTCGAGCAGCGGCTGATGCAGACGCTGGAGACGGCCGGCGAGCTCGACCGCGCGGTCGAGTTCCTGCCCGACGACATGGAGATCGCCGAGCGCCGGCGGCGCTCGCAGTCGTTGACGCGGCCCGAGCTTTCGGTGCTGCTCGCTTACGCCAAGCTCTCGCTCAACCACGAGCTCGTGCAATCGAGCGTGCCGGACGATCCCTATCTCGGCCGCGAACTCGGCCGCTATTTTCCCAAGGCGATCGCGGACCAATTCCCCGACGCGCTCGAGCACCACCGGCTGCGGCGCGAGATCATCGCCACGCAGCTCGCCAATTCCATGATCAATCGTGGCGGCCCCTCGCTGTTGGTGCGCATCGGCGATCAGACCGGCGCGCCGCCGGCGCGCATTGCCGCCGCCTTCGCCGCCGTGCGCGACAGCTACGGCATGACCGCGCTCAACTCCGCGATCGACGCGCTCGATGCCAAGATTTCCGGCAAGCTGCAGCTCGAGCTCTATCAGGCGGTCGAGGACCTGTTGCTTGACCGGTTGGTTTGGTTTCTGCGCAACGTCGACCTGGCGCAGGGGCTGGCCGCGATCGTCGCGCACTATCGCGCCGGCGTCGCGGCGGTCGAGGACGCGCTCGACGCGGCGCTGCCGGAGGCCGCCGCCGCCGCGCGCAACGGGCGCGAGGCCGATCTGCGCAAGCAGGGCGTGCCGCACGAGCTTGCGCGCCGTCTCGCCGCGCTGCCGGCGCTCGTCGCCGCGCCCGACATCGCCATGGTCGCCGAGCGGACCGGGCAGGATATCGCCGAGGTCGCGGCGATCTATTTCGCGGCGGCGGCGTTCTTTCGTCTCGATCACATCGCCAGCGCCGCGCGCGGCATCGTCATTTCCGACTATTTCGATCGCCTTGCGCTCGACCGCGCGCTCGATTCGATCGGCGACGCCGAGCGGCGGCTCACCGCCGCCATGGCGGGCAACGGCGTCGCCGGGCCGCAGGCGGTGGAAGCCTGGGTCGCGCCGCGCAAGGCCGAGGTCGACCGCATCCGCATGGCGGTCAACGAGATCGCCAATTCCGGGCTGACGCTGTCCAAGCTCTCGGTGGCGGCGAGTCTGTTGGGGGATTTGGTGAAGAATTGAGCGCGTGTCCCCTGCCGCGCTGCGCCCGGGACACGAGCTCAATGCCTGAAATGCCGTGTGCCCGTGAACACCATGGCAATGCTGTGGTCGTCGGCGGCCTTGATCACCTCGTCGTCGCGGACGGAGCCGCCGGGCTGGATCACCGCGGTCGCGCCCGCCTCGACCGCGGCCAGAAGGCCATCGGCGAAGGGAAAGAACGCGTCTGACGCGACCACCGAACCCTTGGTGAGCGGCGCTTTCAGCCCTGCCGCCTTGGCCGCGTCCTCGGCCTTGCGCGCGGCGATGCGGGCGGAATCGATCCGGCTCATCTGGCCGGCGCCGATGCCGACCGTGGCGCGGTCCTTGGCGTAGACGATGGTGTTCGATTTCACGTGCTTGGCGACGCGGAAGGCAAAGGCGAGATCGGTGAGCTCGGCGTTGGTGGGCGGGCGCTTGGTCACGACCTTGAGCGTCATGTCGTCGACCACGGCATTGTCGCGCGATTGCACGAGCAAGCCGCCGGCGACCGATTTTACGATCATGCCTGCCGCGCGCGGATCGGGCAGGCCGCCGGCAACGAGCAAGCGAAGGTTCTTCTTCGCGCCGACAATGGCGATTGCGTCCTCGCTCGCGTCCGGCGCGATGATCACCTCGGTGAAGATGTCGGTGATGGCGCGCGCGGCGTCGGCGTCGAGCGTGCGGTTCACCGCCACGATCCCGCCAAAGGCCGACACCGGATCGCAGGCCAGCGCCTTGCGATAGGCGTCGATGAGGCTCGCGCCCTCGGCGGCGCCGCACGGATTGGCGTGCTTGACGATGACGCAGGCCGCGGTGCGCCGGGGATCGAACTCGGCGACGCATTCGTAGGCCGCGTCGGTGTCGTTGATGTTGTTGTAGGAGAGCTTCTTGCCCTGCACCTGGCGCGCGGTGGCGACGCCGGGCCGCAGATCGCTCGTGCGGTAGAACGCCGCCGACTGATGCGGGTTCTCGCCGTAGCGCAACGCTTCGACCAGGTGGCCGCCGATCGCACGGAAGGCGGGTGCGGGATCCGAGAGCTGATCCGCGAACCAGTTGGAGATCGCGGCGTCATAGACGCCGGTGCGGGCATAGGCCTTGGCGGCGAGCTTGCGTCGCAGCGCGAGCGTGGTCGCGCCGCCGTGTTGCCTGA
>Ga0306925_10002351_pt1 | contig 16193 bp, 14 predicted proteins | sample flu12Cox44000176_FD_203755 | JGI IMG/M metagenome (GOLD analysis project Ga0306925, IMG submission 203755) | Lab enrichment of tropical soil microbial communities from Luquillo Experimental Forest, Puerto Rico - flux8day.12C.oxic.44.000.176 (v2)... | ecosystem: Environmental > Terrestrial >... | reverse complement strand
TGGCAAAAACGAAGGGTGGCCGTCGTTCGACAGTTTTTACTGGGCATTTGTCACTGCAACCACGGTTGGCTATGGCGATCTCAGGCCAGTCAAACGAGCATCGAGGATCATTGCCATTGTAATTGCGCTTATGGGGCTGACGTTTACGGGTATTCTCATCGCCATAGCCGTGCACGCCGGTTCTTTGGCGCTGCAGGCACACGACGCTGCCGCCAGCATCAAGTAATTATCGGGCTCGTGATACGCGCGCTAGGGCCGACGCCTGGGCTTTCTTGATCGCTCGAAGAGCGTCCAATTCTAGTTTAAGTGCGAATCAGCCTCCAAGACCGCGGGATTGACGTCGATCTGCCGCATATCTTTGAACCCTTTTATCGCATCCCGCACGCCATCGTTGCTCGGATTCGTGGCACCGGCTTGGGATTGTCTATCGCAAAGCGCAGTGCAGAGGCCCTCCGGGGGCAGACTGACCGTGGTGAGCGAGCAAGGTGTCGGAAGCATTTTACGCTTCACCTGCCTGTCTCTCGGCTAGCAGACTCGTGAATGGGGCAGACCAGGCTGGGTCGGCGGCCCATCCGCTGCAGGGCACTACGAGCATGAAAGCCGAGCTGAGCCAAGGTCTCTGGACAGAAGTTCGGTAGCTCGTGCTGCTTCCAATGCGACCACAAGTACTCCACCGGATTCAGTTCTGGAGCATAGCCGGGCCGAAGGCCGGGAGTTCGAATCTCTCAAGTCGCGCCATAATACCTTGGTCGCAAAATTCTCCGGATTCGAGCACCGCGGAATTCGTCAACCTGGTCAGCGCTGCTGCATGAATAAGCCTGAATACGGAAGGTTTGAGTCCCAAGCCTTCCCTCCACTCACCCCGAGGGAGTCTATCTCCATCGCAGACGGTGGCGCCAGTCCGTCCTCCAGCAAAAACCCGCTCAGCGTAGTACTGCTCGTCCATGCGCGTTCGAGAGCCGAGATGTAGTTAGTCTCATTTTCGTAGAGCATGCGCTGCAGAGTCAGCACGCGGATGAACGAAGCAGTCATTTCACCGTACTGCTCGGTCATGAGCTTATAAGCGCTCTCCAGCCGCGGTAGGATCTCGACCCGATACCGGTCCGCGACAAGACGTGCGCTGGAATACTCTTCCGCCGACGCTGCATAGCGTTTGCGCAGCATAAGTTCAACACGATGTACCTCCGCCTGCGCGGCTTCGAGGTTGGCACTGGCCGCGGCGATTCCCCCTTGATTGCGGTCCCAAAGGCGAAGATGCAGGCCGATTTCCGCGAATCCTTGAAGCCCAACTTCCAGGCCGGGAGCATTGAGGGGCTCGAAGTTTTGCTGCAGCCCGCCTTTCAGTGTCAAGTCAGGAATCGTCTCATGCCGGGCACGGTTCAGGGCAGCGTCGGCCCTTTCCACACTCGCGCGCGCAAACTGCACCGCAGGGCTGGCTGCGAGCAGCGCAGCCAGTAGTTCGCGCTGGTCAAGTGAAGGTAGTTCTGCGTCGATCCGGCCGGCGACGCTCCCATCCGGCAAGGACGGATCGCCTATCACCGAAGTGAGGTTTGTCCATTGTCGCCGCAGCATGTGTTCGGAGACCCCGGCGGCGACCTCCATGCGCTGCTCTTCGACTTCTGCTTCCAGGACCTCAGTCTCGTCAGCCTGACCCACGTTACCGAGCTGGTGGACGACGCGCACCGTGGTCTGCGCGATGGCAACTAAGTCGCGGTCGATGGCGAGTCGTTCCTGTGCAGCGAGCACCCGATAGTAGGCCATGCGGACGTCATTTTCCACCCGACGCCGCTGCCCTTCGCTCTCAGCCTGACGCTGCTTAACCTCGCCCGCACCCACCTTGCGATTAAGACTGAGCTTGCCGCCAAGGATGATCGGCTGCTCCACGAAAAATCCCTGTTCACCACCAGCGTACGACCCGCCTCGGATTTCTTCGCCCAGGTAGCCGACAGTGGGATTGGGATAGAGCCCACTTTGTCGTTGGCGGCCTTGCGCTGCTTCTACTGCTTGTTGTGCCTGACGGAGGGTAGGGTTGTGCGAGGTCGCCATGTGCTCCAGTTGCTCGAGCTCATAAATGGGACCAGAAACGACGCGCTGCGAATCTCCGAGATGTGGAAACTGTGGCATCACGTGCGGAATTTCTCCGTGATGGTGATGCTCCATACTTGGCTGGTCAGCCATGGGAAAGAACACCTGGGGTGCCGGTTGTGACGGTTCTTGCGTAGGCTGTTGTTGCGCCTGCTCGTGGTGCAATTCGTGTCCAGGCTCCTGTGCGAAGCCTGTCGGTAGTTGGAACAAAATAGGAAGCGTGGTTAGCAGTCTGAAAAATCGTGAACATAGCAGCCTCATTCCGCACCTCCGTCGTGGTGGTGCGCGTATCCTTGTACCGGTGGGATGGGCGCGACGTACCCGTCGCGAACATCGTTCATGACTCTGTCATACAAGTTCGTTGGCAACACTCGCACCAGAGTCATCATTCCCATCATCATGGCGCTCCAATTCCGGGGCAGACCGTTGTTCTGCGGCTTGGCGACAGCTTCGTCCATACCCATGTCCATGAAAGCATCTTGGGGAAAGCCAGGCACCTGGTTCGCATTTTCAGCGATTGGCGCGTGATGAATGTGTTCGAAGCCGACTTCGTCAGCGAGTGTCTGCATCTGGCTCAGGGCGCGGCTCTCCTCGGTATCCGAAGTCATCATCATGCGGTCCCCTAACAGGTCGCTCATGGCGTTCATGTTATGGTGCGGCAGGTGGCAATGCAGCATCCACTCTCCGGCGTTGTTTGCCGTGAATTCGACGTCGCGTGCTTGCGCTGCCCCCACCAGCACCGTATTCGCAGGTCCCCACGTGGTCTCGGGCTGTCGCCCGGCTTCCGTACCGGTTATTACAAACGTGTTGCCGTGCAAGTGGATGGGATGATGGTCCATGCCAAGATTGACGAACCGTATGCGTACGCGACTGCCGAGCCGCACGATCAACGGCGTGATCATGGGACCGGCAATTCCGTTGAAGGTCAGCCAGTTCCACTCCATGTTGGCGGTGTTCGGTACGGTGTTATTAGGCAGCACAGCCCACTCCTGCAGCGCGATCCCGAAGTCGTGATCTACGGCGGGAGCATGCGCCCGCGAAGGATGCAAAATGAACAGGCCCAGCATGCCCATCATCTGCTGCATGGGTGAGTGCGAGTGGTAGAAGAAAGTGCCGTTTTGATGAACCGTGAACTCGTACGCGAATCGCGAGCCGGGAGAAATCGGCTTCTGTGAAAGGTAGGGCATGCCATCCATTGCGTAGGGGATTTCAAGGCCATGCCAGTGGATCGCAGTCGATTCGGGGAGTCGGTTCTCCAACACAATGCGTACGCGGTCTCCCTGATTCACCTGGATCGTAGGGCCGGGACACGATCCGTTGAAGCCCCAGCAATCGATCATCTTCCAGGGCGCGATCTTTCGCTTCACCGGCTCCGCGGCGAGCTGGAAGACCTTTACACCATTGTCAATGGCGAACGGCAAGTCCCTCACGTCCGGTGTAATCACCGGCACCGGTCCCGTATCTCTCAGCCGAGCCGGGCTGCTCGTTATTTCCTTTCCTCCGCTTCGGTCGGGCTGGGGTCGATCAAGGCTGAGAAGCCGCGAAGCACCCCCTAAACTCGCAGCTGCAGCAATCACATTTCGTAAGAACCTGCGGCGTGAACTCATGTTCCTCCTTCGGACGAAACACACGAAGCAGCAATCATCATGGACTGGGGACTGGCGATCGATTGGCGGTTCGGAAAGACGAGCGATTACACGCGCAAAACGGTGGAAGAGGATCCTGCATTCGCGACGGCGGTGAGTTCCGCTTGAGCGGGTGGGGAAAAAGATGTTAGAGACGGCTTGTCAAGCTCACTGACCAGGCGAAACAACTCGATGAAAGTATGGAGTTGAGCCTGGGGCTCGAGCGAGCTCAGGGGAGCCTGGGGTGACATGCGCTTCCTGCAACTGGAACCGCAGCATCTCGTGCGGATGACTTCTACTTGGGCGCCAGCCAGATTGGACCGGCTCGGTGACCCATGATCGCAAGTCGTGCGATGGTTGTTTGGCCGGGAATCGCTGGGCTGGAGTTGCACAGATTGAAGGCTTGCACAACAGTACTGGCAAGCGGTCGCGGAAAAGACCGTACCGGCAAACAGCGTGCCTACAACGACCACCGTAGCTATTTTTTTTGAACAAGCCATGGTTTCTCAAGTATCAACCGGATCGGATTGCCCGAGATCCATTCTAGTCCGCCAGCCGCCTTTCCACTCTGCCTTGACGAGTGGCCCGCCCTCTCGGCACCATTCCTTATCTGTGGGACCCTACCCGTTTTTGGCGACAGGGTGGGACTAGGGCTTTTCCCAATCGGTACTGATCGATTACTTTCGTCACTCAGCAACTTAAGTTTCTCGTGACTCCGCCCATAGCGGCACGGTATTCGTAATGCTAACGCCGCGCTTGCAGGCACCGCGACGGATTGTTCTGCTCCGGGTATCCACCAGAGCGTCAGCTACACGGCCGAAAACACAATTCAGGCCGCTGAGCTCTGAGATCAAGTTCTTTGAAAACTGAAGCTAACCCCAGCGGGCTGAGGGTATTACGGGCGAAGCGGCGCTAATCCATTGATTCTAAACGGGATCCTTTCAGATTTGATGGGATAACTCATTCCCTAGGAGTACCTTACCTATAAGCCTCACGGGCTCAGGATTTTGCGAGGAAGGATCCATTCTCACCCTTTATTTTCAATATTTTGCGCGCCAGACGGGAAAGTGCATATTCCAATGGAGCCGTGGCGGCTATGTTCTCTACGGCTTTAACGGAAGGAAAGACGTAATGCGGTTTGGTTGCCGCGATATATTCAAAGCGAGTCATCTCGCATCGAAAAACTGGATCGCACAAAAATGACAGTGCACTCACCGGAATTGGCTTTCCCAACCAAGCCGGCGTGAAACCGGTTACTTTCCCTGCCTGCGTAATTAAGGTCAGCATTCTCGGTGTCTCGTGCCTCCACGGTCATAATCCCGACGAACCTCGCCAAAGTGATGCCCATCACTAGGCCCAGTGATAAGACTCACGGCCCTTCGGGTCGCCAGACTCCTATCGTTGGGTACAAAGACGAGCCGGGAATGAGACTCGCAGAGGAGACTGAGCATGTCACAAGGCAACGGAAATGGACACACAGGGGCCACCAAGGAGTTCACGCCGCGCCTGATTTTCTGGGAGGTGACCAAAGGCTGCAACTTGCGCTGCATCCATTGCCGCGCCACCGCCACTGAGTTGATGTCTCCCGCCGACCTGCCGACCGCTACTGCCCGCGACATCATCAGCCAGATCGCCAGATTCGGCAACCCGATCCTGGTGCTGAGCGGCGGAGAACCGCTCTATCGTCCAGACATCTTCGAACTCGCGGAATACGGTACCAGCCTGGGATTGCGTGTCGCGCTAGCCACCAACGGCACCCTGGTTACCAGGGACGTTGCCGAGAAGATCAGGCACGCGGGCATCAAGCGAGTTTCGATTTCCCTCGATGGTTCGGATGCCGCCACTCATGATTCATTCCGAGGAATTCCAGGGGCCTTTGATGCCGCGGTCTATGGCTTGCGCAATCTGCAAGATATTGGCGTTTCTGTGCAAATCAATACGACCATCGCACGCCATAACGCGCATCAATTGCCAGACGTGCTTGAGCTCGCGCGCCGGCTGGGCGCGGATGCGTTGCATACGTTTCTGCTGGTTCCGGTGGGTTGCGGTGTCGACATCGCGGCCGAACAGATGGTCCCGCCGGAAGAGTACGAGCGCATGCTGAACTGGTTCTACGACCAGTCGCTGACCGGCGACATCGAGCTGAAGGCCACTTGCGCACCGCATTACTTCCGGGTTGCGCGGCAGCGTCGCGCCGCCGACCGGCGCGCCGGCAAGCCCGAGCCAGCGATTGCCAGGGCGCACCATTCTTCGCAGCATATCGGTCCGACCGAGATGACGATGCCCGGCTCGACGGGAATTTCGCTCAACCCCGGCGGCGGACCCCCGGTTGGTCACACCGGACATCCCGGTGGTCATCCCGGCGATATGAACGCCATGACCAAGGGCTGCCTGGCCGGAACCGGCGTGTGTTTCATTTCGCACGAAGGAGAGGTCTTTCCCTGCGGGTACCTGCCGGCTCTCGCTGGAGATTTACGCAAGCAGAGCTTCGCTGACATCTGGGCCAACGCGCAGGTCTTCAGCCAGTTGCGCAATGACGACAACCTGAAAGGGAAGTGCGGCTGCTGCGAATTCCGCCATGTGTGCATGGGGTGCCGCGCACGTGCCTTCGCCGCGACCGGTGATTTTCTGGCAGAAGAGCCGTTCTGTGTGTATGAGCCGGGCACGTCGGCGCGGATGATTCGCGAAGTCGCCGAGGCCAAGAAATAATTGAGCCCGAGTCGCCGAGTCCGCAGCGGCAATGGCCTGTGGACGACTTTGCGAGTGAACCACAACAAACTCCCGGCGCGGAGCGGCACGGTGCATGAGTGGGTGTGGCGCAATTTTAGTTGCCCGGAATCGGAGGGTCGATTGAAACGGAATGGCGGACAACTGTCATTTCTGATTTGCACAAACTACGGGCCGAGCTCAGCAGCGCTTCATGAGACAGAACGTGGCTTGCGCGGCCTTCCAGCTAAATCAGTTGGAATCTCTTGACGCGATCCGGCACCTCGCTCGTGCCGTCGCTTTAGCTTCCGCTAGGTGCCAGCGCCGTCACCGTGTCCACGTGCAGCGATCCGTCTGCCGTGAGCGAGCCGGTTACCTTTACGTGCTGACCTTCATGGCCAGCGACCGCCGCCGGGTTCGCGATAGCGACGACTTTCTGGTCTTTGTCGGTAACCAGAACTGGTTTCTCCCCGTTCGCAATACACTTCTTAGCGCAGGCAGCGTGTGCCTCATTCGCGCCCTTCACTCCGCACTTGGAGTCGCTGATCCATCCGTCCCAGCTGCTGTCTTTTGGAACAGCCATGGCCATCAGGCTGCACAGGAATAATCCTAGAACCAGTAAAGCCGACTTTTTCATTTGCGCCTCCCGTCCGCGTCGAGACGCGGACTGTTAGTGAATTTGGCAACTGTTTCGATCTCACAAAATACCGAAGGATTCGGCATCGGGAAAACCAACGAGCCCGAACGAAGTGGATTTCGTAGCGTTTTACTTTTGCAGTCCGGGTTTCTTGAAAACGACGACCCTGCCCCACTCAGATGTTGCTGTGCACAAGTGTATTGCAGAACGGACCAGGATGCGATATTTGTCGGAAACAATTCGACATAACGGCAAAGAATGGCGGGTGGGCTTTGACACCCAGGCGACTCGACGGCTCCGTCGGCACGGGGAACTACTGCTTTTTAGGAGTGGCTGAAGCAAGGTTTTCAGCCAAAGCAGAATTGGCGCGGACGTCAGCTTTGGGCTGCGGTTGCACCAGGACAATCTCTCCCGGCATCACGTATCCGAGTCTCTCGCGGGCCTCTTTCACAATGGCGTTGGGGTCGCTTTGCAGCTTCTTGACGTTGTTCTCAAGTTCCTGATGCTCGAGCGTGGCCTTTCCGATGTCCTGCTGAAGGCGCAGGTATTCGGCGCGCTTGGCTCGCCACTCTATGGTGCCATTAGCTCCGAAGACAACTTTGTAGCCGATCAGCACGGCAAGCACACCGATCCACAGGGTCGCCAGTACGCGACGCATCGCGTAAAACCATTTATTCGTACTGCTGATTCGAGCCATCTATTTCGAACCCTTTTTCTTGAACCTTAGGTTCAAGGCCAGTTGCAGGCTAACGCTCAAGTACCACTCGAACCTTCGCCCCAACCGTGAACATACCCTGCATTGTCAGTGAACGGCCGTTTAACATCTCCGTCAAGCGAACGGAAGGCGAACATCCAAAGAGGAATCAACTTCGCAAACTTTGATATTGCTTTCGCCGTAGTCTGAAGGAGAGATCTACCTTCGTCTATTGCACTAAATTCGAATGCTAGAGTCTATACCGAGACGATGGTAGGGAGTTGACATTCAGCAAGAGGTGCACCGATGGCAAATGCTCGAATCGTGCTTACGACAGTTGGTCTAATGGAGAAAGCCGAGGCACTGGCAAGCGCCCTGGTTGAGCGGCGTCTGGCTGCTTGCGTGAACATCGTCGGCCCCATTCGCTCGATCTATCGCTGGAAGGACGCCATCGAGCGCGAGCAGGAATACCTTTTGCTCATCAAGACCACTGCGGAACGAGCCGCAGATCTGGCGGCGACGTTTTCGGAACTGCATCCCTACGATCTTCCCGAACGCGTAGAGTTCAACATCGAAGGTGGTAGCGGCGGCTACCTGGAATGGCTCAGCGCCCAAGTGGATCGCGATACAAATCAGTAAGCCAGAAGTATCCGCAGATCGCGCACATTGTTTCCCGTCGGACCAGTCACGATCGTATCGCCAATCGCATCCAGCAGAGGAAAAGCGTCAAATCGCGCCAGCGCGGTCTCGGGATCGAGGCCGCGCTGTTTGGCTCGCGACGCCGTTGTGCCATCGACCACCGCGCCCGCTGCCGGACTGTTGCCGTCGATGCCGTCGGTTCCCGCGCTCAGGACGGTGATGGGTTCGCCTGCGATCTTTTGGGCGCAATACAACGCGAACTGCTGGTTGCGCCCTCCCACGCCGGACTTCTCTTCAACCTGTACCGTTACTTCTCCTCCAGAAATCAGGCGGACGGGCGACGAGGAGTGACGCAGCGTTCGCAATCGCGCAAGCAGATAATCGGCGGCCTGCTGATAGTCCCAGTCGTCACAACTGTCGTCGACCTCGACTATGAAGCCGGCTTCGGTGGCCCGCTGGGCCGCGGCGCGCACAGCAGTCTGGTTTGACAACACGGTGATGTATTGGCTGTTGCAGAATACAGGCTCGCCCGCCTTAGGAGTCTCTGGAAGTTCGTGGCGTTCGAAGATGGGTCGCAGGCGTCTTGGAAATCTGGCCAGCATGCGGTAGCGCTCTGCGATGGAGTAGCAATCGGAAACGGTGCTGCGGTCAGGCATGGTCGGCCCAGAGGCCAGGGCGTCGAGCGCGTTGTCAGGCACATCCGACACCAGGACCGAAACCTGCATGGCCGGGCTCGCGGCCTGCGCCATGCGTCCGCCTTTGATCGCCGAGAGGTGCTTACGAATGGCATTGATCTCCGCGATCGGCGCCCCGGAATGGACGAGCCCCCGGTAAGTGCCGACGATGTCTGACAATGTCAGATCAGGGAGGAGGGACTTTTCGGCAACTGCCGATGCTCCCCCGCTGATGAGGTACACGATCAGCGATCCTCCAGGCAAGGCGCGCAGCAAGTCGAGAATGGCATCACCCGCATGCAGCGAATCCTCGTTGGGGAGCGGATGGCCACCATAGAAATATCGAAACTCAGCCAGGGGGACGGACGAGCGTGCGGGACACGCGACGATCCCGCCAATTCCGGTGGGCACGATGTTCGACAGCGCCTCCGCCATGCTGTGTCCCGCCTTGCCGATGGAGACGACCGCGACGGGAGAGAAGGCGCTGAGGTCGTAATCCGACTCGCCAATGCGCAAATGTGCGCCCTCAAGCCTGATGTTTCGCCCAAATGCCCTAGGGATGCTGCATTCTGCCAGGGCGCGCTCGAAATATTCACGCGCATGCCGGCGCATCTGAACTACGAGAGAGTTCTCCGACGCACCCGGCGACACTGGCGATGGTGGCGTCATTCGTCAGGATTATATGCGCGGGCAATCGCCCAATTCCTTGAGATCTCTGGTCGTCTGAGTTTCGTCAGTTGTGCGGAGTTAGCTGCTCCTGTAGCCAGCTCTCCACCGTCATGCGCATTTCGTTCAGGTGACCCGCGAAGAAATGGTCGCCGGGAATAAACACGAGTTCCTTGGGATCGGCCGCACCGTCCACGACCGCCTCCAGTTCGTCGTGCGGACCGAATTGGTCATGGTCGCCGCTGAGAAACAATTTCGGCTTGGAGCACCTAGGGAGGAACTGGTAAGAGTAGAGGCGTCCTTCAGCCTCTACCGGCGTCCCCAGAGAAATCAACGCACGAACGTCGGGGTCAGGACAGCAAGCGCGCAGGCCACTGGCCGCTCCGAACGAAAATCCGGCAAAGATGATGGGCAGAGAGAACTCCTGCTTCAGCCATGAGAGGGCGGCCCGCACATCTTCGACCTCCTCGCGGCCGTCGTGTTTTCCGGCGCTGAGCCCGGTGCCGCGAAAATTGAATCGCAACACGGGAAATCCGAAGGCATGCAGCGCCTTCATGGCATGAAATACAACCTTGTTATGCATCGTCCCGCCAAACAGCGGGTGAGGATGGCAGACGAGTCCGACATGGGTCGAAGTAGGTGAGCCTTCGTTCAATAACGCCTCGAGCCGCCCGGCGGGTCCGTCGAGAAACAATGTGCGGATGGCGGCATGCGTGACGGGCAATCTGTGCGTCCTGCTGCAAGGTTGCAGACGTTCATCATAATCCACGATATCTTTGAGGTGCAGTTGACTGCGGAGCTGCCACGCGGCGGAGGCGTACCGCCGCAATCATCGGAGCGCAAATGGTTCGTTTCGGCATCATCGGTTTTGGTCTACACGCGGTAAAACGGCTGATGCCGGGTTTTGCCGCCGCTAAGAATTGCCGGGTTTCGGCACTATCGCGCCGCGATCCGGCGCGGGCCCGCGAGTCTGCCCGCGAATTCGGCATCGAGCAGGCCTTCACCTCAACCGCCGAACTATGTGCGTCGCCCGAGGTGGACGCCGTGTTCGTCGCCACACCCGACGCGCTGCATCTTGCCGACACGCTGGAAGCAATCCGCCACGGAAAGTCCGTGCTTGTCGAGAAGCCGATGGCGATGAACGCTACAGAAGCGCGCCAGATGGTCGATGCCGCGCGCGGTGCGGGAGTCATACTTGGCGTCGCCCACGTCATGCGATTCGAAGAGAGCGTGCGTTGGTTTCGCGAGCGCATTGCCTCCGGAGCCATCGGCAGACCGGTGCTGGCGCGGGCCGCGTTCGTGGCGCCGCTAATCGACAGCGCCCGTACCTGGATCAACGATCCGCATCTCGCCACCGGAGGTCCACTGGCGGACGTTGGCGTGCATTGCCTCGATACACTACGCTACCTGCTGGGTGACGAAGTGAAGGCTGTGATGGCGCAAGCGCAGTATGACTCGCGCTGGGTAGTTGAGGCGTCAGCGACGAGCTTGTTTCACTTCGCCAGCGGGACGTTGGCGACCATGTCAGTGTCGGCGCGCGCCCCTTATCAGACGCTACTTGAGGTCATTGGGGAAAACGGCATACTTTCAGCGGTGAATGCCTTAAACGTCGAGCGTCCCGTGACGCTGGAGTTGCGCCGTGCTTTCGATGTTGTGGAGAAAAGGGAATTGCTGAATGACCGCGCTTACACGGCGCAAGTGGAGGCCTTTGCCGCTGCGGTTGAAGATGGCAGGCCGTTTGAAATCCCAGGGGAAGAAGGTCTGCAAAATCAGTTGATCCTCGATGCGGCATTTCGCAGCGTGAAGAGCGGGAAAACAGAGTTCGTGTAATGCGCTTGGCAAATGCGCTTGCAAAAGGGAATGCCGCTCGCCGGAGCGGCATTTTTGCAAAGGCGCGAAACGCCCTACTCCGAAGCCTCCTTCGCTTCCGCATGGTGCGGCAGTGGCGACGGCATCTCTGATACATTCCACGCCCAAGCTGCCAGCAAGGCCGCTCCCTCATTGATCTGGTCTGGGATGACCTTGTCGAAAGTATCGGTCTGGCTGTGGTGCACCTCCCGGTAGTGGGCCGGCAGTTGCACGCTGAAATATGCAGGCACGCCCTTGTCGAGGAACTCGACGTGGTCCGACGACCCGAAGTAGCGGGTACTCAGTGGCTGCAAGTCGAAGACTTCCTGCAGTGGCCGATAAATCTCCGACATCAGCGGCACCGTCTCCCAGAGGTTTTCGAGCGCAATGCTGAAGACCTTGCCTGTGCCCGTGTCATGAATAAGCACCGCATCGATCTTGGGAAGCTCGGCGGCATGGTTCTTGACGAAGGTGTCGGCGCCGATTCCACCCTGCTCTTCTCCGGTGAACAAGACAAACGTGATGGTGCGCCTGGGCTTCCATCCCAGCGACTGCAGGGTGCGAGCCGCTTCCAGTACAGCCATCGCGCCGGTGCCGTTGTCGAGTGCACCCTGACCCAGATCCCATGAATCGAGGTGTGCGCCGATGATGACACGTTCGTCGGGCAGTTCGGAGCCCTTGATCTCCGCTACGGTGATCGAAGCTGGCGCCGGTTTGTCGCTAAAGCTGTTTTGCAGATTGGCCGTGAGGGTCACCGGTCCAGCTTGCTGCAGCCGCCAAATCAAGTCGTAGTCTTCGTGTGCAAGGAACGCCGTCGGCACCAAACTCGGTTTGTAGGAGGGGTAGCTACCAGTCATATTGAACAGGTTGTCGGTTTTTGCGCTGTCCACCAGGATGAGTGCCGGTTGTTCTTCACTGAGTCGGCGCATGAGTTGTGCACGCTCACGCCACGACATGGCGCCATCGGTCTGGACCCCGTGCGCCTGCGTAATGACGGCATCGTAAGCGTTACCGGGATTGGGATCGGCCTTGGAAAGGTCGGCTGGCTTGCGTGCCATGACAATCGCGCCCTTGAGCTTGCCCTTGTATGCATCAAGGTCCGATGGCTTCTGAAGATCGATCGCGATCACCTTACCGGAGACCTCCCCGTTGGTAGCCTTGCTCCATCCCAGGGCGCGAATGCCGATGGGTCGCTGAATAGGACTGGTGATCTCGGCGGTCTCGATTCCCCGCGTCCAGGCATGGTCGATGTTGGTGGTCTCGAGGTGCGCGTCAATGCCGTAATCCTCGAACCGCTTCAGGGTCCAGTCGCTGGCGGCCTGCATTTGTTTGGAACCGGTCAAACGCGGGCCGATCTGCGTGGTGAGGTACTCCAGGTTTTTCATCAACTCGGAGTGAGTCTTCACTTCGTTGGCGATCTTCTCATCGGCCTCTTCCATGGCCTTGTGGTAGGACTGCTGCTGTTCCGAAGTACGTTGAAAGGAAGTCTGCGGCGCTTGCGCCGTCATCAGTCCGCTGAGAACAACCGCGGTTGCGATTGCCAGCAACGGACGGCGGGTTCGAATCATTACACCATCCTTGGCTAAATTGGCAGAGACTTCTATCTTAGCGGCTTGCCTATGTTTTGTGCCAATCGATACCGCCAGGAAAGCTACACCTGTACCCGCTAACTCACAGCGCGGGTTGACGGACCGCGGTTTCTACGGGCGCTGGCGCCTAAGTCTTGAGACCATGCAACATGCCAAACTTACCAATCATTTACTAGGTCCTTACCAGTCCTGTGATGGACTGGTGGTGCGGTATGAGCCGAGAGAGGCGCGAATCGGGGCTTCGGTGTTAAACTAGTAGGTAGCGATTGCATGGAACTGCTGCTCAATCTGGCGTGGATTGTGATGGCACTGGCGGCCTTCTGCTTGTTCCTGCGGAACCGGCGGGTGTCTTCGCAGCTTCCGAGGGTTCAATACGGAAAGGCCTTGTTGGCGCTGGCTTGCGTGCTGGTCCTGCTCTTTCCGGTTATTTCCGCGAGCGACGACCTGCATCCCACGCAGGCGGTCCTTGAAGATGCGACCAAGCGAATGCAGCAGGCGGTGGCGCCCTTGCATCACGTGCAGGTCAGCCCAACGGCGGTGATGCTTCCCGCGTCGCTCGCCGTCCTACTGGTGTTCGCCCTGGCCGGATCGCAGTTCTCGACTCCGCCTGCTTGTGAAGCTCGGGTGATCCATAGGGAACGCACCCCGCGCGACGGACGCTCTCCTCCCGCTCTCTAATCCGGCCCTCTGTAATCGCCGCTGGTGCGGCGTCCTTTTCCATCGTTATTCAACTCTTCGCCGGAGCACCCCTCCGCGCCGAGAGAACGAACGAGCCAGTTAGGGATGAAAGCATTCGCTATGAAGAACCAAAAACTCCCGTGCCGTCGCGTCTGCCTGCGATTCGGGGTTGTCCTGATTGTGTTTGCGGCTGTGGCAACCTTTCCGGGATGTTCGCGCTCGAAGATCGACCCTGGTGAGACCAAGGTCGAAAGGAACTCCGACCCCGACGTTTTCACCATGCCGCAACCGGAACAGTTTCCACTGGCCGAGGTGCAAGTCCGCAAAGTTCCCGACGAACTGCATGTTAATGGTGTGATTGCGCCCGACATCAACCGCTCGGTGCCGGTGGTCTCGCTAGGTGGGGGCCGTGTGGTCGAAATCAAGGCCAGGCTGGGCGACCATGTCACAAAGGGCCAGACCTTGCTGCTGATCAACAGCCCCGACCTGTCGCAAGCCTTCTCTGACTACCGGAAGTCTAAAGCCGACGAACAGCTCGCCGCAAAACAATTGGCCCGCGCCCAACTGCTGTACGACAAGGGTGCGATCGCGCTGGCCGATCTGGAGACCGCGCAGGATTCTCATGCCAAGGCGAAAGTGGATATGGAGACGGCAGCTCAACACATAAAAGTGCTGGGGGGAAACATCAATAATCCATCGCCCCTGCTCCCTGTGGTTGCTCCGATATCAGGAGCCATTGTCGATCAGCAGACTACCGGCGGAACAGGGGTGAAGTCTCTGGACAATTCCCCCAACCTCTTCACCATCGCGGACCTTTCGACGGTTTGGGTGCTTTGTGACGTGTACGAAGACATGCTCTCGCGGGTGCATGTGGGTGATACCGCCGAGATCACACTCAACGGCTATCCCGAACGACGATTCCCCGGAAAGGTAGTCAACATCAGCGAGGTTCTGGACCCCACCACCCGCACTGCCAAGGTGCGCATTGAGTTGCCCAATCCCCAGGGGATCATGCGAGCAGGCATGTTTGTTACTGCCAACTTCCAGAGCAAGACCCCGGTGGAGCGAGTGATCGTACCGGAGACCGCGGTTGTTCATTCGCACGACAAGGACTGGGTGTTTGTACCGGTCGGAGGGAAGCAATTTAGGCGAGTGTCGGTGCAACTGGGTCCTCAGTTGCCGGAGGGATTGCAGACGGTTATCAACGGTTTAAAGCCGGGCGATCGAGTGGTGAGCAACGCACTACAGTTCTCCACTTCAATCGAGGAGCAGTAAGGAATGATCCGGGCCCTCGTCGATTTTGCGCTGAAGAACCGGATCCTGGTGCTGGCGCTGGGAGTGTTACTGCTGATCTGGGGCATTATTTCGTTTCACAATTTGCCGGTCGAAGCCTACCCCGATGTTGCCGACAAGTATGTGTGGGTCATTACCCAGTGGCCGGGACGCGCCGCGGAAGAAGTAGAACAGCAGATCACGATTCCCATCGAAACCCAATTGAACGGAGTCGGACACAAGACACACATGCGCTCCACTTCTCTGGCGGGGCTTTCGTTTATTACGGTTCTTTTCGACGACGAGTCCGACAATCTGCAGAACCGCCAGCAGGTCCTGGAGAAGCTCACGCTGGTGAACCTGCCGGCGGGCATAAACCCCCAGATTGGACCAGACTTCAGCCCGGCCGGTCAGATCTATTTTTATACCCTGCAGAGTACCAATCCTCAGTATGACGTCATGGACCTGAAGGCGCTGCAGGATTGGGTAGTTCTCAAGTCGCTCATGTCGGTGACAGATGTGGCGGCGGTCTCCATCTTTGGTGGCGAAACCCGCGAATATCAGGTGCAGATTGATCCCGACAAGCTCGTGGCGTACGGTTTGACGATCGCGCAGGTGGAACAAGCACTCGCTAACAACAACGTCAGCAGCGGCGGCAGTTTCATCGAGAAGGGACAGCAGGCCTACAACATTCGCGCCATCGGTCTCATGCAAAACACCGACGACATTGGCGCCACAGTGCTCACATCCAAGAACGGCACACCAGTGCGCATCCGCGATGTTGCGGTGGTGACGCAAGGCCCAAAGATTCGACTTGGGCGGCTAGGCAAGGCTATCCGTCACGACGATGGTCGGGTTACGGACAACAACGACGTCGTCGAAGGCATCGTTCAGATGCGCAAGGGCGCCGAGGCCGAGGCAGTACTGCGCAATATCGATCAAAGGGTCGCGTTTCTCAACGAGCACGTATTGCCGAAGGGGGTCAAGATCGTACCCCATATTGACCGCGATGACCTGGTCCACCTTACGACACACACCGTTCTGCACAACCTCACCGAAGGCATCCTGCTCGTGGTACTG
>Ga0306925_10002349_pt1 | contig 16204 bp, 15 predicted proteins | sample flu12Cox44000176_FD_203755 | JGI IMG/M metagenome (GOLD analysis project Ga0306925, IMG submission 203755) | Lab enrichment of tropical soil microbial communities from Luquillo Experimental Forest, Puerto Rico - flux8day.12C.oxic.44.000.176 (v2)... | ecosystem: Environmental > Terrestrial >... | reverse complement strand
GAATGCCGTAGATGAGCGAATTCTTGCCGCCCTGGGTGCTGTTGATGAATTCGAAGGAGTGGTAGGGATCGGCGCTCGGGAACGCGCAGAGGTGATGGGAGATCGGATTGTAATCGCCGTAGTTCCAGTACCAGATGGACCCGAGCACGCGGTTGGAATTGAGGTCGATCGCATATGTGCCGCCGCCGAGTTTGGTGGGCAGCAACAAGATCCATCTGCCGAGACCGCGCCCGCCGACATCGGCTTTCGAGTCGGCCAATTCCCGGACGATGGGATGGCGCTGCGGGTCCGTATTCACGCCGCCGGCCTGCTTTGCCGATTGCTCGGCGCTGCCTTTTACCCAGCTGTAGCCCAGCGCTGCGGTCTCGCCGGCGATGGCGGTGCCGGTCACCACCTTCAGCATGGTGCGGCGGTCGAATTTGGACGGGCGCGGAGGAATTTCCGGCTGCAGCGCTTCGCGTTGTCTCTTTTGATTCAAATATTCTTCGAAATCGGCGCGATCGTTTGCCGTCACCGCTTCTTTGGCGCGGAGATATTTTTCGACGTCGGTGCGGGCAGGGAGGTCACCGCGAGGTTGAGGCGGAGCGATGGCGAAGTCCGGATTTTCGGCACGATCCCTGACGACGGTTTTCTTCACCTGTTCGGACATATCGAGGCCCCGCGACGCGCCGAAGGAAAGCAAAACTCAAAAGAAGGTTGTCAGACGCACTTGGTGAAGTCAATATTACGCGCGGTCTGTGACACCGTAGAGATCAACGGGCCTGCGTTCTCTCGGCGAATCGAAGACGCATCGATCGCGTAAATCGATTGACCGTGGAACAGGGACGGTCCCGACTGGCCACGGGCGTTGGTGGTTCTTATGGATCTCGCGTCATGAGTGATCCGTTCATCGTCGCTCTCATTGCCCTCGGATTTCGCTGATCGCATCCGCCGTACGGATGATCGATTGGTTCATGCACAGCGATCCCCGCGCGGTCGCGCGAATGGCGCGCTGGGCTGTCATCGTGGTCGCGGCCCTGTCCGTTCCGCTGTTGTTTTTCGTGCTTGTGAAGGAGCAATGGACGGCAGCCATTGCGCTCGCGGCGGGCATGATCCTCGTCGCCGCCGCGCTCGGTGGCAGAGTGCTGCGTTGGATCGGTTTTCGGCCCGTCGCCCTGGACCGGAGTGCACCGACCGGCGCGCACGGCCACCATGAATTCGATGAAGGCACTGTCGACGATCCCGAACTCGTCCGGCGCTCGGCGGCGGTGCTTGAAGCATATCTGCGGCGCACGTCCGGACCCGCGCGCGACAGCGGCGCGGGTTTGCCCGCCATCGAAGGAAGAACGAACGGAAGCGGACGCGCCAAAGCCAATGGCCACGCCGAGAGTCCCGATCCCGAGGCAATGCCGCAGGATGAGGCGCTCGCCATTCTCGGACTGGAGCCCGGCGCGACCGAGCGTGAGATAACCGAAGCGCATCGCCGGATTGCGCAGGCCATCCACCCCGATGCCGGCGGTTCGCGCTATCTCGCGATCAAGGTGGATCGGGCGAAGGAGAGCTTGCTCCGCAGTGCCGGCGAACCATCGGCGCGTGGTTCCTCCAAGGCACGCAAACGTAAGCCGAACCGGCGCCGTCCCCAGCGCCCGCCCGCGTGATGGCCTGTAGCCCGTAGGATGGGTAGAGCTCTTGCGAAACCCATCAGATTCGGGGGCCGCTCCATGATGGGTTTCGCACGAGCTCTACCCATCCTACGCAAAGCGCCGTGCCTACTCGGCCGCTTCCTGGCTGTGGCCGAGGCGGCGGTTGAGTGTTTTGACGAGTTCGTCAGCGGCCTCTGCGATGACCGTCCCCGGCGGAAAGATCGCCTCGGCGCCGGCCTTCTTTAGGGCGTCGTAGTCCTGCGGCGGGACCACGCCGCCGACCACGATCATGATGTCGTCGCGGCCTTCGCGCACGAGGGCGGCCTTGAGCTCGGGCACCAGCGTCAGATGGCCGGCCGCGAGCGATGACACGCCCACGATGTGCACGTCGTTCTCCACTGCCTGGCGCGCGGCCTCGGCGGGCGTCGCGAACAGCGGCCCGATATCGACATCGAAGCCGAGATCGGCGAACGCGGAGGCGATCACCTTCTGGCCGCGGTCATGGCCGTCCTGGCCGATCTTGGCGACCAGGATGCGGGGACGGCGGCCCTCGTCGGCCTCGAATGCGGCGACGCGCTTGAGCACCCGCTCGACCGCCTCGTTCATGGTGCCGACCTCCTTGCGATAGACCCCTGCGATCGATTTGATCTCGGCGCGATGGCGGCCGAAGACCTTCTCCAGCGCGAGCGAAATCTCGCCGACGGTGGCCTTGGCGCGGGCGGCGTCGATGGCGAGGGCGAGCAGATTGCCGTTGCCGCGGTCGGCGGCGCGAGTCAGCGCGGCAAGCGCCTCCTCGACGGCCTTGGGATCGCGGTCGTGCTTGAGGCGCGCCAGCTTGTCGATCTGCAGCTGGCGCACGGCGGAATTGTCGACCTTGAGGACGTCGATCGCGCTTTCGCCGGCGGGCCGGTATTTGTTGACGCCGATCACCGACTGCTGGCCGGAATCGATGCGCGCCTGGGTCTTCGCCGCGGCCTCCTCAATGCGCAGCTTGGGGACTCCGGCCTCGATCGCCTTCGCCATGCCGCCGAGTTCCTCGACCTCGCTGATGTGGCCCCAGGCCTTCGCGGCGAGCGCGCCGGTGAGCCGCTCCACGTAGAACGAGCCGCCCCATGGATCGACAATGCGGGTAGTGCCGGTCTCCTGCTGGAGGAAGAGCTGGGTGTTGCGGGCGATGCGGGCGGAAAAGTCGGTCGGCAGCGCCAAGGCCTCGTCGAGCGCATTGGTGTGGAGCGACTGGGTATGTCCCTGGGTCGCGGCCATGGCTTCGATCGCGGTGCGCACGACATTGTTGAAGACGTCCTGCGCGGTCAGCGACCAGCCCGAGGTCTGGCAATGGGTGCGCAGCGACAGCGAGCGCGGGTCCTTCGGGTCGAACGGCTTCATCAGCTTCGCCCACAACAGCCGCGCCGCCCGCAGCTTTGCGATCTCCATGAAATAGTTCATGCCGATCGCCCAGAAGAACGAGAGCCGCGGCGCGAACCGGTCGATGGTGAGGCCGGCGGAGAGGCCGGCCCGCACGTATTCGACGCCGTCGGCGAGCGTATAGGCGAGTTCGAGGTCCTGGGTCGCTCCCGCTTCCTGCATGTGATAGCCGGAGATCGAGATCGAGTTGAACTTCGGCATCCGCTCCGAGGTGAAGGCGAAGATGTCGGAGATGATCCGGATCGAGGGCTTGGGCGGATAGATGTAGGTGTTGCGGACCATGAACTCCTTGAGGATGTCGTTCTGTATGGTGCCGGAGAGCTTTTCCGGCGGCACCCCCTGCTCCTCGGCGGCGACGATGTAGAGCGCCAGCACCGGCAGCACGGCGCCGTTCATGGTCATCGACACCGACATGCGGTCGAGCGGGATGCCGGAGAACAGCGTGCGCATGTCGTAGATCGAATCGATGGCGACGCCGGCCATGCCGACATCGCCGCCAACCCTGGGGTGGTCGCTGTCATAGCCGCGATGGGTGGCGAGATCGAAGGCGACCGAAAGGCCCTTCTGCCCGGCGGCGAGATTGCGCCGGTAGAACGCGTTGGAATCCTCGGCCGTGGAGAAGCCGGCATATTGGCGCACCGTCCAGGGCTGGGTCACGTACATGGTGGGGTAGGGGCCACGCAGATAGGGCGCGATGCCGGGCCAGGTGTCGAGAAAGTCGAGTCCGGCGACATCGTTCGGGCCATACACCGGCTTTACGGGAATGGCCTCGGGGGTGAGCCAGGGCTCCGGCAAGGCGGGCACGGGCGAGGCGGCCGCATCGGCGAACGCGATTGCGCCAAAATCAGGAATCCGTGTCATGGCACGCTTGATCGCTCAAGGTTGAACCGGCAAGCCGGATTATAGGTTGCGGCGCACAAAGCGCCATCCGTCCTTCGACGAGCCTTCATTACTGCCCCTCGATCTCCCACGGTTCCCGACGCGCGGCGTGGTGGATGTGAAGGACCTCAATCACATCGGCGGTAATGCGGTAAAAAAGCTTGTACGGATATTGAATGAGCGGAACGACGCGAACGCCCGGACGCTGTTCGACCTCCGCCGCGCTCTTTGGCCATTTTGCTATCCGCCGCTCGATTGCCCGAACCCGTCTTTCAAACGCTGCGGTTATTGTCGGATAATTCAATTCAATAAATTCGAGGATTTCGTCGAGATCGCGCAGGGCTTCGTCGGTATAGAGAACCTTCATACGCGGCGATGCTTGGCGAACACCGCTTCGACTTCCGCGTCCGTGGCAAGGCGTCCTTCGCGCACAGCCTTTATGCCGCGGTCGATTCCCGCAAGCTCCTCAGGCGTCGCGCGATATTTGCCGCCCTTGAGCCTCGCGTCGATTTCGAAGGCAATCTCGGCAAGTTCCTCCTGCGCATCCTGCGGCCAGGATTCGACCCGTTCCATTGCTTCTTTGAGTGCTTTCGCCGTCATAACGTCAGCCTACCACATCGACCAAGTCGCAGCCTAGCTCATGATGCGTCTTCAGAGCAGGCCCAGCACGCCATGGGCTGCCTTCAACGTGGCCACCATGTCGCAGCCGACATAGATGAAGCCGCCGATCCCTGCGGCCGCAAGCGTCGCTTCCCGATCGCCTGGGCGGCCCGCCAGATAGATGTGCTTTGCCCCGGCCGCGCGCAACGTCTTGGCGGCGGCCTCCGCCTCGCCGGCGTAGATGTCGTCCGATGAACACAGGCAGGCGAGCGCGGCACCGCTTATCTTGAAGGCGGCGGCCATATCGTCGCGGCTCGCAAATCCGTCATTAGTGACGGCCTCGATGCCGCCGGCTTCGAAGAAGTTCTTGGCGTAGGTGGCGCGTGCCGTGAACTCGGCGAGCGGACCGAGATTGGCGAGGAAGATCTTCGGTCTCGTGCCCAATTCGGCCGCGCGATCCGCAGCGTCGCGCAACGCCTCGAACGGCTCGGCGAGGCGCAGGCACGGCAGGGCGGTGCCGCTCACTGCAGGGCAAGGGGACGGCGGAATGTCCAGCACCGCGGCGGGCGCCTCGGCAATATCGGGGAATGCGCTGGTTCCGGTGAGGGCGTCCTTGCGGCGAGCGATTGCCTTTTCGCGCTCGGCGCGAACTGCCGCGACCTTGGCCTGAATCAAACCCTCGTCGATTGCATCCGCCGCGCCACCGGTTTTCTCGATCTCCTGGAACAGTGACCACGCGACTGCGCAGAGCGAGCTTGTCAGGCTCTCGAACCCGCCCGAGCCCGCAGCCGGATCGGCGACCTTGGCGAGGTTCGATTCTTCCAAAAGGATGAGTTGGGTGTTGCGCGCAATGCGCCGTGCCGAGGCATCCGGCAGACCGATGGCCGCGGTGTGCGCCAGCACCGTAATGGCGTCGGCGCCGCCGAGGCCCGCCGCCACCACGGCAAGAGTCGAACGCAGCATGTTCACGTATGGATCGCGCTGCGTCATCGTCCGCCACGCGGTTTCCGCGGCGACGAAGGCTGGGTGGGGAGAAAGGCCGCAGGCCTCCTCGATGCGCGCCCATAGCTTGCGTAGCGCGCGGAATTTTGCCGTCGTCAAGAACTGATCGGCGTCGGCGGCGAGACGGAAATAGATCATGCGGCGGGCGTTCTCGAGCGCAACGCCGCTCGCCTCAATCGCCCGCAGATATGCGAGCGCTACCGAGAGCGCGAAAGCAAGTTCCTGCGCCTCGGAGCCTCCCGCATTGTGGATGGCGCGGCCGTCGGCGACCGCGAACGGCCCCCTGTAGCCTTGCCCGGCGAGCGCGCTGATCCGGGCGGCGAACCGCGCGCCATGTTCGTCCCACGGCGGCGCGCGTCCGCCGGTCGCAATGATACCGAGGGGGTCGAAGCCGAAGCGCACGTCGACGGCTTCGGGCGCCGTGCCGCGTCGTTTCAGTACATCGCTCAGGGCGGCTGCGGCGAATTCGGGTTGCGCGTCCACCTGCAGGTCGAGAGAGATACCGGCGTCGAGGCGCACGTCTTGGAGCACCCGCCCAAGCGCCGCCTCGCTGTTCTCTATGCCGAATCCGTAGGCCCCGATCGATCCCGCAAACACCAGCGACAGTCCGGTCGCGCCGTTTTCAATGTCGTGCAGGGCCTGGCTGTTGGCGACCGCGGGATCGGGGTGCTCAATGCGCGCCATCACCTGCCAGGGCGTGCCTGGTTTGCGGCCGGTCACGGGCCGAGCCGCGGCGTCGCGGCCGTAGAGCGGCTCGATGGCAAGGCCGTCATACGTTTTCGACACCAGCCTGCGCTCGAACGGGGCGCCTTTGAGCACGGCGGATACGAGCTCGAGCCAGTCCTCGCGGCTGGCCGCCGGAAAATCGGCGGCTAAGGAAAGATTCACATCATCGTTCATGGGCGCAAATTGCCACGTCCGAACTGGTCGGCCAATGAAACATTAGAGCGCACAGTGCCTGTTCCGCAGGCAGCTCGGAGCGCCGTCGGCGCATGTCTTATGCGAACAATCGGCAATATTTCGCGGTCATGCGTTCGGCGGCAACCTTTCGATGCCGCCGCAATCGAGCCGGGCGAGAGCATCGGCGATCTTGACCCCCGCTATGCTGCGGTCGGGCGCGATTTCGGCCAGCGGTGCCAGCACGAAGGTGCGTTCGAGCGCGCGGGGATGGGGCAGCGTCAGGTCCGGCTCGTCGACGCTCATGTCGCCATAGGCGATGAGATCGATGTCGACCGTTCGCGGTCCCCAGCGGCGCGCCGTCGCGCGGTCCCGCCCCAATGCCGCCTCGACCTCGAGCGCACGCGCGAGCAGCGCTCGCGGAGAGAGTGCGGTCTCGATGAGGAGACCGAGATTGACGAAGGCAGGCTGGTCCGTCACGCCCCAGGGCGGCGTGCGATAATCCGACGAACGGGCGACGAGGCGCACCTTGCGGCCGTCGCACAACATCGCCACGGCGCGGTCGAGGGTCGCGCGGACATCGCCGACATTGCCGCCGAGCGCGACGAGCGCCTCAGCCATGACGCTTGCGCAGGATCGACACGCCGACATCGTTGAAGATCGCGGCGATCGGGGCGTGCGGCTTGTGGAGCGTCACCCGCACCGAGACGACCTGCGGGAAGGCGACGATGAGCGCTTCGGCGACTGCGGCGGCCGCGGCTTCGACCAACCGGAAGCTCTGCCGGGTGAAGGCCCGCGTCGCGGCCTCGACGATGGCGCTGTAGGAGACGGTGTCGGCGAGCTTGTCGCTGCGGCCGGCGGGGGCGAGGTCGATTGCAAGCTCGAGATCGATCACGAAGCGCTGGCCGACCTGCTCCTCATGGGCCATCACGCCGTGATGGGCATGCACAAGAAGCCCGGTCACGAAGATCATGTCGCTCATACCCGGCTCCTGATCGCAGCCATGACGCGCATGGCCTGGACCGTTTCGGCGACGTCATGGGTGCGAACGAGCGCGGCGCCATTCTCCACGGCCAGGACATGCGCGGCGATCGAGCCGCCGAGCCGGCGCTGCGGCGGCGCCGGCGCCACCCAATGGATGAAGCGCTTGCGCGACGCACCGACCAGGATCGGCCGGCCGAATCTCTCGAGCCGGTCGAGCCGCGCAATGACCGCGATGCTCTGCTCCGGCGTTTTCCCGAAGCCGATGCCGGGATCGAGCACGACGGCGTCGCGGGCAATTCCGGCGGCGGCGGCGATCGCCAGCGAGCGCTCGAAGAAGGCATCCAGGTCGGCGAAGATGTCGAAGTCGGGGTCTGCCGCGTCGCGGTTGTGCATGATGATGACCGGCACCCCGTGGGCGGCGACGACGCCCGCCATGTCGGGGTCGCGCTGCAGCCCCCATACGTCGTTGACCATTGCTGCGCCGTTGCGCAGCGCCCACGCCGCGACGCTCGCCTTCATGGTGTCGATCGAGACTGGAGGGCCGAGGCGCGCGACGGCGGGAAGCACGTCTTCCAGGCGGTGGCGTTCCTCCTCGGCGCTCACCGCAACCGGGTTGCCGTAGGGCCGCGAGGATTCCGCGCCGATGTCGATGATGTCGGCCCCTTCGCCGATCATCTCTCTCGCATGGGCGATGGCCGCCGCGGGATCGAGAAAGCGGCCGCCATCGGAAAACGAATCCGGGGTGACGTTCAGCACCCCCATGATCACCGGATGGCGTTTCGCAATAAGGCGCGCGAGGGCGAGCGGCGTGCCGCCGGAGCTGGCGACTTCACTCGGATGAGGCGCGGCGATCATGATTTGGTGTGTGTGCGGTTGCGCCCGCTCTGTCAAGCGCGGCGCCCGGCGCCGGGTGTCGCGTCGCCTCAATAGCTGATCTTGAGCGGCAGCTTCTTGGCGTGTTCGATCCAGCGTTTGATGGTTCCTTCGGACGGGAGCACGCGCACCAGCTTGCGCTCGGCGTTGGCCTTCGCCATCGCCTCCGCGAGCCGCTTGGGATTGCGGTACTTGAGCTCCCTGACGGTATCGACGCCGGCAAAATGCAGCAGCTTGGCGTAATCTTGGCCGACCCCCTTTACCCGCGTGCGGTCGATCTGGTTGGCGATGCGCAACAGGCTTTTTTCATCGATGCCGGTCTTCTCGGCGAGCAGCTTGCGGCCGCGCAGGCTCTGTGCGGCATCGAGCATCTTGTCGCTCGTGCGAATGCCGACCAATTTGAGCCTACCGACCATTTCGGGCGGGACGCAATCGATGTCGCCAATCGGATAGGACATGATCGTTTCCCCAACCCCGATCGGCGTGTTCAGAGGAATTGGCTGGCGCCGGGAATGGCGTCGATGATCCCGTCGAGGTCTTCGTCGCCCGCTTTCTCGCGCGCGTAGGCGATGACTTCGTGGGCGACGCCACGAATTTCACCCATTCCCAAACCTGCCGACATCAGCCGGCTTCCGACGCCCATTATGCCCCCCATGAAGCCGAACATCCCGCCGCCCTCGGCACGGGCCGCTTCGATTGCCTCGCTCGAGCCGGGAAGACGCGACAAAAGCGTCTGCACCTTGTCGGCGGGCCCTTCCGTTGCCAGGAAATCGAGCATGATGCCGACCGCCTTCGTCGCCACGGGCTGTTCAATGCCTACATTGGTGACGATGCGGCTGACGAGTTCTTCCATGGCCCCCCACTCGGCTTGCGCTGCAAAAACATATTGCGCACCAGACATCCGGGAAGACAAGACGCCGCACACAAAAGGCCACAGCTGTTGCAGACTCACAACGCTCGTGTCATCTGACTGAATGTTCATACGGTGAATGCGCCGCGGAATGGGAGCCGGGCCAAATCCGCTCGCGCCGTTTGCGGCGCGGTCCTATGATCGCAATTGTGTTCGGCGGCGGACACAGGAGCGCGTGATGGCTGATCCCGACAGCGATGGAAAAATATTCCTCGGCAAGGGCGACAAACCCGAAATGTTGGCGCTCGCCTTCGGCAATCGCCACGGGCTCGTGACCGGCGCCACCGGGACCGGCAAGACCGTGACGCTGCAGACCATCGCGGAAGGCTTTTCCCGCGCCGGCGTCCCCGTGTTCGCTGCCGACATCAAGGGCGACCTCTCGGGGATCGCGGCGCCAGGCGAAGCCAAGGACGCCTTCGTGAAGCGCGCCAAGGATATCGGCTTCGAATACGAAACCGATGAATTCCCGGCCATGTTCTGGGACCTGTTCGGCGAGCAGGGCCATCCGATCCGCGCCACTGTGTTCGAGCTGGGCCCGCTGCTGCTGTCGCGCATCCTCGATCTCAACGACGTCCAGGAAGGCGTCATCAACATCGTGTTCCGCTATGCCGACGACGAGTTCGGCAAGACCGATGCGGCGAACAAGGGCCTCGTCGACCTCAAGGACCTCCGCGAGGTGCTGTCCTACATCTCCGCGTCGGACGAAGCGAAGGCGATCGGCTCGCGCTACGGCAATGTGGCGCCGGCGACGGTGGGGGCGGTGCAGCGCCAGCTCCTGGTCCTGGAGAACCAGGGCGCCACCGGGTTTTTCGGGGAGCCTGCGCTCGACATCAACGACCTCATGAAGAAAGACCGCGACGGCCGCGGCTACATCAACATCCTCGCCGCCGACAAGCTGATGGCCAACCCGCGCCTTTACGCGACGTTCCTGCTTTGGCTGTTGTCGGACATGTTCGAGAAGCTGCCCGAGGTCGGCGACCTCGACAAGCCGAAGCTGGTTTTCTTCTTCGACGAGGCGCATCTGTTGTTCACCGACGCGCCCAAGGCCCTGCTCGACAAGATCGAGCAGGTGGTGCGGCTGATCCGCTCCAAGGGCGTCGGCGTGTATTTCGTCACCCAGAATCCCCTCGACGTGCCTGACAAGGTTCTCGCCCAGCTCGGCAACCGGGTGCAGCATGCGTTGCGCGCCTTCACCCCGCGCGACCAGAAAGCGGTGCGCGCGGCTGCGGAGACGTTTCGTCCCAATCCCAAGCTCAACACGGCGCAGGTCATCACCGAGCTCGGCAAGGGCGAGGCGCTGGTGTCCTTCCTCGAAGGCAACGGCACGCCGTCCATGGTCGACCGCACGCTGATCCGACCGCCGTCGGCGCGGGTCGGGCCGGTGTCGGCGCAAGAGCGCCAGGCGATCATCGCGAAGAGCCCGCTGCGCGGCAAATACGATACTCCGATCGATCCGGAATCGGCGTTCGAGATCCTGCAGAAGCGCATCGGCGGCGGCGCCGCCGGCCAGCCGGGGCAGGGCGGCGGAATTCTCGGCACGCTCGGCGGCCTGCTCGGCAGCCTTTTCGGCGGCAGCGCATCAGGTGCCCGGCGCGGCCGCATGTCCACTTCGGAGGTCGTCGCCAAGCAGATGGCGCGCTCGGTCGCCTCCAAGGTCGGCAATGAAGTCGGCCGCGCCATCGTCCGCGGCGTGCTCGGAAGCCTCGGCGGAAAGGGACGTTGAGCATGAACAAACTCGACCAGGTGCTGGCGCGGATCGATGCCGATCTCGACGCGAGCCTCGCCCGGCTGTTCACGTTCCTCTCGATCAAGTCGATCTCCACCGACCCCGCCTATGCCGAGGACTGCCGCGCCGCGGCGGTGCATCTCGCGACGGATATCTCGACCCTCGATATCGCCGCCGAGGTCCATCCCACCGACGGTCATCCCGTCGTCTTCGCCAAGAGCCCGCCCGCCGGCGGCGATCGCCGCCGCGTGGTGTTCTACGGCCACTACGATGTGCAGCCGGTCGATCCGCTCGATCTGTGGCAGACGCCGCCCTTCGAGCCGCGGATCGCGACGCTTCCCGACGGCCGCAAGGCGATCGTTGCGCGCGGCGCCTGCGACGACAAAGGCCAGGTGATGACGTTCATCGAAGCCTGTCGCGCCTGGAAGGCGGTGACCGGCGCGCTGCCGCTCGACATCACCTTCCTGATCGAAGGCGAAGAGGAGTGCGGCTCCAAGCATCTGCCGCCCTGGGTCGAGGCCCATCGCGGCGAGCTTGCGGGCGACATCGCGCTCGTCTGCGACACCGGCATGTGGGACCCGAAAACGCCGGCCATCACCACGGCGCTGCGCGGCCTCCTCTATGAGGAGATCAAGATCAAGGCGGCCGACCGCGACCTGCATTCCGGGCTGTTCGGCGGCGCCGCCCAGAATCCCATCCGCGTGCTGGCGAAGATCATCGCCGCCATTCACGATCATGACGGCCAGATCACCATCCCCGGCTTCTATGACGGCGTGAAGGAGCTTCCCGACGCGGTGAAGAAGGAGTGGCAGGACCTCGGCCTGACGCCGGAAAAGTTTCTTGGCCAGGTCGGGCTCGGCGTTCCCGCCGGAGAGAAGGGCCGCCTCGTCATCGAGCAGATTTCGTCGCGGCCGACCTGCGACGTGAACGGCATCTGGGGCGGCTACACCGGCCCCGGCGCCAAGACCGTGATCCCCGCCGAGGCCTCCGCCAAGATCTCGTTCCGCCTGGTCGGCGACCAGAAGCCGGCGAAGATCCGCGAAGCCTTCCACGCCTTCGTGCGGTCCCGCCTGCCGGCCGATTGCAAGGTCGAATTCGTCGGCCGCGATGCCGGCGCCCCGGCGGTCGCGCTCGACTGGGGCATGCCGCAACTCGCCGCGGCGCGCGCGGCATTGACGCAGGAATGGGGCAGGGAGGCGCTTTTGATCGGGTCCGGCGGCTCGATTCCGGTCGTCGGCGATTTCAAGCGGCTGCTCGGCATCGACACCTTGCTGATCGGCTTCGGCCTCGACGACGACCGCATTCATTCGCCCAACGAGAAATACGATCTCGTGAGCTTCCACAAGGGCACGCGAAGCTGGGCGCGAATCCTCGCTGCGCTGGCGGCGTGAAGCGGGCAGGGGTGTGCCGAGAACAGCTGCGGATGATCGTCTGGCCTCGCAGAAGGAGACCGCAGGGGCTGCGGAACAAGGGTCGGGTTTGATTAGGGGCGACCGAGGCGGAGGTCGGCAAGCGAGACTCGCGGAACGGAACGTTATGGAATATCGGGGTCACTCCACCTTGATGTTGGCAGCCCGGATCACCTTGGCCCATTTCTCGGTTTCCTCGGCGATGAACTTGCCGAAGCCGGCCGGCGAGAACGTGAGCGGCGTGTTGCCCAAATCGGCGAACTGCGCCTTCATCTTGGGATCGGCAAGACCCGCGTTGATCTCCCGGTTGAGCTTGTCGATGACCTCGGCCGGCGTGCCCTTTGGTACGCCCGCGCCGTACCACACGCTCATCTCATAGCCCCGCACAGACTCGCCCACGGTCGGAAGGTCCGGCAGCGCCTCCGAGCGCATCGCGGCGGTGACCGCGAGCCCACGCAGCTTGCCGGTTCTGATGTATTCGATGGACGAAGCAAGCGTGGGGAACAGGACGTCCACTTGCCCGCCGAGCAAATCCGTCAGTGCAGGTCCATTACCGCGATAAGGGACGTGGATCAGATTGACGCCAGTCATCATTTTGAACAGTTCGCCCGCGAGATGGCTTCCGCCCCCGATACCGGACGACGCCATGTTGATCTTGCCTGGATTGGCCTTGGCATAGGCAACGAACTCGGGGACCGTCGTGGCCGGAACGGATGGATTGACCACCAAGACGAGGGGACCGCCGGCGATGCCTGCGACCGGTGTGATGTCGCGGATGAAATTGAACCTGAGACTGCCGTAGAGCGTCGCGTTGGTGGCATTCGGCGTTCCCGCCAGGAGCAGAGTATATCCGTCGGGCGGCGCATTCACGACCGCCTCCGTGGCGATGTTCGTAGCAGCGCCCGGCCGGTTCTCGATGATGAAGGTCTGGCCGAGCCGCTGCGACAGCCATTGTCCAATCAGCCGCGCGACGATGTCGTTCCCGCCGGCAGGGGCAAAGCCGACGACAAAGCGCACAGGCCGGGACGGATAGGTCTGCGCCCTCGCGATCCGCGACACCGCGGGGCAGGCGGCAGCGCCCGCTGCCAGATGGAGGAATTGTCTTCGGTGGGGAAGTTTCATGCCATTTCCTCCCGAAATCGGTGATGACGCGGGTCCTCATTCGGCCTCGATGTTGACTGCCCTGGTGGTCGGCCACCGCCTTTGGATTTCGGCCTTATGGAAAGGCGAGCGCGCCAAACTCCTTACCCTGAGTAAACCCGCCCCGGTCAACCCGAGGCGGCTCGAGATGTCATGTGGAGCCTTATTTCACTCGCTTCCATGCGACCGGGGCGGCCGGGCCGCCTCCTGAAGGAGTAGGTTGGACATATTTCAATTCGTCCCCGGTGATCGCAAGGTTGATTCTCTTCTGATCACTCCCAGTCCAATTCGGGAACGTGCTGCCTTCAATGTGCAGGAGGAGATCGGTACCGCTGACCGAATAGGTGCCGAAATATGCGAGGCTTCCTTCCACCGTTGCTTTGTAATCGGCTGGACCACCTTGTGTACGATTGTTTGACGCATATTTTGGCAATGCAGCGCGCATCAAAATAATGGAAAAGCGGCCGTTTGCTTCGAATGTCGCGCTGCCTTTCGGATTCGCCCCGAACGCTTCGGCTGTAGCCAGCGACCAGGTACCGACGAGGTCTTTCGCCGATTGGGCGGCAGCCGGATCAGCAGTGAGCGCAAGCGCTAAGACTGTCATTGAACAGAGACTGAGAGTATCACGTCGATTCATGTTCCTCTCCCTCGGTAATGTCACATGTGGACGATCGGGGTGCCGATGGGCCCCCAGTGCAATACGAATTGCTGCAAAGTTCGGAATGCTTGCCCGCCGACGGCATTGCCGCTGCCATTGATTGGCGGGCTACGGCACGTCCCGCTGGCAGCTCGCAGGGGAGGCTATACCACTTCACTGTGGGCGGGGAGGGGGCGGCGAAGCTGAATCGGTTTCCCACGTCACCGATTTTGGAGGGAAGAGGGCGGGCATACCGTGCGACCACGATCAGCGGAGCCAAGGTTGGCAGCACGCGCAGCGCTTGACACTGACGATGGCGGCAGGTCGCAACGGGATTTATCGAACAGCATCGCCTACACGAGCGACGCGTGGAATGCGGGCGCCGTCGTTACTTCTGCGGCTGATTGAAATACCGCAGATCGGGAGGCCTCTGCCCCTTCTTCGCAGGCATGAGCATGCCGTCGGCGCTGAGATAGTAGGGCTCGTCCTGGATCCTGACGTGGCTGTTGTTCTCCATGCAGTTGTCCTCGACCCACCATGGATGTCGGTCCGGGCTGCGGCGATAATGCTTGGTCACCGTCCACGGATGCGTCAGGGCGTGATCGAAGACGGTGACTTCGTTGTGGATCACGTCCGGCTCGTTCTTGTCGAAGGTGTAGCGCTCCTTCACGACGGTCTGATTGTCCGCATGCAAAGGCAGTCCGCTGGCGTCGAAGGCGCGGGGACCTTTCATGTTGCGCGTCTCCACTTCGAGCAGGTCGTATCGGCCGTCACCGTCGGTGTCGGACCAATGGCCGATGGAAATCCCGAGGAAAGACGGGTCCTGATCGGTCGGCCAGTCGCGCCCGTCGGTGAATATGCGGCGGCTGTCGAACACGTGGAACACCAGGATGTGGGTCGTTTCCGGCGTGACGACGAATTCCATCTGGCCGTAGCCGTTGGTGACGCGCGGCATCCCCGGCGAAAGGCACCAGGTGGTCGGGTCGGTGCCCTGGCCGCCTTCCGCCATGTCCCTGAGGTTTGCCTCGAAGATCGCTTGATACTCGGGCGTGAGCGGCGCCTCTTGTCCGAGACCCCGCGGCTTATCGGGTACGTATTTCACCGAGCCGCCGATCGCAGTCCACTGGCCCCTCAAGTCGGGATATTTCGTTTCGTCGTGCGCGGCGGCGCCGGCAACGCTCATCAGCAGTGTTGCCGCCAGGGCAGTCGCTTTGATCGCGCTTCGGTAAAGCATCGCTGTCCTCCTGTGGTCGCACCCGAGCGAGGCGGAACTGCTCCCTCGCCCCGCTTGCGGGGAGAGGGTCGGGGTGAGGGGGCGTTGCCTCATACCTAAGCGGAAAGGATTGGCCGACTCTTGTACGCCCAGACTCCTGGAGAGTCCCCCTCCCCCGGCGCGCGAGGGCGCGCCAACCTCTCCCCGCAAGCGGGGAGAGGTGCGCATACCCGTCACTGCGTCTGAACCCGATAGCCCCTCGCAGGGAGGGGCGTTCGCGCGATTACTTCGGCAGCGCTGCGAGCTGTGGGACGCCTTCTTCTTTGGGTGCTACGGCCTTGGCGGTGATCAGCGTCATCGCAACCGTGTCGTAGTAGCCCATGGTGGCGACGAGATCGATCAGACCCTTCTCGCCGAAGGCCTTGACCGCCGCGGCGAAGGTCGCGTCCGACACCGCCTTGTCGCGATACATTTCGGTCGCGTAATTGTAGAGGATCGTCTCGTCCTCCTTCATTTTCTCCGGGCGCCTGCCGGCCGCGATATCTGCGCCGACGCTCGGGTCGAGCCCGCCCTTCACGCCCGCCTGGTAATGTCCGCGCCAGATCCACTGGTTCGACCATTGGCGCGCGGTGATCATGATTGCGAGTTCGGTCAGCCGCGGCGGCTGGCCGGTGTTCCAGCGCACGTAATCCGACACCGCCTCCAGTTTGCTGGCGAGATCGGGGCTGCGCATATAGACCTTGAAGGGCGGGTTCTGCAAAGCGGTGGTGTTGTTGCGCGGCGGCTTCTGCAAACCCTCGACATAGGCCTTCTGCTGCGGGGTGAGCTGGTCCGGCTTGAGCGTCGGGTAGCGATCCTGCGCCGCCGCCGCCAGCGGCAGTGCGAAC
>Ga0306925_10002348_pt1 | contig 16214 bp, 22 predicted proteins | sample flu12Cox44000176_FD_203755 | JGI IMG/M metagenome (GOLD analysis project Ga0306925, IMG submission 203755) | Lab enrichment of tropical soil microbial communities from Luquillo Experimental Forest, Puerto Rico - flux8day.12C.oxic.44.000.176 (v2)... | ecosystem: Environmental > Terrestrial >... | reverse complement strand
TCCCTCCAGTATTTCTGGATCGGGTTCCAACCTTCGCTCAAACCCTGCTCATACGCATTGCCGTTCTGCGAGATGATTGCCGTGATACGCTCCGGGTGAGCCAGGGCGAGCCGGAGCCCCACGGGCGCTCCGTAATCGAACACGTAAATCGCGTGGCGATTGAGGCCAATCGACTGGACAAAGCCGTCGATGTGCTGAGCCAGGTTTTCAAACGTGTAGCGGAACCGCTGGCGGTCGGGTGCATCGGAAAAGCCAAAACCGGGCAGGTCCGGCGCCAACACATGGTAGCGCTCGGCCAAGGCCGGAATAAGGTTGCGGAACATATGCGACGAGGTCGGGAAACCGTGCAGCAAGAGAATAGCCGCGGCCGTCTCCGAGCCGGCTTCGCGGTAAAAGATCTTGCTGCCATCGACGGTGGTTTGCTTGTAGCTGGTCATTTTGTGTCTCCTCGCAAGAGTGGGAAGCCGGGCCTGACAGGCACCGTTTAGCCTTTGCACTTCCTGCTGATTGGACGCGCTAACCTATAAAAGGTTTCATTATCGGTGTTGACTTTTTTTGAGGATAGGGCATGAGCACCAGCAGTACAGGACGCCAATCGGACCGCAAGGATGATTTCCTCTTCCTTGGAAACCAGCTGGCCTTGGATTTCGTCAATACTCGACCCGTCCAGAACGGACAGCCCAGCGAGTTGCTCCCGAATTTCGTCGCCGTCTTGCGCTGGTTTCACGCGGCTGGTCTCCTGAATTCCGACCAAGTTGCGGCCCTCAGGGAAGAATGGGATGGTTCGAAGCGTGCCCGTGGAATTGCTGAAGCCATGCGGGTGTTCCGTGAGAAGCTCCGGAAGCAACTTCTTACCTGGGAACGAGGTATGTCGGTTCACCAGCCGATTCTGGACGAGCTTAATAATCTGATGGCAAGGCATCCCATGCGCACTCGACTAAGGGCTAAAGGGAAATCATGCTCGACGGAGTTGTGGTTTGATCCGCGTGAACCTGAAGACCTGTTTGCTCCGCTGGCACACAGCGCGGCGATATTGTTCGCGGACTTACACTGCAAACGCGTGCGCAAATGTGCCCGTTGCGTGCTGCATTTTTATGACACCAGTAAAAAGGGGACGCGACGCTGGTGCAGCATGCAGCTATGCGGGAATCGCCTGAAGGTTGCAGCGTACGCGGCTCGCCAACGTCAACGCACTCACTGATGATCAGTTGAGCATTGCGGCCAAACCGCAAGCTATGCAACAGCAGCCCGATTTGCCCCGACCTGCGCCGTGTTGGGCAAAAATTACGTCGGGCAGTTTTCAGTGCGGTGTGCAGTGTTGTGACCTTCCCGCAAAAGCTTCGATCTGGTCAAGCAGCGCACGAGGTTGGTCGAGCGGCAAGAAGTGACCTCCGTTTTCAATGGTTGCGGTTGCTGCTGTTCGTAGAAGTCGCGAGTCATGCTCCCGCTCGCTTGTCCGAGCCCAATCCTTATCGCCCCAAACAAGACAGACGGGTATGTTGATGTTCCCATATATCTTAGTAGCGGCTTCCCAGCTTGGGGAGTTTCGCAGGAGGCTTATGAACGCGCGATAGTGGCCTCGCCGATTGCCGACCTGATACATTTCCTTCAGCAGTTCCGGCGGAATGCTTTCTGCATTTGCCACTCCGCCCTGGAGAACAGCCTTCATAATGATGAAATTTCGCAGCCGCATGAGGGTTTCTCCGACGAAAGGGATGTCTGAAGTAGTTGTGATCATCCAGCCCGATAGCGAACTGCGCGCCATCCCGCGGCCCTTGGCGTAATCGTAAGGATTGATGGCCATGACTTGAGTGATGCGCGGATTGCAGCGGCCGGCAATGACCAGAGCAATGGCCCCGCCGATTGACACTCCGCAGAGCGTCACATCGCTAAGATCAAGGACGTCCACGAAGTCCTCGACGAATCGTACAAAAAAGTCTGTATCATATCGTGCCTTTGGAATGTCCGAAAAGCCGTGGCCCGGATAGTCGAGAGCATGAACTGTGAACTGTTTCGCTAGCGCTGGGATTACCTTCTGGAATAGATCAAATTGCGTCCGTAATGTGTGCAGCAGGACCAGGTTCGGGCCACGTCCTGTCTTGATGTAACGCAGCTTGCAGCCGCCAACCCCGACATACGCAACCGGAATGTCGGGAGCCCAGCTTAGTGCTATGGGCGCCTTCGGAGCGGGCCTCAGAGCTTCCACGACAAAAGAGAGGAGCCAAAGTCCCACACCCACAGCGACAAAAATGAGGATTGTCTCCAGCGTGAAATTCACGAGCCCTCCTCTCATGCATCCACTTCGACATCGCCACTAACTTTGGCCTGACAAGCCAGAATGCAGCCATCAACTTTATCCCGAGTCGTGAGCGCCTCCTCTACGGCCATAGTCACCCTGCCCGAAAAGAGCCTGACTCGGCATGAGCCGCACGTCCCGGAACGACACGCATTGTCAATAAAGACTTCTGCGCCATCAGCAGCGTCGAGGATCGTCTCGTCAGCTCGCACGTCAGCAGTCGTTTGCGAGGTTCGAAAGACAACCTTCCCCGCAATCTCGCTCGAGGCGCTGCCCTTCGCCCTGGGATTGCGCTTGACCGTGCCGAAGGCCTCAGTCTTTATTTTTGCGCTGGCTACTCCAAGCTCGAGGAGTGCTGTTTTTGTAGCTTCCATCATCTCCGCAGGACCGCAGATGTGTACCCTGCGCTTCGCGATGTCCGATACCGCCGATGCCAGCAACGCAGCGCCAATGCGACCCACTGGCCCCGACCACGATTCGGCGCCCGGTTTGCTCATGGTTACTGTCACGCTGAGACTAGGATTCTGCCTCTCCAGCTGGGCTATCTTCGCCCGCAGGACACACTGCCATACAGTATGCCGACTTGTAGTTCGCACCGTACGTTAGACTTTGCCACATGGACGCCGTCTCTGGCTCGCTTATACGCCGGCGATAGTCAATGGCATTGCGTGCATCCGCCACCTGCTCAACCCAATCGGAAAAGCCTCCTAAGAATTCGCGATAGTTGTGGGTAAAACAGGACGAAAAGTTGAAAGAGCCCTCTGGTCCAATCGCACCGACAGGACATGCAGCCACGCACAGCTTGCATTCAAGGCAGGGGTTGTAATCGATTGGATGATTGTACTCGCTAGCTTCGCAATCCGTCAGCACAGTTCCCAGAAGAACGAAATCTCCGAATTTCGGGTGAATCAAATTGCGGTGAATGCCCATGTGTCCGAGCCCGGCTTCGACGGCGACAGGCTTGTGGGAGACGACCCAGATCGCGTTGCCCGGGTTTTGATACATTTCCATCGGGAAGCCCATCGAAGGATTCACCGCGCGAATTCCGCGTTCTTCGAGCTTGGAAACGATCGCCGCGCAGATTTCATTGACCTGATATCCAGCGCGATGGAACTCGAGGTTTGCGACCGAGCGCGGTGCGCCTCGCACTGGCTCGCGCGTCATTCGCAGAACGATGCTCACCAGACATTTCGTCCAGGGGTAGTTCCTCAGAATCTCTTCGCGCTGTGGGTCCAGGGCGGGACGCGTGATTTCCACCAAACCGGCATCGTCGGCGCCACATTCCAAGGCGAGGCGGCGCAGCCACGAGCCGTCAACGGTTTCAGTCACCGGCTGCGTTTCGCATACGGGACTTCGCGAGGAGAGACGACGAACCGTTGGATGGTCTTCGAGATTCATAAGCGGTCGGTATCGCAAAAGCCTTTTGCAGGTTTGCAGACACAAGGCCGGGCATCAGGAACATCAAGCCGTTGACGCGAAAACTGGCGTAGAGCAGCAGCGGGGTGAGAGCGGTTCTTGATGCTTTATCCTTGAGCGCTGGCCACAGATACCATCTGCCTATGAGCCCGAATGTTACGAACGCTACGGCGTAGCTTGCGAAGTAATGGAGTTGGTTGTCTGACAATGGCATGCGCCGCCTCCAAAGCCTCAATACCGAACCGCTCGCAATTCAGTTGCGCAGACATATCACCCATTAATGTGAGACTTTCCGTTCAAAATCCTTGTCCGTCAAGTAGGTACATTTATGTTCCTAGTTTAGTGAGTGCCGGGAGCTGGCAATCAGCAGCGCCGTAAGACTTTCTGCATGGCATAATCTGTCGAAGATAAATCCTCACCCGCAAGTGGAAACACATCATGATTCAATCTCAACCCTCTAGTAAGGTTGCCTCCACGATTTACATTGGCAAGTGGACCGCCCCGATTCTGTCCTTACTACGAGAGAAACCCCATCGGCACGGGCAGTTGCGCCGCCGCCTCGGCAGTATTTCGCAACGAATCCTCACAAGAACGCTGCGCAATCTAGAATCGGCGAGATTGATCGCCAGGCGTGTGACCAGATCGAAATCTGTTGCCGTCGAGTATTCGCTGACCCCAATAGGCCGGACGTTCGTCAGACCGTTAGCAAGCATGTGCCAATGGGCCAATCGCTACCACAAGGAACTTAGCGCGACCGTACGGCTCCTGAGACCTTGACTGAGGGCACTAGCCAACGCAACCCGCCAGGCCCCCGTCTCCCCGAATGCGCGTCTCGATAAAGGACTAACGTTAACCCGGAGTTTGAGAGGCACAACTAGGAAGAGGCAACGAATTTCGGCAGAGATGCTTCCTAGCCAGCAGGCCGCGCTCCGGATCACCCGGAAAATTACTGCAATCGCATGTCAAGGAGGTCCGTCGAATGAGGAACTCTCTGTGTATCCTTTTGTTCGGACTAGCAGTCACCACTGCACCGGCGATGTGGGCCGAGGAGAAAGACCAGGGCGGTCAGGCATCGCGGCTGGAACTCTATGGCGGTTACAACTACGTGCGCTTCAATATCAACGCGAGCGCCAGCGTTTTGCAACCATCGTCGCAAGCGTTCAATGCCAATGGCGGTGACGGGCAACTGGTCTACAACGTGAATCACTGGCTTGGTGTTTTGGGAGACGTCAGCGGGTATTGGGCCACAAATGGCACGAAGGCCGGCGCGGCGATGCCCTATCTATTTGGGCCGCTGGCCCACATTCGCCGCGGCAACGTTACGCCGTTCGTCCAAACACTCTTCGGTGGCATTCTGACGAGTTCCGGAATCGCGACCTTGGGCTGGCAAACCCATTTTGCGATGGCGCTAGGCGGGGGTGTAGACGTGCGTGTGTCGCGGCACATTTCGGTTCGCCCCGTCGAAGCGGAATACCTGCTAACAAAGATTCCCGACGCGCTCAACAACCGGCAGAATAATTTCCGGTTCGGCGCCGGAATTGTCTTCCGCTTCGGCTGAAGTCGTCTAGGCAAATTCGAAGCGAACTCGGCAACACTGCGCCGTTACCCGCGACTCTGCACAGATCAGCTCGCTTGCCGCTAAGCTCGACCAGTGGCACTCTCAGCGATGCGGTGTCGCAGGCGGACTGATCAAAATTCCAAAATTCCCGTGAAGTAGGTGACTAGTTGGGCAAAGATTCAAGCGGTGAAATTACGCTGCCACAGATAGAAGCCCGTGACAATCGCACCCGACATCAGACAAGAAAACAAATCGCTCCCCCGTCCGGAATTGTTCTATCTTCGCAGCCCCTTGAGTGGGCACGATCTGTTTCGACCGACCGCACCATGCGCTCGGTTGCTGGACATTTTTGCCCCAGCGGTTTGCGTTTTCTCTACCAGCGGTTTTCATCGCTCGTTTGCAACGTCAGCCTGTCAGTTCCGAGACCAGCAGAGCAGGTGAGTCAGTCCCTGGTAAACACGCTAGAGCGCATGTGCATCGCGACCCAGGCTGCGCAGCTCTGCCAGACAGCGCTGTGGCCGAGCGGATGGCGGATTTGCTGCACGACGATCATGAAAATCGCCGACCAGATCGTTACGCGCTGCACCTTGCCTGTGGACCACCAGTCGTAACCGATTAACAGCAGGAGCAGTGGTGTGAAGCAGATGAGGTTCACAACGGGAAGGGAGTAGGGATCAAAAATCGTCCAACGATCGAAACCTGCATCCAGAAGCGCGAGGCTAGCGAACCACATCAACCGCTTGTGCGCCGCCGGTTGGAAGCGGTTGCGATAACCGAGATAGACAAACGTGGAGAACATGAGCATGTCGCCGAGCGCGACGGCGTAGAACGCACGCACTTCCACGACTGTTTCCGTGCCCGGTTGAGCCACGTGGCGAGCCAGGCGGTCGCTCGCCGTGCCCGCACCCAGCAAGATCATTGCAACAGCGAGCACAAAACCCAGGAGGCCGAGACGACGATGGAGATCCACGCGGCGCGCCGCGACCAGCCAGATCTGGGTAATGAAGAGGAGGATCCAAAACGTGAAGGCGGCGCCGTGGATGTGCACGAGCAGATTCGGCAGTGGAGCTCGAAACAAGCCGGCCAGAAAGTACGTACGGGCAAAGCCGACCAGGACAGCGATCAGCGCGACCGCCGCCATCCCGGAGAAGAAGAGGTTGTCGTAGCGGAAGTGCAAGTGCCGTCGCGCCGTGACAGTGGCCATGAGTCCTCAAGGGAAGTCTCGAAAAGACCGGTTATCTTCTAGCCTTGACTCGCACATCCCGATGAGCCAGAGCGGCATCACGGCTACTGAGTTGTCCACCGCCGCAATCATTGCGCAGTTCGTCCGGGGCGCCTGCCGGCGGTGGGCTGAACGAATTGTCGATGCAGGGGATGGCGCTTAGATACTCATAGATGGCTTCGATCTGATGGTCGGTCATGTTGTGAAAAAGCGGCCATGGCATGACTTGGAGCTTGCTCCCGTCCACGGGAGGCGGGATGCAGATGCCCAGCGCTATATTGGGGTCCGTGTCGGATTGACAGGTTTGGTGAATCTTATCGAAATCGGTGCCGTTCCTCATGATTTCCTTAAACTCCGCAAGTGTGCGTCCTCCTTCTGGACGTCCATTCTTATCCGGCGTCAGATTGCGGGAAATGATGACAGGGCCGGCATACGGGAATCCGGTGGTGGGATCAATCGGATATCCTTCCGGCGGATAGGATGATGGTATGGAACCACTCGGAAATCCTCCCACGGAGGCACTTGAAGGCACAGCTTGACCGAAGGGTGTGCCTCCGGCCAAGTAAGTAGTGGGGTCTGTTTTCGTTCCGAGGGGCTGCTTCAAAAAGTACGGGTTCCCGTTGCTCGCGTAGTGAAGTTTGGAGGCCCGCCAGCAGTGTGGCAGCCGTTACAGTCAGCCTGAGCGTTGACAATGAAGCTGCCCAATCCGACTAAATCCCGGTTTTTGCCTTCCGGATTCAGCGGGACCGGCGCAATCGCGAAACCGATCCGAACGAGTGACGCCTCATCATTCTTTTCATTGTCCTGGGCCTGCACTTGATGCGGGGTGTTTATCATTCCCGCCAGAGCAATCACCCCCAGGGTTACAACAGCTCCCGCTGTCATTCTAGAAAGTTGTATCCTCACTGTGGTTCTCCTTTGTGGATCCCGTCTATGAAGTCACCCTCATCAAGATGTGCCGGCTGGTGCTCGGGTCGTCCTGACGCTGGGGTGCATAATCTTTTAGCTTCGTCCGAATGGGCAATGGAGAGGGTCTGGAGAATCGTGTATTTTTCTGTAGCGATAACTTGCTGAATCGCCTTGACTTATTGAGCGTCCGAGAAACGATGTAGAATTACTGCCTCGTCGGTGGAGTGGCAGCCTTGCCTGAAGACCTCGTCCGATTTGAAGATTTTGAACTGGATCCTCGCGCCTACCAAGTGCGGCGTTCAGGCCGCACCCTCAAGCTGGAACGAATCCCCATGGAAGTCTTGCTGCTACTGGCGGCGCGGCGGGGCCAATTGGTGACGCGGGAAGAGATCATTGAAAAGCTCTGGGGCAAGGACGTCTTTCTCGATACCGATAACGCAATCAATACGGCGATTCGGAAAATCCGACAAGTCCTCAGGGACGATCCCGAACGACCGCGCTTTGTCCACACCGTCACCGGAAAAGGTTACCGGTTTATAGGCCAGATTTCCGAGATTGGCCGCCCGCCTGTTATCAGCGCAAAGACTGAAGTGCGAACTGCTATCGGAAAACGCCGGTGGTTGATTGTTGCTGCTGTCGTTACTGTGCCCGCGCTTGCGATGGCTGGTTACCTCTTTTTTCATCGCGCGCCAAAGCTCTCTGACAAAGACACCATCGTCCTTGCCGATTTCGCGAACTCGACAGGCGATCCGGTCTTCGACACCATGCTGCGGCAAGGCTTGGCAGTGCAACTTGAGCAATCCCCTTTCCTCAGCCTTATCTCCGACGAGCGCATCCAGCAGACGCTGAAGCTCATGGCCAAGCCGGCCGACGCACGACTTACTCCGGAGGTCTCACGGGAAATTTGCGAACGAACTGCAAGCGCCGCCGTTCTCGACGGCTCGATTGCAAACCTTGGGAGCCAGTACGTCTTGTCGCTGCGCGCAAAAAACTGCCGCAGTGGGGATGAAGCGAACGTCCGGGACCTCTATCGGAAGACGATCCGCCCAACGATGACCACAGCGACGGTTTAGACGCCAGCCTGAAACCCGGCTAAGGCGTCGTTTCACGGGGCAGGCGCGATGCACTGGAAAATTTGGTGAGCAAAATCCAAGCCAGCTATTGTGAGATTACTTACATGGGCGATGCTCGTCAGCTTGCGCAAATGTCTCCCCCTCGTTCGACTAACAGCAGTTTGGCACCAACAGAATAACCGGCGCAGACGGCCTCAAGTCCAGGTTGACGGCATTACCGCCGAGGTTTACTCGCAGATTACGCAACCTGGAATCAGCGGAGGGCAGCGAGGTCGAACGACGCCACGACATGCTGGCCATCTGGAGTGAAAACTTCTACCTGTGTTTTTTGAGAGGGGACACTCCGCGCGTCATAATCGAGATTGACATAAGCTCCGACAAGCACGCCGGGGAAAGACTGGGTGCAGGTAGGCCCTTCTCCCACGCAAAATTGAGGTTCGCCGGAAATATTCCTGTACTGCAGAGGTTCCCCATTTTGAGTCAGCAGAAATCGGAAATCCTTCCAAAAATCGTACGGTCTTGGAGCGATGTTCGGCTGGCTTCCGTCGTCCTTCGTGGGCTTGACGCTCATAACGTCGTTGTAGGTTGGAGTGAAGTCAATGCGTACTCGCACAAGGAGCGAATCACCCCGCGTCTTGTATTCTGCTTCGGCCTGCTGGGCGCTGTAGCCTAGCGTCTTGTGACGCGAAATCTCGACGGCCTGAGCATAGGGAGTGAGCAGGCGGACCTCAAAGATATGTGGTCCGCGAGTTGGGATAGGGAAACGCCTGGTGTATTTCTCCAAAAAGGCATCGGTACTTTCGTTGTTTCGCTGGCCAAGAAAATACGCATCACGCACGGAACGCGACGCAAGAGGGACTTCATAGGCCCCATTTGAGGTTGGGAAGAGGAGCAGCGCCGCGAGCAGGGATGCGGCTGGCCTAGCCATTGTTTGGAACATTACCCACTCCTAATCGATTGGACGCATGCGAGCCCTCCCATGGTTTCAAGGTGACGCGGAGCCAGCGTCTAGCGGAACTGCTGGGACAGTCTTGCCGCCCGCTGCTGAGACGCGAAAAATGGGGACACTAATTCCTGGGGTGAATAGAATCACGCCTCCGCGATTCCATGTCCCGCCGCGCCCCCCGGGAGCGTCACAAATTGTAAGCGGCGGGCCGCTTGAGGCTTCGATCTTTTTCAGCTTCCCCGCTGCGAAAAACCCAATGACGCGGCCGTCTGGAGACCAGAAGGGAAAACCAGCTCCATCTGTCCCATCAAGGGATCGCGCTTTCATCGAATCGACGGGGCGTACCCACAACAGTACCTTCCCCTCGGAAATTGTCGCCGCGTAAGCCAATTGTCGGCCGTCGGGTGAGAGCGCGAAACCCGCAGCCGACCCGCCAATCACTACGAAACTCGAATTCGGCATTGCTTTGATGTAAGCCCGAACGACTCGCCCGGCTGTGGGAGAGCGGTTTCGGTACATCCAACCAAAGGTGATTGCGAGCAAGGAGGCGACGGCGCCCAGAATCCAAATCCACTTTTTGCTAAGAGCGGCCGCACCCACCGTCGCTGGATTCTCTTCTTCCGGATGCGACATCCATTGATCGAGCGCAATGCGCGCTTCCCCGATCGCTTGTAGACGCTGCTTGGGGTCCTTGATCAAACATCGCTGCACCAGCTCGCGGATTCTCTGTGGGGTCTTTTCCGGGAGCCGCGAGAGTTCCGGGTCGCCTCGGACCACCGCTGCGAGTTTGTCGGTGATCGTTTCCCCGTCGAACGCAGGCATTCCCGTGAGCATTTCGTACAGCACACAACCGAATGCCCAGATGTCTGCACGCCGGTCGACGGACTTGCCTTTGGCCTGTTCTGGTGAGATGTATCCTGCGGTGCCCAGTAATGCACCCGCGGTGGTCGCGGCACATCAATGGGGCGTTTATCAAGGATACTTATTTTCCTTCCTTGGATCCTGCCACATCCGCACAGATGGCGCAGTTGCTCAATAACTTCATACCCGCCGAGATCAACATTAGTTTGGACCGGGTCGTCGCCTGTCTGAAGAGGCCAGAATGCGCGCGTGGCGCAGACCTTGTGATTCCCGTATAATTGTAGGGTGCTCTTCTCCTCAACTGTGGCGCTATGGTGCAACGGTCAGCGCGCGACTCTTTCAAGGTTGCAGTACGATGCAGTAGGACCTAAACAATGCAGTTGCAATGCAGTTCTGCGCTCTCCGAAGGCGCGGCGCTTTCGCTTACCCTCCCCAGGCGGTCACACGGGATGAGTGCCGCGCGTACCTTGTCTGGCAACACTGTTTTTCTCGAATTCACTTTTGAAGCGGGGCGGAATCCTCGTATGCGAAGATCACGACGACGGTGGTATCTTCACCGAACCTGCGACTCACGCCTATAAGCGACTTGTTGAAATCAGCGATGCCGTGAATCGCAGCCATGGCCTCGATTCGCACATCGGTCTTAAGCTACCCCGGCTATTTCGTGAAGTGGGCTTCATTCAGCCGGAGGCAAAGCTGAATCAGATTGCCCTATTACGCGGTGAGGAGAAACGGTTTTGGGAGCTGACGCAGTAGATGGGCCAAGGCAGGGGGGGAATGCGGCTTCTGACGTGTTCCCCTCGACTATTTTTCCCCCTCCTCCATTCGATGCGGCCACTCATCGACGTAATGTCTCACGGTTTCTACCGCAACGAGATTGAACGAGTGCTTACAATCCGAACAAGTTAATGCGAAAAACTGTGAGTCGATGTTTTCAAGATTCCGCTTGTCGCTCAGACAGCCAATAACAATTGGAAATTTGCAGTTGGGACACCCGAACACAAGAATGTGAGCGAATTGTGTTAGGTGCACACCGTGTCTCATTCCATTGCGGCGATTCTATCCGTTCCCGGCCCCAGACTAAGTAATCATCCAATCGCGGAAATGATTTTCTTGTATTCGTCTTCGGTGAAAGCACGAAGTGTTTCCGTCTGGAGGTTGCCTTGGGAAGCAAGACTAAGCAACGCTCTTGCCAGTGTTGCGTCATCTGGTGCCTCAGCGATGGTCACCATATCGTATCGGCCCATTACCATGTAGAAAGCCTTTTGCTTTATGCCAGCCGCCTCGAACGCCTTTTTGCCTGCTTCAAGGCGTGACGGACTCTCTTTGATCTTCTGCAGGCCTTGGTTCGTCCACCGAACAAGGATGATGTAGGTAGACATGCGACACCTCCGAGCGTATGAGACTTTGACCAGCCCGAGAGAGTTTTATAGCACAGCTACTTTTAGCGGACACAGTTCAATTCCCATGCCCGCCGTGTGACCGAGCGACGTGTGGAACCCACTGCACCGCGTTCCCGTCGACAAACAATTCTTGCGGCACACTGTGACATTACCGCCGGGGCGAACACCACGGAAAAGAGAAGATGGAGGGGAGATTTCTAGATCGCTAGGAGAAATTGACCAGATTCTCCCCTCCGAGGAATTGCCCGAAAACATATACATGTACTCGTCCGAACCCGATTGATACCTAGCAAAACTGACAGAGCAGGCGCCTGGCGCCGAAACAGCCGGTCCTATCCAATCGGATAGTCAGTCTATCCGATTGGACAGTTGAGCGGCTCTTGCCGGGGTAAATTCGCCGTTGCCACGCTACGGCAAAATTCTCCACATCCCATTGCCATTCAAATACTTGCCCTGCAAACTCTCAATTCCGCAGCTCGCCACAAAATCGCGGCACCAGAAATGCATCAGTAAATTCCAGCCCTACGAAGAAAGCCGAAAGGATAAGTGACCTATGTCTGACACAGCCATCGCACCTGGCTATCTTGGCGACCTCCAACTGCATACGCCATCATTCGGTGAGAAGATACGCGAATTTGCTCGTATCTCCTGGGCAAGCCTTTGCCGGCCGCTCACAGGTTTTCACACGGATGCAAACGCCGACTTGACAACGATTCCAGTTTGCAACATTGAGGACGTTCAGCTCCTGGAAGCGGCATTTAAAGCTGAATTCGAACTCGGCAAACAAAATGTCGATGTCACGGACCAACTAGTTCGCTTTTCTCTAATCGGGATCGGCAAGATGGACTGACGTGAGCCAATAAACCAGATCAGTGACCAGTAGGTGGCTCCAGAGTTTTCCTTCTGAATTGTTCTTTGGTTCAGACGAAACGTAAACAACGAATCGCCCAACTGGGGGATCGACCCCGGTTTGGAAAGTAATCGCCGTGCCGCTCAGGCTATAGCCATCCGGCGAAAGTTGTAGCACGCCGTTTCTGAAAAGCAGCGCATAGCACGGCGCGCTTGAGGAATTGAAAACGAACTGTTGACACCATTGATAGTGCCAGCGGGCCTGCCTGCGGTGAAGTTCGCGCTTGCAGTTGTTGAGCCGCTAAACAAGTCGCTGCCGCGCATATCAAACACTGGAACGTTGTTGAGGTTCGTGAATGTGTCTGCGCCGGGATAATTCGAAGGAATCCAAACTATAGCGCGTGGATTTTTGTGCAGCGGTATTAATTGCGGTCTGAATGTTGGGCGTGCCAGCTGAATAGTCCGGGACGATTATTCCAGTGCGGTAACGATCATTGGGCTTACTCCATTACTTTGATTGTTGGTTCTACGGCGCTACCAATGTTCCTGTCGTGTTAGGCGGGGTGCATGACCAAACGTGATGGGATGGAACCCGGAATAGCATCCTTAACCAGTACTGGGAGCAACTTTTCCTAAGCGCGTTTTCCAGATTGGGATGAGAAGGCCCTTGCTAATTAGGTCTGCGTTCCGGTTGCTTACTATTCAACTTGCGAGCAGTGGCTCGACAGGCCTTTCCAGCTACCGCCCTCCTTCACGGCCGTCACACTGCAAATAATAGTTCGAGCGCGGTGCTGACCCTCGATCATCGCGTCATAGCTTGATTTGAAACGCGCCAGCCCGACATTTCCCACGACTTCGGTTTGCATATCGCTGATATCGCTCTTCGCGAACTTATTGTTTGTCGGGTCGTTCGCATCTTTGATCAGTTGCGCCTTCGGAATCCACGTCCCGAAGCTTGTGCCTTCGACATAGCCACTGGCCAAATTCGCTTCCATCCACTTGGCGTCATTGTTGGTCTGGGCTTTGTTGGCCTGTTCTATCCACCTTTCGAAGGACGCTTTGGAGTCGCTACCGCCACCGGGTGTTTGAGAAGCAACTCCTGCAAGACTCAAACAAACCGCGCAAAACGATATTGCCAAAATCTTCTTCATAAGTTGGATTCTCCTGCCTGTTGAATTTGTGGAGCGTTGGACCAGTGAGACCTGGCCGTTAGGTGCCGCGAATCCAATCACGTACGCTGTCACGGCGTTGACATGAAGTCAAGCGCAGCCAGAGGATTGGGAGCCAAATCGCCACAGAATCATCGCACCCTCCCAAGAACGCCTGGAGCACAAACGGGCTCACAATAAGCACATATATTAAGGATGCCGGGAATCTCCCCTGGCAAAAGGCCTCCCGCGCCTGATTTATCATCGACGGGCGCTGAGCAATGAGTTGTTACTCAGAGCAGTGACAATGACCAGTTTTTTTACCAAACGGTTTCGTACGCACACTGCTTAGTGCGCGCTCACAGTAGTCGAGTGACGACCTGGCTGCAATACGATTCTGGAGTTAGTTGGCGGAAATGATGAGTTGAGCGTCGGCGTTGCCGCACATGCCATACACCGTGCCGGGGGTGCAAGCGCCAACAGAATAGGTGTAACAACCTGGATGTTTGGCGGTGACGTTGATGGGACGATCCGCGCCGCCAATGATGGAACCCTCGTGGTCAAAGGGGTTGTCCTTACCGAAGTCAATAACGAAACCGGTGTTCTTGGAACTAGTAGAGAAAGTGACGGTGGTGCCGACCTTAATGCAGAATGCCGTGTTGGGTTTGGCGTCAGGGAGACTCGGTTTCGCGGTGGCGTACTTGCTTCCGCTGCGCCTGATGTCGATAACGCAAGGCGAAGAAGCGGAGCCGCAAGTGTTGGCCTCAGCGCAGATGCTTGCGGGATTGGACGCGGAGCAAACGTCATTCTTAATCTTCTTCTTGGTGTCCTGGCCAACGATGAAACTTGTCACGAGAAACGGCACGACGAACAGACAGCAGGCAGCTGCAAGGTAGCGATAAATCCCCATTGGGCACCTCACGCCGAAAACACAGGAAATCGAAGACCTACAACATCCGAAGGCAAAAACGACAGAGCGTAGCCTGGCGGTTAGTTCGGCCCGAGCGTTTCAAATGGTTCTACTCGAGCGGAGTGCCCGCCTTGTTCCAGTCGATAATGTTCTCGAGCTTCCAAGGATTCTGCCTGAGTTCGAAATCAAGCTGACCCTCCTTGTTAATGACCAGCTGAGCCGCCGGGAAGAGAACGCCAGCGTTCTTCTTCTTGTCGGAATCGTTCAAGTCAAATTCACCCGCGGTCAAGTTGTAGGCCGTTGATTGGGTATCGGCATAGACTTCGCCGAATCTGAGTACACGGTTGGTGACGAAGCGAATCTTGCGGCCCGTTGGAGTCGGTATGAGACGAATGAAACTGAGGTCGTAGCCAAGTGTGCCAGTGATAGCAATGCGGCCAACGGCCTTCATCTTTGTGAGCGCGTTCACCAGACCCTGATTTTGCCCCTTCGTGAAGGCTTCCACGAGGATTGCTCTGTCTTCCTCGGTCGAGAACTCATTGATGATCACCTTGACGTTGATTATCGCACCCGTCTGGGTGCTGGTGCCCATCGCGGTGGCGTCAATCGTTCCTACTCTCAGTCCTTCTTTTTTTTGACCCGCTGAAACTAGCAGCGCCGACGCAGTCGAGAGGAGAGCAGTAAGTAACAGACTCCAGTGGCCGAATTTGCGAACTGCGGAATTGGTATGCTTGGTGCCGGTCATAGTCATGTCCTTGAAGGTACCTGTTCGTACGCCCCACGTACGTCTACACTTCTAAGTCTCGCTGGAGGAGCGTGTCAACTACGAAGTTCGCGCGCATTAGAAGGAAATAGCTGGGATGGAGCGGCGTCGATCCGAGACACTCAAGCTGTTTGTGGTTTCAGATGTTGGGCATCGGAGGCTCACTCCTTTCTTCCAGACGATCCATATAATCGTGGCGATCTTTCTGGCCAAGGTCAGTCGAGCCATCTCTGGCCGCTATACCCTTGGCCAGCACCGTAAAAACTCATGCGCCCTTGGCGCACCACCGGGAATGAAAGGAGCCGAATCGAGGTAGCAAACGAAGCTTTGTGCGCTTGCAGCTGGATGTAGATGCAGAAGTCCGTGAGTTCGAGGAGGAGAATGGACCGAAGGTAATTGCCGCGCCAAAGCCCACTCGCTCCAGGGTGAGATCCGCATTCAGCGCATAATCATCATGCCACGCCTTTCGCCGCTAAAGCGGCCAGAAGGCACACCTCAGAAAGTACCGGCAAAAAGTGCTTGCGCGCGCTTTCCACCGAATTGAGCACGGGCCAAGGACACTGCGGATAGAAGCGCCGAAGAAGCAAGCGTGCAAGTACAGTAATCTTCGTAGCACCTGAGTTGATGAGCAACGCCGCAGCGACCGATTTCGTTGTACATGATTTTGTACATAGGAGGCGGGCATACAGCGGGTTTAGCGGTTCTAGCGTTCGTATGTTTGCAATAAGTTACGTAGAATGAGTAGGCGTGTATCGTTCGACTCCCCCCGCCTCCAACTTATGGAAAGTAAATAGTTTAGTAACACAGGAGAAAAACAGTGTTGCCAGACAAGGTACGCGCGGCACTCATCCCGTGTGACC
>Ga0306925_10002347_pt1 | contig 16215 bp, 20 predicted proteins | sample flu12Cox44000176_FD_203755 | JGI IMG/M metagenome (GOLD analysis project Ga0306925, IMG submission 203755) | Lab enrichment of tropical soil microbial communities from Luquillo Experimental Forest, Puerto Rico - flux8day.12C.oxic.44.000.176 (v2)... | ecosystem: Environmental > Terrestrial >... | reverse complement strand
AAGACACCGACGCGCGATAAGTGACGTCACGCGCCACTTCGATGGTTGTGGCGTCCGGCCGCGTCAGAAGCTCGCTTCGCGTGAAGCTACGGGTATTATTGGCCACCATGACGGTTATTATCGGCTCGTCGGCCTGCGCGAGAGCGGGCGGCAGCAAGAAACAGACAAAAATCAGAGCGCGCACAATGGCGCGGGCAAGATCACCCAACGACATGGCGCTTAATAAGAAGCTCAGCCTAAAGAGTCGAGTCAGGATCGCGCTTGAGCTCGTGTCCTGATGATTGAATAGTGTCAACCCATGTCCGCTTTCAGCCCAAAGCGGACAAAAAGCTAACTCAAAGCGGTCAGGAAGCGGCTGGGGAAGTCCTGCAGAAGTTTCTAGACAAGGCGATTGTCATCGGGCATAGGACGATTGGGCGGCAAGAAAAAAGAGCCTCCGCGATTCCGTCCAGCACTTCTGAATTCACAATTTTCCTGATTGATGACGACCCGGTCATTTTGAAGGCCCTCGGCAGGCTTCTGCGAGCCGCTGGCTATCAAACCAAGGCGTATCAATCGGCGGAAGCATTTCTAAACGAGCAGGATGCCTCGATCCCGGGTTGCGCAGTGCTTGATCACGCGATGCCGGGGTTAAACGGGTTGGATGTGCAGGAGGCATTGCTGCGCCAGGGCATCCATCGACCGATAATATTTTTGACCGGCCGAGGGACTATCGCCGAGAGCGTAAAAGCCATGAAGGCGGGGGCGGTGGATTACCTGACTAAACCCGCAGATAAGGTCGCGTTACTGAACGCGATAAAGTCAGCTGAGGAACGCGACAAAACACAGCGCATCGTTGAATCACGGAATAAAGTAGTTCAGCAAAAACTGGCACAGCTTACTCGGCGCGAAAGAGAGACGCTAAACCTCATGACCAAGGGTTTGTTGAACAAACAAATTGCAGGCGTCATGGGAGTGACCGAGAAGACGATCAAGGTGCATCGCATGAGGGTCTTTGACAAAATGGGCGCGAGAACCTTGGCCGAATTGATGCGAATGACTGCTGAATATCTTTAGGACGAAAAATCGCTATGTCCGCTTTTGGCCGCTTGGCAGGCATTCAGTTTTGCGATCTATGGGACCATGGTCCAACTCGTTTAGGCGGCGACAATGAAGAAAAATGGATTGTTAGCTGCGCAATCTTCCCGAAGTAGTCATGCTTGCCGCCGAGGCGAATAAAAAGGTCTGCAACATCGTTCATCTGATCTATCGCGCAAAGAAATATGAGGGCAGCGCCAAGGACTACGAGTTCTCGCGGCGGACGATGGAAGAGCACTGGCGCGCGGGATACAGCGACGCCATCAAAAGTCTGAGTCATCCAGAGATATTTGAGCCGCCGGACAGGCTGGAGGGCGTTCGCACGTTCGATTTTGCAGCAACACGCGGCAAGTCCGAACTATTGGAACCGACCGAGGAACAAAAAGATGAAAGAGCATGAGGTGCGCGAACGAGCGTTCGCGATGCCACTGACGAGTCCCGCTTATCCCGTCGGCCCATATCGATTCTACCATCGCGAATTTTTTATCATCACGTATCGAACGGATCCGCGGAAGCTGCGTGAGCTCGTTCCTGAGCCGCTCCAGATCGACGAGCCGCTGGTCAAATTCGAATTCATCCGCATGCCGGATTCGACGGGCTTCGGCGATTACACCGAGAGCGGACAGGTCATACCGGTGTCATTCAAAGGCCGTAGCGGTGGCTATTCCCACTGCATGTTTCTCAACGACCATCCGCCCATCGCCGGCGGGCGCGAGCTCTGGGGCTTTCCCAAGAAGCTCGCGGAGCCGACGCTGAAGGCGGAAATCGATACGCTGGTTGGAAGGTTGCACTACGGAACCCTGCCGATTGCCGTCGGCACGATGGGATACAAGCACAAACAGGCGGATCTCGCGGCGGTCAAAGCTTCCCTGCTAGCGCCCAATTTTCTGCTCAAGATCATTCCGCACGTCGACGGCTCGGCACGCATCTGTGAGCTGGTCGAGTACTATCTCACCGACGTCGATCTGAAGGGAGCATGGACCGGGCCTACCGAGCTCACCTTGTTCTCGCACGCCTTGGCACCGCTTGCCGAGCTGCCCGTGCTCGAGATCGTGTCCGGCACGCACATCATCGCTGACCTCACCCTTGAGCTCGGGAAGGTCGTCCACGACTACCTGGCCTGAGGCCAGTGGGCAGACAAGGGAGATTCACATGCGTCTCAAGGACAAGGTTGCCATCATAACCGGTGCTGCTAGCGGGATAGGTAAGGACATCGCCGTTGTTTTTGCCCGCGAGGGTGCGAAGGTCGCGATTGCAGATCTCAATCAAGAAGGGGCTGATGCAACGGCTCGCGAGATCGACCCGGGCGGAAAGCGCGCCATCGGCGTGGCTATGGATGTCACCGACGAACAGCAGGTGCAGGCTGGCACCGGAAAGGTGATCGACGCATTCGGGGCGCTTGACATTCTTGTCAGCAACGCCGGTATTCAAATCGTTGCGCCGCTGGTCGAATTTGATTTCGCCAAATGGAAGAAGCTATTGGCCATACATCTCGACGGCGCGTTTCTGACGACGCGCGCGGCGTTGCGCCAAATGTATAAGCAGCGGAGCGGCAGCGTCATTTACATGGGTTCTGTGCACTCAAAGGAAGCCTCCGTGCTCAAGGCGCCTTATGTCACGGCCAAGCACGGTCTCATTGGTCTCGCGAAAGTTGTCGCCAAGGAAGGCGCCGAGCATGGGGTCCGTGCGAATGTAATTTGTCCGGGCTTCGTTCGTACTCCACTGGTCGAGAAGCAGATCCCGGAGCAGGCGAAGGAGCTCGGCATTTCGGAGCAAGAAGTTATCAAGAATGTGATGTTAAAAGAAACGGTCGATGGCGAGTTCACTACGGTGGATGACGTGGCTGAGACCGCGCTCTTCTTGGCCTCCTTTGGATCGAACGCACTGACCGGGCAATCGATCGTGGTTAGCCATGGGTGGTTCATGCAATAAGCTATCGCCGGGATTCTTATTTGCATCGCCATCTATTGGCCCTTAGTGGATATTCGGTTTTGTCCAAGCCCCATTGCTGCGTGATCTTGTCGAGGGGATTAAGGGTCGCGATTGACGTCCGGCCTTTGCGCCTTACTTGAACTTGCCCGCGCCTTCCTCGCTTTCTGAACGTCGCCAGAACTCGAGCCCGCTGTGCCAGATTAGTGCTAGCGGGGCTTCTTCATGTTCTTGTGGAGGTTCAGGAAGTTCACTAAACGCTTGAACGGCTTAGTGAAGCGAATGGTCGGAGTGGCAGGATTTGCAATTGTCTCTTCGAGCCATTGAAATCTTTAACGTTTTCCGGCGCGGCTTTTGATTTTGTGTACTCACCTTGTGTACTCGTATCAAGGGTCGAGCTTCTTGCGTTCATCAACAATTGAAGCGGCGATGGCGACGCCCGATTGTGGGTGTCACCCGAACCATGATCATTCCGCTCTCCAGCAACGCATCGGCATCAGCGGCGACGGCGCGACTTTTTGCGCCGCGTTTTCCCGCCACGTTCGGCCGTTCCAGTGCGGATACGCGTGGGCGCCTTTGCGGTGCCGAGTTTCTGGCTTGGGCTCTTGAGCGCATCACCATACGCACGCAGCAGAAGGCCCTGCAACGTTTTGCGGTCATATTCGGCGAGATGGGCGCGGAGCGCCTGCTGGCGCACGAGGACATCATCATCCTTGATTTTGTCCTGGCTTCTTTTCACGTCACTGAGAAAATCCTGCAAGTCCTTGCGGCTCGCGGCCTGCACAGAATTGCTCTCGGTAGGCTCTTCGGGTTCCCTGGGCTTCTTTGCCATGTTAGATCACCGTCAGCAGTTCGTTGAACACCTGAGTATTGTTCATCATAAACATATGGTCGATATCGTCGCCACGCAGCGTGCGCACATTGGCGGCCGGCGTGTACACGAACCGCGTTGACCAGGCTGGCAGTGTGCCGTCACCGGGGCCGAGATAGTCGGTAATTGGACAGTCGTTTACGTTGTTTGGATCAAAATCAGGGTCGATCCAATCCCAGGTCTGATGCGTGACGGTCTCATTAGCGTCTACACCATTCTTAGTCGTGACGCCGCGGATGTTGAAGAACTTCGCGTTAATTGTGGGAGCGAGCAAAGCGGCGACCTTGTCGTATGCTGCCTTGCCGTTACCGAGCATGCTCCAATCGAAACCATAGAACTGTGGGTAACGAACTTTTGCGCCATTGGTTTGCGGGTTGTAAGGATCGGCCGGCACGCCGTTGGTCGCATCAAGGATGGGGTAATTCAACAGCGGATAGTTCGGGTCCTGCGCAAGCTGGGCGCCATCCCTTTGGAAGGTGTCCCAGTCGAGGAACTGTAGGCAATAACTGCCGGCGAGGGATGAAACTATACGCGTTACAGTACGGTTTCCGTACAACGGGTTGAGGTCCGGATCGCCAACGAAATAGCGTGGTAACTGTCCGCCGTGGCCATAGAAAGGACTTGCTACCGTAACGGCGCTTTTTAACTGCTGTACGGTAGCATCATTGGTACTGTTCAAAATCAGCTTGATCAGCATGCCGCCGAAGCTGTGCCCGACTAACGACAGACGTTGCAAAGGGCTGGGGTATAAGCCTTCGACCCGTTGCTTAAAAAGTGGCATAAAAACGTTGAGAAAAAAATCGGCAGTGAGACATAGGTCGCGTCGCCAGTCCCAGCCGAAGATCAAATAGTCGATCTGCTGCTGGTTGCACTTGTCGATAAAGCCTTGATACGGCGTCAGTGGCGGAAAGTTGACCGGACCATCCGCAATAACAAATCGACCATCAAAGTCGGTATCTCCCTGCATCCGCAGGTGCGCAGCAGCACCGAACAAGACCGAACAGTCTAGCCACGCAATGTTGTAGAAGTAAGGTGGCCCGTCCGATTGTGGTGTGCTGGCATGCAAGAGCTGTGAGCCCATTCCACCGGGAAACAGGATGACGGTTCTGCGATTGGTGTTCGATGGATTGCTCGAGTAGCGTGAAATGAAATCGGTGATTTCGTCATTAAGGTAGCGGAGTTCCTCGGCGTCTCTTTCCGTTTGGTAGGTCATTACACAACCCTCTCAAGAGAAGTTGGCTTGAAGCGACCTAAAACAAAGACCTGTCGCCATTCTAGACGATGACGATGCGCGGGATTTCCGGCGTCGATTATCGGGCTTCGGGCCTTCGGTATCGAGTTGGACCGAGGTCCAATGTCCGCTTTTGGGAGTAAAGCGGACATGCTGATCGCACCGACAATTGTCGGCCTTTGACCGATCGGCTGTTGGCTGAGTGGTTCAATGGCTTACATTTGCCTCTCGATAAATCGCTCCACGAGTAGCCGCCCCATTGGAATTAGCCTGCGCGGCGGTGCTTATGCGTTCGCACCATCGGAATACTCGCTCAAAAATCGGCTATCAAATTTTAGGCTCGCCAGAAATGCTTAAACCGGGTCGGAGTTAGCTCGGTATAGCGTACCGTGTGCTGGATGTTGCGGTGGCCTAGGTAGGCTTGCAGTGCCCTTGTGTCATGGCCCTTGTTCGCGAGCGCATAGCCGCATGCGTGCCTGAGCATGTGCGGGTGTGCTTTGAATGAAAACCTTGCCTCTTCTCCTGCCCGCTCGACCATGCGAGCAAACCCCGCGGTGCTAAAGGGATCGCCGCGCTCCGAGATGAATACCCACGGTGACTTGGGCTCCTGTTCACGCTTGAGCCGCCGTAGGGCACGCAACTCATCTCCGAGTATTGGATGGGTGCTGGGGGTGCCCTGCTTCACCCGGCGCACGTGAAGCGTTCCCGAGGCGAACTCGATTTGGTCCCAGCGCAGGTCCACCAACTCGGAGACGCGAAGCCCGTGCCGGTAGGCTACCAGCGTCATCGTGGCGTCACGGTGCCCCCAACGGTTCTTCCGGGCCGCGTTCATTAGCCGTTCGACCTCGGCCTCGGTCAGGTACTCGCGAGTGCGCAGCTTGCTGTTTGGCAGGCGCTTCGGGGTAACTGTTCGGTTTACGGTGGCTGGTGTCACCAGCTTCAGGTGGCTTTTGGCCATACGTTTCGCGCTCCCTGCCTTAATCACTGTTCGCATAATGGCTCTTTTACCAACAGTTTGGAATCGAATTCGGAGCAATATTGATTCGTTTTGCAACAGGTGTTTGAATCATTCTTGCTCGGATTGAAAATCGATTTCAAAAAGTGCCACGGGGGACCCAATCGGTCCCTCCTGCCATCTCGAAATCCAGAGCGCACGGTGGGCCCCTATTTCAAAAAAATCGCTAAAGCTCGTCGGTCGCGGTATCACTTCGATACGTTGAGTGCTGACGGCCAATGTCCGCTTTCGGGGGTAAAGCGGACATGCTCTCTTGCACCCGTGTAGCCGGATTGTAAGACGGCGGTGTTGAGTCCGCACTTGGGACACTCATAGACCGGACTACCTCCGGCGAATCCGACCGTCAGCATTGCAGTCGGCGGGATCGTGCACTTGCAAAGTTCATAGCCGAATCCTCTGGCAAGCTCGGCCTCGGCGGAGGCCGCGCTGGAGCTTGCGGTGGCCAGCATTTGTTCGAGGACTTTTTTCTGCTTAGCGCTGCCAGTGGTCGCGCCGGCTATCGTGCGAACCAGCTCAATCCCGTTCTTGAGCGCATCGACGCGCCGTTTTTGATCGCGCCCGCCGCCTGCATCAAAATCCTCGGGTCAGGAATAACCATTAGTCGCTCCCATCGTTGGACCGCCCTTGGTCAGGGCTGTTTCGGCTCAGCAATGCGAGTGCCGCGGCTAGCTTGGTGCGACGCGCCAACCCACGTTGCAGTCGTTGTCACCGAGTGCTGTTTTCACGTCGCTTTCCTATGCCTTAAGCTCGCGCACGTTGAAGGCGCGGATCGGGCGATTGAAGCCTTTCAGCTCCAGTTCGCCAACTGGCTCGGTGCCGACAATTAGTTCAGTGGCGACTTGCACGCGTCCATCGACAAGGATCTGTCCGTCTGCGGCTCGCGCGCATAGCCGGGCCGCAAGGTTTACGACCTGGCCGTTTGCCGAGTAGTGACACCGTCCCTCGTAACCGATGCTGCCTAGCGTTGCGTGGCCCGCCGCGATTCCGACGCCAAAGCCGAGTTGGTAGCCAAAGCGGCGCCATTTCTGGGCGAGTGTGGCCACGCGCTCGCGCATTTCCACGGCCATGCGCGCGGCCCTTGCGCAGGGGTCCTCGCAGGGGATGGGATCATTGAAGATGATCAGGAGCCCATCGCCGGCAAAATGCTCTATTGTTCCTTCGAAGCGGTCAATTGATTCGCCAAGGCAGCAATAATATTCCTGCAGCATCGCTATAGTGTCCTCTGGCTCGGCGGTTTCGGTGAATGCGGTGAAGCCGCGCAAGTCGCAGAAGACCACCGTGACATCCCGCCGGTGGCTTTGCAGCAATTTCTCCCCGCCGGACGAGAGTACCACTTTGGCGATCTGCGGCGACAAAAAGCCCTTGAGCCTGCTCATACGCCCGATCTCTGAGACCTGTTCAGTCACACGCTGCTCGAGCGTCTTGTTCCATTCAGCGAGTTTGACGGCCTGCGCCTGCACTTGATCGTGCAGCGCCTTGATGCGCAGCATCGAATGAACCCGGGCGACGAGCGCCGCCTGATCAATCGGTTTCGTCAAGTATTCGTCGGCGCCAGCCTCGAGCCCGGCTACGACGTCCTCCGAACTCCCCTTGGCCGTCACCAGAATGATAGGGATCAACGGTAACGTGGTGTCCTTCTTCAGCCGGCGGCAGACTTCAAAGCCGTCGAGCTTCGGCATCATTACGTCGAGAAGGATGAGATCGGGGCGATGCTGTGCAGTGGCCGCCAAGGCCTCTTCGCCATCCGCGGCCTGCAAACATTCATATCCATGGCTCGAGAGCCGCGTCACAAGTATGTCGCGGTTGGTCTCGCTGTCGTCAACGATGAGGATACGGGCGGGCCTGTTCATCGCCGTGAGCCCGCTTTGCCTCTTTCCCTTGCGGCGCGAGGGGGACAAGCAAATCGACAAGCACGATGGGCAACGGCGATGCTCACCCAATGCCCCCGGCTCCGACCCTTGACGCCTCGGCACAAAAGGGATGAAGACCGCGGCCCATGCTCTCTCACGGCAGATACTCCTTAATCTTTGCCAGAAGCTGACGTGGGCTGAACGGTTTTGTTACGTAGCCGTCGCAGCCGGCGGCGCGTGCTTTCTCCTCGTCGCCGCTCAACGCATAGGATGTCACCACGATGATCGGGATGCTCCGCAAATCTGGGTCGGCCTTGAAGCGGCGCGTCGCCTCGTAGCCGTCCATGAGTGGCAACTGGATATCCATGAGAATCAAGTCCGGCCGCTGCCTCTTGACCATGGCAAGCGCCGTCTGACCGTCCTCGGCCTCGATCACGTCGTAGGCCGCGCTTCCCAGAAGATCGCGCAGAATTTGGCGATTATCCTCCTGGTCCTCAACGACGAGAATGCGTTTGCTCATTGCCGCTCTGCCTGCCGCTCCACCCGTATCGGGACCGTAAACGAGAATGTTGAACCGCAGGCTGGGCTCGACTCGACCCACAGTCGTCCGCCGTGCATTTCCACGATGCGCTTGGCGATCGAGAGACCCAACCCGGTGCCGCTCTTGGTCTTGGTTGGGGACGAGTCGACCTGCTGGAACTCCTCAAAGATTTTCTCTTGATCCGCTGGTAAGATTCCAGGGCCGGTATCGCGCACAGCGATGGTGTACGCGCCGTTGGTTGCCGAGGCTTTGATCGCGACCTCGCCCTGGTCAGTGAACTTGATCGCATTACCGACGAGGTTGAGCAGCACCTGGGTAAGACGCCTGTCGTCGCCGCGCGCGACTGGCAAAGCGGGTGGCAGTTCGACGGTAAAGGAGAGCTTTTTACTGCTTGCCAACGCTTCGACCGCGACGTAAACGCCCTGCACCATCTCCTTAATGGAATAGTCGTTGAGCGAAAGCATAAGCTGCCCCGCCTCGATCTTTGACAGATCGAGGACATCGTTGATAAGTCCGAGCAGGTGCTTGCCGTTTGCCTGGACGCGCTCGACCACCGCGCGCATTTTTTCCGGCGCCTCACCATAGATGTTGTCGAGGATAAGTTCGGTATAGCCGAGGACGGCATTGAGTGGCGTGCGCAGCTCGTGGCTCATGTTGGCCAAAAATTGCGTTTTGTGCTTGCTGGCGATTCCGAGCTGCCGGCCCTTATCCTCAATCTCGTGGAAGAGCCGCGCGTTCTGGATCGCCAGCAACGATTGCGCTGCAAATGTCTTGAGCAAGTCGATCGTGTTCTTCGCAAAGGCGCCCGGGGCGCGGCGGCGGACCACCAGGAGGCCAACGACTTCATCACCACGAATGAGCGGCGCCACCAGTCGCGCGCGATAACCCGCGCGCAGCGTAATCTCGTTGATCTCCGAGGCAGCTTCCCCCCGCAGGTCCGCGGCCTGGATCGGTTCGCGCCCCGCGAGGACCAACGCCACGGTCGGCTCATCGACGCCGATATGGACGCGACTGAGAGCGTCGATCAAAGCCGGGGCCATTCCATAGGTGGCGCGTAGGCGGAACTCGTGCGCGGCCTCCTCGTAGACATAAATAGCGCCCGCCTCAGTACCCGAGAGCTGCACTGCCTTGGCGACGATCGTCGACAGCACGGTTTCAAGATCGAGCGTCGAGTTCACCGCTTGGGAGACCTCGCCGAGCGCCCGCAGTTCTTCGACCGAGTGCGCCAGCTCCTCGGTTCGCTGTCGCAACTCGTTCAGCAGTCGCGTATTCTCGATGGCGATGACCGCTTGAGCGGCGAAGTTCTCGACCAGCTCAATCTGCTTGTCGGTGAAGGGACGAATCTCCTGACGATACATATTAATTGAGCCGATAAGTTCGTCTTCCTTGAGCATTGGCACAACCAAAAAGGTCCGCGCACCCGCGATTTCAACGAGAGAAACCATGCGGTCGTTTTTCCCGATATAGGACTGATCGGCTCGAAGATCGGGTATGTGGATAATCTTTTTGGTGTTAACGAGCTGGTCGAGCGGGACTCCCGGATTCTCGCGAAGGTCGATCACGGGATTGCGCCGCAAATCGTAGCCTTGCTTGTTGGTGTGCACTGCGACAGCGCGAAAGATATGTCCTTCCCGCAGGAATAGATTGCCGAACGTGGCCTCGCAGATCCTCGTCGCGTTTTCGAGCATCGCATTGAAAACAGGCTCTAGCTCGCCCGGCGTGCTGGAGATAGCCCTGAGAACATCCGATATCGCTGTCTGCTGCGCGAGCGCTTCCTGCAACTCGCGAGTGAGCCGCGCGACCTTTGTTTCCTTTACGGCAGTGGGGGAACTGCGCCTGCGCGTGGCTTTTGGCGCATTGCGGCGCTTCAGCGTCGCCGTATTGCGGCGTCTGGCTTTAATTGGGTAACCGCCTGCTCTGGTGCGTCTCATTGCCTCGCCCGTAGGCTCGGGACCAGGCATCCTAGCGAATCAAACCAGCACACTGAAAGGTGTAGAAGCGGCATTATGCATCACAGCAAAGTAGGCACGCTCATGGCCGCTCAGGTCGGGTAGGATCGAGGCGCGGATCGGGCTTCCCCCTTTCATTCCGACGGTGAGTTTTCCCCAGTACGGCTGGAAGAATGGCATAGCAGACGATGCTCTTCCCGGCGCGTCAGTCAGCTTAAGTCTGCTCCCGACATTCGCTGCCCATCGGCCGATTTGCAATCGCCCTTCGTGTATTTCGAGGCCGCTACGTGCGATTTGACACGCCCGTTCTCGGCCAGCAGGCGGTAACGACGCAGCGTCAAGTTCAAAATGCATTTTAGCTGATACCGACAACGTCAGCGACCTCAAAAACCTGTACGTCAATCGGCTTCTCCAACATATGTTGCTGCCCCTCGACCGTCTCTAGCCGGCCTGCAGATTCGTGCCAATCGTGAACGACGGGCCCCTCGTCAAAAAACGATACGTTCACTATCTCATGGGTGGATGGCCGCGTTAGAAATATGTTGAGCCGTTTTTGACCGGTTTTAGACTGCGCCTGCGCGTCTGGGAATTTTTCTGTGACTATTTTGACACCTTTGCGAAAGTGCTGCGTTTTTGTTTTTGTGCGTATAGATGACAACCGAATGATTTTTTTTGGGTGAATAGGCCGCGGTTGCATCTTTGCCCTTATGCGTTTTCATTGTGAGGGCTCCGATTCCCAATCGCTCTAACCGGGATTCCCCAGATGAACTCCGAACTGGGGCGAATATTCTACCTCGTCCGGCCTTCTTGCAAGACCGGCGTGCGGTGCGGACCCGGCGCAGTTTTGGCGGAGGCAATAGGAATGTGACAGTACGTCCAAAAGTTCGACATTTCACGTCCCTACTAGACGATCGATTCCATGAAAGTCGTCATTAGGCCGGGAAGCGGCCTTTTCAAGACCGCCAATAAGACGCGCGGCCCCACTGTCCCGATGCGCTGCTCGGCCGCGACCGACAAGGCGATCGAACAACATAACGATGCTTTTTGCTGCGGTGCATGAGTCCGCTATTGGCCCAAAGCGGACATCCCTAGTTGCACTGCACATGTTCGCTTTCGGGGGCGAAGCGGACATGTCGCTTGCACTCCGATAAAAGAACAATGGAACGCACCTACCCCTGAGTAGGTCCCTGAGTGATTAGGTCATTGACTGACTAGGTCAATGAACAGTGCCTGCAATCCATTTACTACTTATTAACTGAATCAGTGCTCCGCTAAACGCACCATCTATTGCAACTAATAAGCAGCAGACGCCGTCATGGACGCACCGACCTCTGATGTGGAGTTGCGTCGCCAGCGCACTGAACTAGCCGAAAAACAGCTAGCCGATTTTAGGGCCGTAGTAGAGGGTAGATCGTTGCCGGGACGGCGCACCGAGAGCGCGCTCACTCGGGACGAGTCGCGGGAATGGTGGTGGCGGCTTGATGATGGCTCGGGCTTGCGACCTTCGGACATTCACCGTAGCGCGGCTTAGTTGGCGGGCATCTTACTGACCGAACGAGTTTAGGTTTGTTTCCGCTGCGCCAGCGCAGACTGATCAGGGGGCGCTTGATCGCATCGCTTGGTTTCCCCTTGCGCGGTGAAACACTGGTCAAAGCCGGGAGTGAGCGGGGCTGGCGGGATGTAGCCGTAGCTATCCTGGCCGCGAGCGCAGCCGCCTATAGTCAGTGCGGCAATAGCAATGACGAGAATCTTCATTCTTCAATGCGTCATCTCTGTTGGGCATTTATATGCACTAATTCACAAATAAACTGTAACTGGTCAAAACACTTAGGAACGGACATGCGTGTTTGCACTTCTTTCGCTTCGCTGTGCCTTATACCTTCACGGGAGCATTGAAGTGAGAGCAACATTTTGAGAACGCAAGTTAGGGAATTTTCTGTTCCTGATTTTTGTAGACACTGACCATGCGGGACAATCAATCTGACCGTAGCGCGGGGGGCCTCGCAGGTGGTGCCGTATCGGTCAATTCTGAAACTGGGTCCGGTAGGCCGCCCTGTCATTCTACTGTGGGCTTGTCAGGGGCCACTCAATGTCCGCTTTTGCGGTCGCAATTGGGGGTAAAGCGGACATGCGTTAGTGCGCTGCACATGTCTGCTTTTGACGCAAAGCGGACAACACTCGAACGCACAATCGATTTGGACTCCAACGCTAAACAGCTGCCTATAGTCAGCGAAACTGTCCCAACAATTATGATGGTATGGCAGCATTCCCTGTCTTCGGGGGCGTCAGCTTACAGACTTTTGTTGAGGTCCATATGACCGTCGCTTGAGTGCGAGGAGGGCAAATTATGCGTTTCGCAATTGCGTTAGTTGCATGTGTGGCGGCATTTACTCTTACCGGCTGCTTTGAGGGACCTAAGGGCGATAAGGGCGGCAAGGGGGACAAGGGAGACAAGGGAGACGCTGGAACGACTGGACCTGCGGGACCTGCAGGCTCCCCGGGAGCTCCGGGAAAGAATTTTTCGATTTACATCAATCCAGCGAACGGCACCCGCCCGGATGCTGAGGAGGTCATTGTAAGCGGCTACTGCTTTACATCTGGCAACCGAGTGCCGTTCCCATCGATGGAGCTGTTGGGCAACAACCGGTCTGCGGCGTGCTCACCTCCCGGCGCTGCAATTCAGATGGTTCTTGTTTGCGCAAAACCATGAATAAACGAGGCCGCCTTAGTTAGCGGCCTCGTTATTGTGAAGGGCGTTACAACCGCAATGTCCGCTTTTGGCCCAAAGCGGACATCCCAAGTTGCACTGCACATGTCCGCTTTCGGGGGGTAAAGCGGACATGCCGTTTTGCACTGCACATGTCTGCTTTTGACCCAAAGCAGACATGACGATTGCAACGCGAAATGTCCGTTTATGATCCAAGGGCGGGCACGCCCCGTTAGCAGATCCTATGGCCGTTACGCCGCGTGTTTCACTTTCGCCAGTAAGCGTGCGAGGGCCTTTTTCCCTTCTTTGGCCGCCACAGCCATGCTTTCAAAAAAGACAGGAGAGCTTTGCAGCGGTCCGCACCGACAAGCGCGGTAAATCTCCCACTTCCATGCCCTTGGCAGGTTGCCTCGCAACTTCACAACCACCGAATAGTCGGTTGGGTCAAATTCCTCATAATCCATGCGGGATAAACGGTGTTGGTCGTCTAAAGTTTCAAAGGGAGGCTTTGAAACGAACATCGTTATTCATTTCTGCGGGTAACTTAGTACAGAAAAATTAGCGCGAGCAGCTTGCGCATATCAGTGTGGTTATCGACTCCCGATGAAGGTCAAGTTCGGCAGCCCGCGTCGCCGTCAGATCGCAACCGGCCGCGGTCAGCTTGATGCCGCGATTAGGGCGCGATTGCCGACCGCTCAGTTTCACGAATAGTAGCTGTGTCCGCTTTTGGCCCTTAGCGGATGTCAAAGTTTGCACCGCGAGGTAAAAAAGAGGCTGCGCCAAAAACTCGCGCAGCCTCCTCGGGGGCCTTCCTCCCAAAAACAGTGTTCAAGGCGGCAAACGCCGATCCTGCTTCTTAGTTCCCTCGCCTATAAATTTTTTATATGTCGGAAGGAACACATCATTGATTTCGAAATTGTTCTGATGCGTCAAAAGACAAGTTTTAGTAATGGTCGCAAATGGCCTCAGTAGCGCAGGCGCTTGCGCCTCGCGCCGGCGGGGAGGTATTGGCCATGATGGATACTGTGCTCTTTGCGGACCATTGCATTGTGGTCCTCGCCATACTGACCAGCGCGACCGCCCTGATCTTCTCTGTTTTAGGACTTTCAACGACGCATCAAATACGGTTCGACATGAAGGACGATTTCCGCCGTGAGGGAGCTCCGCAACAAGCTGCCGCAAGTAAGGAGTGTGTTCCTTTGGGGGCCTATACTCCTCGTGACACTAAACCTAATGAATGGACCTCATTGAGAGACGAATTTAATGCAATGGTACGCGAGAGTGCTAACACCATTGAAGATCTCTTAGACGAACAATTTCGTCGCGGCTTCAGCGAACTGATGTACCGAACTGCACCGCGCAAGGCACCGTAGTCGTTGGGAAGCAACGGCCCGCTTTTGGCCCAAAGCGGACATAGCCTCTTGCACTGCACATGTCCGCTTTCGGGGATAAAGTGGACAGTGCGTTCCGTGTCATTGGACCTCGGTCCAACTCGTTATTTGGGCAACGGAGCGGTACAGCACACGACAAGTCCGGGATAACGATGGGCAGCGGTGGCGTTGCCGGCGCAATCCTCACAGCAATCGTCGGTATGATCAAAAATAGAGCGGCTCAGCAGATCGAACTCCTTGGAGACCAGATATGAAACGATCAATACGTCTTGCATGCGCTGCTATTTCGGCCGTCGCATTTTTCGCCGTACCGTCTTTTTCGCACGCGAAAACTGTAAGGGCCTGTCAGGAGGAATGGAGGTTAGCCAAGGCCGCAAACCAAGCGGCAGGAATCACCGAAAAAGACTACGTGGCAAAATGCAGGACCGGAGCCGCACCGGCGGCTGCGCCAGTGACAGCCGCAAAGAAACCAGCCGATCCTAAAGAGGCCGAGCACGCGCGTGAACGGGCGTGCGCCGCAGATTGGAAGGCAGCAAAGGCTTCAGGAAAAGTTGCTGCTGGGATGACCTGGCCGACTTACTGGAGCGAGTGCGACAAGCGCAAGAAGGCTGCAGGGATGTAAGTCACGGCGGTGGTAATTTGAAGCCGTTGGCGGGCACATGTCCGCTTTTGGCCCTTAGTGGACATCCTAGTTGCACCGCACATGTCCGCTTTTGGGGGTAAAGCGGACATTTGAACTAGCTCAGCTTCTGAGCCACCATTTTCTCAGCGTCAAAGACATCGTTGGCCGTGAATGCTGCCTCGGCATCGTATACCATCCGTTCCAACGGACTATCTCTGTACCCAAAGCGCTCCAAGCCCTCCGCATAGGAACGAAGGAATTGTTCAGGTCCAAGAATCCGCCACTGGACTACGTGGATGAGTTCATGAAAGTGGATTGCCTCATTTCTTAGATCGACCCGCTTTATGAAAAAGGTGTTCAGATATGTGACGCCGTTGAAGTCGCCGCGCTCGAAATCGGCAAAGCGAGTCAGTCCCCATGATGACAGTGGCGGAATTGGCAATTGATCGACTAAGACGACCTTCGCTGATGTCAATGTGTCGGCGTTGAAGTAAAGCGGCAGGCGAGGAAACCCGCGCGAGACGACGGTTCGAGCGTTTGCTGCGTGAGCCTTCAGCGTGACGTCAATCCAACCAAGCAGCTTTGGGTAGTATTTCTGAAATTCTTCCGGGGTCATCGGTTTTATAATGCTTTAGGCCCGGGCATTAGGGCCGACGAGGCTTACCACGCCCACAATAGGCTGGCCGCCCGTCTTCGGTATTGTGTTCAGTCTGTTTCGTTGGTCGAGACGAAGTTTTATGGCGCCGCAAACCGCCCTATGGTGCCCTGCACGCGCTGGCCTCACTGGCCCCACTAACGAGTGTCCGCTTTTGCGGTCGCTATTGGGAGTAAAGCAGACATACGCTTATGCACTGCACATGTCTGCTTTTGACCCAAAGCGGACATTGATCACTCGCACTAATCGGTGGCGGCGCACCGTCCGTTGGTATGGTGGTTATGCCCTCAAGCCCAATGGACGATTTTCTTTAGTCGCGGAAAATGATGTTGCAAATCGCGACGCCCGCGACGGACGGGCACGGACGCCTGCATTTG
>Ga0306925_10002346_pt1 | contig 16217 bp, 16 predicted proteins | sample flu12Cox44000176_FD_203755 | JGI IMG/M metagenome (GOLD analysis project Ga0306925, IMG submission 203755) | Lab enrichment of tropical soil microbial communities from Luquillo Experimental Forest, Puerto Rico - flux8day.12C.oxic.44.000.176 (v2)... | ecosystem: Environmental > Terrestrial >... | reverse complement strand
GCCGCGGTGTTGTCGACGATCAGCGGCACTCCGAGCTCGCGTCCGATCCGCGCGACTTCGGCGATCGGGAACACCTCGAGCTTGGGGTTGGGCAGGGTCTCGGCATAATAGCAGCGGGTCCGCGCATCGGTCGCACGCCGGAAGCCCTCGGGATCGGCCGGGTCGACAAAGCGGACCTCCATCCCCATCGTCTTCGTCATCGTGTTGAGAAACAGGTTCCAGCTACCGCCGTAGAGGTCGGTGGAGCTGACGAAATTGTCGCCCGCCTGGCAGACGTTCTGGATCGCGAACAGCGAGGCGGCCTGGCCCGAAGCCAATGCGAGCCCCGCGACCCCGCCCTCGAGCGCGGCGACGCGCTCTTCGAGGACCGCATTCGTCGGGTTCATGATGCGCGTGTAGATGTTGCCGAGCTCGGCCAGCCCGAACAGATCCGCGGCGTGCTTGCTGTCGCGGAACTGGTAGCTCGTCGTCTGGTAGATGGGCACCGCGACGGCGGTCGTCGTCGGGTCGCTCCGGTACCCCGCATGGAGCACGAGTGTTTCCGGATGCTGGCTCTTGGTCGGCATTTGGATCTCCATCGGGAAGGGGCGTCGAGCCGGCACTCTGCCATGAGCGAAGCCCCAGGGGTAGGCGCCATTCGCCACAAAATGTTGCGGCGTTAAGCGGCATATGACCCACGACCCGCCAAATTCCCGTCCCGATAGTGGAGACGAGGCACTTCGCCCTCGAGCGACGATCGCCGGGCTGCGCGAGGCTGCGGCCCATTGCACGGCTTGCGGCCTATATCGGAATGCTACCCAGACGGTCTTCGGTGAGGGTCCCGAGAGGGCGCTGGTGATGCTGGTCGGCCAGCAGCCGGGGGATGCGGAGGACCTTGCCGGTCACCCATTTGTTGGACCGGCGGGGAAGCTGCTCGACCGTTGCCTCGCCGAAGCGGGAATCGATCGAACGCGGACCTACATCACCAACGTCGTCAAGCATTTCAAATGTGTGGCGCGCGGACCGCGGCGCATCCACAGCAAGCCGGGCGCCGTCGAGATCGAGGCCTGCTTTCCTTGGCTCGAGGCCGAGATTGCGGCGGTGGCGCCGCAGATCATCGTCGCGCTGGGGGCTACCGCGGCGCAGGCTTTGTTCGGAAAAACATTTCGGGTCACCAGGGATCGCGGGCGGCTGGTGCCGTCGGCATTAGCGCCCTACGCGCTTGCGACGGTGCACCCCTCGGCGCTTTTGCGTGCTCCCGACGAAGAAGCACGCGATCGCGAAACTCGCAGATTCGTCGAGGATTTGCGCGAGGTAGCGGCAATTCTGACATGACCCGCGGAGCTCGCAAGGGATACGGCTTCACTTGGATCGTCACTACGGCAGCGGTCGCTGTCGTGCTGGCGGTTGCCGTCGTGATCGCCCAGTTTTGGAGCAGCATCGGCGATTCGGGAATCAGTGTAGCCGGCTGGTTCGCTATGGGCCTCGGGATCATCGTCACGCTGGCATTGGGGATCGGCCTAATGTCGCTGGTGTTTTTCAGCAACCGCCGCGGCTATGACGAGACCGTCCGAAGGGATCTTTGATAGCGGTGCGCCAAGTCGATCTCGAAACAAAAAATTAACCAATCCAAGCGATTGGCCGCTCAACTTAAGCGTAATCCTGCCTCCGCCCTTGCCTGCATTGCGTAGCGATTTGCGATTGGGTCTTGCGTTCCGAGCGAACCGGTTGCAACCTTGCGGCGCGGGGTTCGGGAAAGGAATGGTCCCTTGAAGCGGTCATCAACCCAGTGGGAAGAGCCGAGGCCAGCGCCGAAATATGGGCGCGGCACGGGTGTGCCGAACCCGATCGACGTGCATGTCGGCGCACGGATTCGCATGCGCCGACTGTTGCTCGGAATGAATCAGGAAACCCTTGCCAACGCGCTCGGTCTCACGTTCCAGCAGGTGCAGAAATATGAGGGCGGCGCTAATCGCGTCAGTGCTTCGAGGCTCTCCGCAATGGCTGAGATTCTCGGTGTGCCTATCTCCTATTTTTTTGGCGATCTGCAGCAGGAAGATGCCGAGCTCAGTCCGGAGGACAGGCAGTGGCGCGAGCAGCTGCAGCGGCCGGAAACCATAGAATTTATCCGGCTTTTCTATGCCATCTCCGACCAGAAGGTGAGACACCAGTTCCTCGAGATGGCGAAGACTGTCGCCGCGACCTTCGAGGCCAAGGCCGGATAAACCCAGCTGGCGCCCACTACCACCCGATGGCGTAGGCGGCGCGCCGCGGGTCGGCGCCGGCCTCGAGCACGCCGCGGCGCCGGTCGGCGAGGATCGCGCAGACGGCACCGGCGGTCCAGATCCAGTCGGGCCAACGCTGGATTTGGTGCCCGCGCTGCGCCAGCTCTGCCGTAACCGCTTCAGGAATCCGACCTTCGACCGCGAGCCGGCCGGGGTAATACTCGAACGGGGCAAAGGATGACGGAAAGCTGTAGGTGGCAAAACGGGGCGACTCGATCGCCGACTGCACGTCCTGGCCGAAGACGAACAGGTTGAGCAGCACCTGCAGCATCGCCTGGGTCTGGACGTCGCCTCCCGGTGTGCCAAACGGCAGGAATTGATCGCGGCCCTTGATCGCCAGCGCCGGGTTTGGGGTCAGCCGCGGCCGCTTGCCCGGCGCAACTCCTGCAGGATGGCGCGGGTCGGGACGCGATTGCGACCCGCGATTGGAAGGGACAAGCCCGGTTCCGGGCACCACGGGTGAGCCGTAGGAGCCGTCGCTCGGGGTTGCCGAAAACAGATTGCCGTGACGGTCGGCGACGCAGACATAGGAAGTGTCGGGCTCGGGGTTCGGATCGCCGATGCTTGCGCGGAAACGCGCCCCCGCGTGGCCGAGATCGCCGGGCGGCGGCATTTCGGGGAAGGCGCGGTCCGACCGGATCAGCTTCTTGCGCTCGCTGGCGTATTCCGAAGAAATCAAAGTCGCGAGCGGCACTTCGATTTTTGCCGGGTCGCCGTAATAGGCTTCCCGATCGGCGAAGGCGAGCTTCAACGCCTCGGCCACATAGTGGATATAGTCTGGGCTGTTCTGCCCAAGGCGCGAGAGGTCGGTTCCTTCGAGCAATGCCAGGGTCTGCAGCAACACGGGTCCTTGACACCACGCGCCGCAAGTAAAGACTTCAAGATCGCCAAAACGTCGCCGCTCGGGGGGACCGACAGGCGAGCGGTACTCGGCGAGATCCTCCGCCGAGAGGAGTCCGCCTTCCTGCTTCATGAAGGCGACAATCTTGCGGGCGATGTCGCCGCGATAAAAAGCATCGCGCGCGGCTTCGAGACCCGCCTCGCGGCCCGGCCGGGCCGCAGCGCGCTCCTCGTCGGCCATGTATTGCAGCGACGCCGCGAGATCGATTTGTCGAAAGATTTCGCCGGTCTCGGGAAGGCGGCCTTCGGGCAGAAAGATCGCCGCGGTCGACGGCCAGGCGCGATGATCGCTCTCGTGCCGCTTCAGGCTCTCGGCCATTAGCGGATACATCGGAAAACCCCCGCGCGCCAAGCGAATCGCCGCCGCCGCGACATCGCCAAAACTCATCGTGCCATACCGCCTGAGTGCGGTGATCCACGCGTCGGGCGCGGCGGGCACAACGGTTCGCAATACGCCTTTGGGGATCTTGCCGCCGTGCTCGCGTATGAAAAGCTCGGGATCGAGCGCTCTCGGCCAGGGGCCGAGACCGGCGATGGTCGCCACCTCCTGCTTGTCGGCGAGGTAGATCATGATCGGTGCCACCCCGGCGACATCGACGAGGTCGCTCTGCAAGACACCGAGGGCGATCCCGGCGGCACAACCGGCATCGATGGCGTTGCCGCCGGCCTGCAAGATGTCAAACCCGGCGGTGGCAGCAAGATAATGGCCCGCCGAGATCGCGTGCTGCGTCACGGCGATGGTCGGCCGATGAGATGTTGCCTGGGTCATTGCGGTCCCTTTCCGCATCCTCTTGTCCTCTCTAAAGTAGCGTCTGAACCGCCGTCGTTAGAAGACCAAAAGGAGGAGACCGGGATGAGCGAGTTCGACCTGGTGATCCGCAACGGCACAGTAGCGACCGCGGCCGACACCACCGCCTGCGACATCGGCATCAGAGACGGTGTCGTGGCGACCCTCGGCAAGAATCTGGCTCCAGGCGCCCGTGAGATCGATGCGAGTGGGTGTCTGGTCTTGCCAGGCGGTATCGACAGCCACTGCCACATCGAGCAGCGCTCTTCCGCCGGCATCGTCTGCGCCGACGATTTCTACAGCGCGACAGTGTCGGCGGCGTTTGGCGGGACCACGACGGTGATCCCGTTCGCCGCGCAGCATCGCGGCCAGTCATTGCGCCAGGTCGTCGAGGAGTATCACGCGGCGGCGGGCCCGAAGGCGGTGATCGACTACGCCTTTCACCTGATCATCTCCGACCCGACCGAACAGGTCATGGGCCAGGAACTACCGGCGCTGATTCGCGACGGCTACACGTCGTTCAAGGTCTACATGACCTATGACCTGCTACGCCTCGACGACCGGCAGATGCTCGACATATTGGCGGTGGCGCGGCGCGAGGGGGCGCTCGTCATGATCCATGCCGAAAACCACGAGATGATCAAATGGCTGACCGGGCGCCTCCTCGAGCGCGGTCTCGGCGCCCCGCGCTACCACGCGGTCAGCCACGCCCGACTGGCCGAGGGCGAGGCGACGAACCGGGCGGTGGCCTTGTCGCGATTGCTCGACGTACCGATCCTGCTGGTCCACGTCTCCGCCGGCGAGGCGATCGAGGTCATCCGCAATGCCCAGACCAAGGGCCTCAGGATTTATGGCGAGACCTGTCCGCAATATCTGTTCCTGACCGCCGACGATATCGCCAAGCCCGGGATGGAAGGCGCCAAATTCTGCTGCAGCCCGCCGCCGCGCGACCATGCCGCTCAGCAGGCGGTGTGGACCGGACTCCGAAACGGAACTTTCCAGGTCTTCTCGTCCGACCACGCCCCTTACCGCTTCGATGCGTCGGGCAAGCTACCCCATGGCGACAAGACCACCTTTAAAGAAATTGCCAACGGCGTGCCGGGGATCGAGCTGCGCCTGCCGCTGCTGTTCTCCGAAGGGGTGGGGCAGGGTCGGCTCGACCTCAACGCCTTCGTCGCCTTGACCTCGACCAACCACGCGAAACTCTACGGGCTTTATCCGAGGAAGGGCACGATCGCAGTCGGCAGCGATGCCGACATCGCGGTCTGGGACCCCGCGCGCGAGACCGAGATCACCGCCGGTATTTTGCACGACAATGTCGGCTACACCCCCTATGAAGGCCGCCGGCTGCGCGGCTGGCCAGTGGCAGTGTTGAGCCGCGGCCGAATCGTTGTCGAGGACGGAAAGCTCGCTGCCCAGCTGGGCAGCGGCAAATTCCTGCCCTGCGCGTTACCCGAGGCGGCAAAGCCTTCCGGCGTGCCGGTTCCCGAGCTCGCCTCAGTTGCCGATGCCGGGGCCGCCCTCGTCTGAAGGAGAACCTCATGTCTGAAGGAGATCCTCATGTCCCGTAAACTGAAGGCAGCCGTCGCCCAGCTCGGGCCGATCCATCTCGCCGATGCGCGTCCCGCCGTCGTCAAGCGGTTGATGGCGCTGATGCGCGAAGCGCATGCCAGCGGCGCCGAGTTCGTCGTCTTCCCCGAGCTCGCGCTGACGACCTTCTTCCCGCGTTATTGGATGACCGACCAGGAGGAGATCGATCGCTTCTTCGAACGCGAGATGCCGGGCTCGGAGACCCGGCCGCTCTTCGATCTCGCCGCCGAGCTCGGTGTTGGCTTCTATCTGGGTTATGCCGAGCTGACCCAGGAGAAGGGCACGCTCCACCGCTACAACACCTCTATCCTCGTCAAGCGCGACGGTCGGATCATCGGTCGCTACCGTAAAATCCACTTGCCCGGTCATTCCGAACATCTGCCTAGCGCTCCCTTTCAGCATCTCGAAAAGCGGTATTTCGAAGTCGGCAGCGAAGGCTTCAGGGTGTGGCGCGCCTTTGATGCGGTCGTCGGCATGTGCATCTGCAACGACCGGCGCTGGCCCGAGACATTCCGGGTCATGGGGCTGCAAGGGGTCGAGATCGTGGCGCTCGGCTACAATACGCCAGCCGAGAACATCCACTATCCCGAGCCCGCGCATCTGCGAATGTTTCACCACCTGATCTCGATGCAGGCGAACGCCTATCAAAACGCGGCCTGGGTGCTCGCCGCCGCGAAGGCCGGCAAGGAAGACGGGTATGGTCTGATCGGCGGCTCGGTGATCATCGCGCCGACCGGCGAGATCGCCGCCCGCGCCACTAGCGAGGACGACGAGGTGATCAGCGCCTCTCTCGACCTCGACTTTGGCGACTATCTCCGCCGGACGATCTTCAATTTCGAAAAGCACCGGCGCATCGAGCACTATCGTCTGATCACCGAGCGCACTGGGGCGAGGACGGAGGTATAGCTCCGTCCGTTTTCCGTCGGAAAGCTAATTCCGGCCGTAGCTGTCTTCGAGGCGGACGATGTCGTCCTCGCCGAGATAGCTTCCCGACTGTACCTCGATCAGATGTAGCGGGATCTTGCCGGGGTTTTCGAGCCGATGCGCGGTCCCGAGCGGGATGTAGGTCGATTGGTCCTCGGACAGCATCATCTCCTCTTCGCCCCGGCGGATCTTGGCCGTGCCCTGGACGACGACCCAATGCTCGGCGCGATGATGATGCATCTGCAACGACAGCTTGCCGCCAGGCTTTACGACGATGTGCTTGACCTGCACGCGATGGCCGTTGTGCAGCGAGGTGAAACTACCCCATGGCCGATGGACAGTCGGCAGCGCGTCGGCCTCTTCGCGCTGTTCCTTGACCAGCCGAGCCACCAGCGTCTTGACCTCCTGGGTGCGGTTGCGCGGCGCGACCATAACCGCGTCGGCAGTCCCGACGACGACGAGGTCCTCCACGCCGATTGCCGCGACGAGCCCCGCCTCGGATCGCAGATAGCAGTTGCGGGTGTCTTCGGCGAGGACGTTGCCCTCGATCGAATTGCCGTGGCGATCCTTGGCGCTCATCTCCCATAGCGCATCCCAAGACCCGATATCACTCCATCCCATCGCGACCGGCACGACCGCGGCGCGGCGGGTCTTTTCCATCACCGCGTAGTCGATCGAATCGCTGTCGCAGGCGGAGAACGCATCCTTGTCCAGGCGGATGAAATCACTGTCCCGCCGTCCGTCGGCAAGCGCGCGCCGGCAGGCGGCGACCATGTCGGGCCGCAGCCGCTCAAGCTCGTCGATATAGAGCCGCGCGGGGAACAGAAAGATCCCGCTGTTCCAGGAGTATTCGCCCGAAGCGAGATACTCGCTCGCCTCCTCGGGACCGGGCTTTTCGACAAACCGGACGACGGTGAAAACACCTTCCGTCTCCAATGTTATGCCGCGCCGGATATAGCCATAGCCGGTCTCTGCGCTCTCGGGGGTGATGCCAAAGGTGACCAAGGCGCCATTGCGTGCTGCTGTCGCGGCCCGATCGACAGCGGCGAGGAAGGCCGATGCATCGCCGATAGTGTGATCGGAGGGCAGCACCAGCATCAGCGGATCCGGATCGGTCTCGCTCAACGCCAGCGCGGCGACGCATGCAGCGGGCGCGGTGTTGCGGCCGACCGGCTCGAGCAGCAGTGCATACGGCACTGCCTCAATCTCGCGCAATTGCTCGGCTATGATAAAGCGATGCTCCTCGTTGGCGACGAGAAGGGGAGTGGTAAACCGCCCGTCTCCTGTCACTCTACGCACGGTTTGCTGCAACAAGCTGTCGCGGCCGAGTAAGGTCAGCAGCTGCTTCGGATAGAGGGTGCGGGACATCGGCCATAGCCGGGTGCCCGAACCGCCGGACAGAACGACCGGGTAAATCATCCCTCCTCCTTGAAATCTCGTCCGGCTGCTCGGCCGAATGGAACCCTGCCGAACCGCACAGCTTCGGCGATGGCGTAATCTCTCCGCCGGCTTGGCATGGCTTGGATCAACAAAGCGTCAACCTCGCCACTGCGAACACCCGAGGTGTACCAAGCTTCTCATGCAGGCACTTCCGACGGGGCTGTCACGGCCCGGTGCTCCAGTTGCGACCGGGCTGCCCCAAGCTCGCGCTCGAGCGCCTCAACACGGCGGCGACGCCGCCGCAGCTCGCGCCTCACGTGCCGACCGGCGATCCAGGTGGCCACGGCCCCGATGATAAAACCCGCGAGCAACAGCAACAGTACGAGAAGGTAGAGCGGCAGGTCGACCAAAAACGGTAGCGGCCAAAGCCCGAGCGATACGTGTTCGCGATTGGATAGCGCAAATGGGATCAGCAATACGGCGGCGAGCAGCATCGCCGCCCAGCAGACAGCTTTCATCCGATCGCCGCGGCCCGTGACCGCCCTTGGTTACGCCTAGAGCGCACTCTGATTCAAGCGGTCACGGAGCTGCTTGCCGGTCTTGAAAAACGGGATGTGTTTCTCGGCGACGCGCACGGTGTCCCCGGTCCGCGGATTGCGGCCTATGCGGGCATCCCGGCGCTTGACCGAAAATGCGCCGAACCCGCGTAGTTCGACGCGGTCGCCGCGAGCCAGCGCCGCTGCGATCTCGTCGAAGATTGCGGTCACGATGACCTCGACGTCGCGCTGGTACAAATGCGGATTGGCTTCGGCAAGCCTTTGTACGAGCTCCGATTTCGTCATCGCCCCGCCCGTGTCCTGTGCCAAGAACATTAGCGTGCCAAAGCCTCCGGCAAGCGTCAAGGGACGGACGCCGGTACCCTTACCCATGTGGGTGAGGATGCCGGCTGCGCCCTCAACTCTTCTCTTCGGTCTTGTCCTCGGCCTCGCCCTGTCGGCGGGCGCGGTTGATTGCAGCACCGAGGATATCGCCGAGACTGGCGCCGGAATCGGACGAACCAAATTCGGCCATCGCCCGTTTTTCCTCATCCATCTCACGGGCCTTGATCGACAGAGTTACTCGGCGGGTCGAGCGGTCGATCGCTATCACCTTGGCGTCGACTTTCTCACCGACGGCGAAACGGTCCGGGCGCTGTTCGCTGCGATCGCGGGATAGCTCCGACTTGCGGATAAAGCCCGGCACACCGTCGCCGATCGTGACTTCGACGCCGCCTTCGGTCAGCGCGGCGATTGTCCCGGTGACTACTTCTCCTTTCTTCAGCTTGGCCATACCCGCCTCGAAAGGATCGGCTGCTAGCTGCTTGATGCCGAGACTTATCCGCTCCTTGTCGACATCGACGTCGAGTACCCTGACCCGCACCACCTCGCCCTTGTGGTAATTATTGATGGCCTCCTCACCGGGACGGTTCCAGTCGATGTCCGAGAGGTGGACCATGCCGTCGATATCGCCCGGCAGGCCGATGAACAGGCCGAACTCGGTAATGTTGCGGACCTCGCCTTCGAGCTCGCTGTCGACCGGGTGTTCTTCGACGAAAGCTTCCCAAGGATTGGCGAGTGTCTGCTTCAGGCCGAGGCTGATCCGGCGCTTTTGGGGGTCGACGTCGAGCACCATCACCTCGACCTCTTGACTGGTCGAGACGATCTTGCCGGGATGCACATTCTTCTTGGTCCAGCTCATCTCGGAGACGTGGACTAGGCCTTCGACTCCCGGCTCCAGCTCAACAAAGGCGCCGTAATCGGTGATGTTGGTGACGCGGCCGCGGAACCGGGCTCCGGCAGGATATTTGAGCTCGACACCCTCCCAAGGATCGGCCTCGAGTTGTTTCATACCGAGCGAGATGCGCTGCGTCTCGGGGTTGAAGCGAATGACCTGGACTTTGACGGTCTGGCCGATATTGAGCGCCTCTGAGGGGTGATTGATGCGGCGCCAAGCGATGTCGGTAACGTGCAACAGCCCGTCTACCCCGCCGAGATCAACAAAAGCGCCGTAATCGGTGATGTTCTTGACAACGCCGTTGAGGATCTGGCCCTCCTTAAGGCTGGCGACGAGTTCCGAGCGCTGCTCTGCGCGGCTTTCCTCGAGCACGGCGCGGCGCGACACCACAATATTGCCGCGCGAGCGATCCATCTTGAGGATTTGGAACGGTTGCGGCGACCCTAGGAGTGGAGTGATGTCACGCACCGGCCGGATATCGACTTGGCTGCCGGGCAAGAAGGCGATGGCGCCGCTAAGGTCGACGGTAAATCCGCCCTTGACCCGCCCGAAGATCACTCCGGTGACACGCTCGTTCGCCTGAAAGCTCTTATCCAGCTGGCTCCAGGCCTCCTCGCGCCGCGCCTTCTCGCGCGACAGTTGGGCCTCGCCGTTCTTGTCTTCCATCCGCTCAAGAAAGACCTCGACGGTATCACCGACACGGAGATCGAGCTGAGCGCCTCCTGCCGCGAATTCTTTCAACGGCACGCGCCCCTCGGATTTCAGGCCGACATCGATCAGCACGGCATCATTCTCGACGGCGATGACCCGGCCTTTGACGACGGTGCCTTCGAGACTGCTCGCCACACCCAGAGATTCATCGAGAAGCGCGGCAAAACTCTCCTTCGCAGGCGCCTCCCTGGTTTGTACGTCTAGAGCCATTCCTTCTCCTCGATCCCGGCCAACCGGAAAGCCACCCCGTCGGGATCGAAACGGAGCGCACGGCCGCTGTACGATCGGGCGCAGCCGCGTGAGCCCGGGCCTGCGCCCGAAGGGGATGAGCGCACCATCAGCGCCGGACGGCCAGCGCGCGTGCGACAGCGTTGGAGGCGCGCTCGAAGACGGTGTCGGGGTCGAGCGTCGTCGTGTCGATAACCGTAGCATCGGGTGCCGCAACTAGCGGGGCGGTCCGGCGCTCGATATCGCGCGCGTCGCGTTCCTTCAGATCCTGCAGGACATCTTCCAATATAGCCGCGGCGCCCTGTTGTCGCAACTCCGCGAGCCGGCGCCGAGCACGCTCCTCGACGCTGGCAGTGACGAACAGCTTTACCTTGGCAGCTGGGCAGACGACCGACCCGATGTCGCGGCCGTCGAGGATCACGCCTTTGGCCGGCTTTGGAGGATGGGCCGCGAAATCCCGCTGCAGGTCGAGCAAAGCTCGACGGACGCCGGGAAGCGCGGCAACTATCGAGGCCCCCGCCGAGACCGCTTCGCTCCGCAGGCGTGGATCCGAGAGCAGCCTAGCATGAACAAGACGGGCAGCACTTGCCGCAGTAGCCGGATCGGCCGGGTCGCCCGCCTGCTCGAGGACGAGAAAAGCCGTCGCGCGATACAGCGCTCCTGTGTCGAGATGAGCGAAGCCAAAGCGCTCGGCGAGGCGGCGCGCGAGCGTGCCCTTTCCGGACGCCGCGGGTCCGTCGATCGCAACAACGAAAGGGCGAGCCGTCACGCCTCCTCTCTGATCTCGCCGCCAAGCCCGTTCATCAGGGAGAGGAAGCCGGGAAAACTGGTCGCAATCGGCGCTGCGTCATCGATGCGCACGGGTTCGTTGGCGGCGAGCCCCAAGATCAGGAAGGCCATCGCCATGCGGTGGTCGAGCTGGGACTCGATGGTGGCTCCGCCAGCCGGGAAATTACCGGCACCCTCGACCAGCAAATCGTCCCCCTCGACTGCGACGCGCACGCCGCATTTCGCCAGGCCCGCGGCGATCCCGGCGAGTCGATCGCTTTCCTTGAAGCGTAGCTCGGCAAGACCGCGCATCACCGTGCGGCCGCTTGCGCAGGCCGCCGCGACAGCCAGTATCGGGAATTCGTCGATCATTCGCGGTGCCCGCTCTGCCGGGATGTCCGCGCCTTTCAACGGGCCGGCGCGGGCGCGCAAGTCGGCGACCGGCTCACCCCCCTCGTCACGCTCGTTCAGCAAGGTGATGTTCGCCCCCATCTCGCGCAGACACTCGAGGAGGCCGGTGCGTAGCGGGTTGATGCCGACGCCTTCGATCGTGACTTCCGAGCCGGGAACGATCAGCGCAGCGATCAACGGAAAGGCAGCCGAGGAGGGATCGCCCGGCACGGCGATCGACGCCGCGGCAAGCTCCGGGTAGCCTTCGAGGGTGATGCGTTTCCCGCCACCTCCGACCGGCTCAGTCGTGACCGTCGCACCAAAATGGCGGAGCATGCGCTCAGTGTGATCTCGGGTCGGCTGAGGCTCGATAACCGTGGTCGCCCCCGGGGTATTGAGCCCGGCGAGGAGCACCGCGGATTTGACCTGCGCCGAAGGCACCGGAAGGAGATAGCTGATCGGGACCGGCTCGACTGCGCCACTGATTCCAAGCGGCAAGCGGGCGCCTTTGCGCGTCACAAAGCGGGCGCCGATGCGGCTCAATGGCTCAACAATGCGGCCCATCGGCCGCTGCCGCAGCGAGGCGTCACCGGTGACAAAGGCGGTGAGCGGGTGGGTGGCGAGGATACCGAGGAGGAGCCGCGCCGCGGTCCCGGAATTGCCGAGATCGAGCAAATCCTCCGGCTCTATGAGCCCGCCTACCCCGACGCCGTCCACCGCCCACAGGCCGTCGCCCGCAGGTGAAGTATGTGCGCCGAGCGCATTGACGGCCGCCGCGGTTGCAAGCACGTCCTCGCCTTCGAGAAGGCCCGAGATCTCGGTCCGACCAACCGCGAGCGCCCCCAGCATCAGCGCGCGATGCGAAATCGACTTGTCGCCGGGGACGCGGATTTTGCCGGTGAGAGGCATGCGGGGCCGTGCTGCGGTCAGGGGCTTGGGCATTTCGAGCGAGATGTTGTGGGCCATGGTGCAGCTCGGTTAGCTGGTGAATCGATTGTCGCCGCCTCCCCGCCGGCCTATATGCCGGTGCTCGGCGGGCCGACCGCTCGATGATCAGTCTGTGATTTGCTTTTGACAGGATGGCGCCGCTGTGGCAATGGCGCGCCGAGCCGACCTGGCGAAACCTCGATGGAGCGAATGGTGGCCAAACCCGAATGGGGCACCAAGCGAATTTGTCCGAGCTGCGGAACCCGTTACTACGATTTGCTGCGCGAACCCGTGATTTGCCCGAAATGCAGCACGCCCTATGACCCGGAGGCGTTTCTCAAATCGCGCCGCGCCCGTCCGATTGCGCCGGTCGAGAAGGAGATCGAGCCGGTCGAAGCCGAGGAGCTCGAGACGGAGATCGAGACCGAGGAGGCGGACGTCGCCGAGGAGGAAGAGGAAGCGGTTCCGCTCGAAGAAGCCGAAGAGGAAGACGAGGAACTGCTCGAAGATGCCTCCGAGCTCGGCGAGGATGAGGACGACATGGCTGAAGTCATCGAGAATGTCGAGGATGAGGAGCACTGAAACTGTCTGCGGCGCCGCAGCCGCCGGGGGGACGGCGATTTTTTGCTTGCCGCCGCGGTGCCGCCTTTCTAACCTCGTCAACTGCGGGGCCATAGCTCAGCTGGGAGAGCGCTACAATGGCATTGTAGAGGTCACCGGTTCGATCCCGGTTGGCTCCACCAATTAGAACAAAGGGTTAGCTGAACGACTGGCTAGCCCTTTTCTCTTGCCGGAAGCCCGCGATTGAGTTTCGCCCTGTTTTCGGCCTCTGTCGTCCGGCCTGCCCACTCGCGACCACGCGCCAGCGTTTATTTAGTGCGGTGCGCTTCAGCGAGAGCCGCGGTTGCCTGAAAATGAGCCGGCCCAACCCTGATAGCCGGAGGGTGGGGAGCCAAGGGTCGGGGTGACGTACGCACCGGCCACCTGGCCTGGTTTTCCCCAGGCCGGTAGTGGAGCCCCCAACGCGCCGCGGGGGTCCCAACGAGAAGCGAGCCTTGCCGTCAGGAACCGCTTCGGGTTACCAGTGCCGCAGCGGTCTCCGCTAAAGCCCAGCTCGCCAGCGCCGCAAAAACCCGCTGGAAACCTTCGAAAATTCCCCTGATAAAGGCAAGGAGGCGTCGAGAAAGTGGCCCGCCTGAAAAACGGAAAGCCGCGCTATCTCGGGTTCGTGGTGGTCACTTTAGTTGTCGTAGTCCCACCATCACGGTCAGTCTCTGTTTTCGTGTGGGTGTCCGAGCAGCCCGCGATCCCCTCGCGGTGGACATCCTCCTCGATCACCGTGTTGCCCTTCCTGTCCGCCTCCTTATGCACCTTGGTTTCGTTGTGATCGGCGTCGGGGTTTGGAGAAATCGTCGTGGTTGTCGTGCTGGTGCCGGGGACAGGAGGTGGTGGCGGCGCAGGAACTACCACGGTGCCAGGGGGTGGTGCCGGCGCGGGTGGGTAGATTTGCGCGGAAGCCACCCCTGAAAACAAGACGGCGGCGGCCACCCCGGGTAGTAGATGCTTGGTCATTCGTGTGCCCTATTCCACTGTTGCCGATGCCCGTCAAACTGTTGATGCTGCTGGGCGAGTTCCCCAAGGGAGTGAAGCGAGTATTCCCTGAGCGAGCCTGGCAAAGGACGTTGCAGTGCCGTGGCGGATCGTGTTGCGGGAGCGGTGGCCTAAAACTCCCGCGAAATCAGGGCTGTGGCGGTGTTGCGGTTCCACGGGGAGAGGGAGGGAGTTCGGCTTAGCCGCTGGCCCCTGCCGAAAGAAACGAGAATGCGGTCCGGTGGAGAAACCGAGCCAGCGGGTCTTCCACTTCGCTAGCTCTCCCACAGGCCACAGGCTTCATCCTAGCGGAAGATGAGGCGAGGGTGCTAGATGTCGCCCCGTGCTGAATCGGTCGTCGCCGCCTCGTCGAGGTCAATAGGTAGACAGCGCCCCAAATCACCACCGACAACCGAAGCATCAACAGCGATACCACGATGAAGGACCTTAGGCGCGCACGCAGCGGAGATCTCACGACCAGTCGGGCCATGCGCCGATCGTCTGCGGAGTGAGCGCCCCTATCGAAACTCCGGTCTCCGCTATCCGCCATCCTCTCAGCCTTGCTGTGTGTCGCCAATTATTCGAATGGGATTACGAAGTGCTAACGCAGAGGTTGCAAGCGTCGAAAAAGCAGCACTGAGTTGCGGTTGCATGAACGGAACGCTCGGTGGCGTCGGAAATCCATTAGAGACGCGGCGGCCATTTTTTTGACACAGGAATGAACGACATCGCGATTGCGTTAAGCAAACTGACGCACACCAGATGGAGGGGAGCTGGTGGACAGCAAATTTTCGCGTGGTGCTTATTCTGTATACAATCGGGGGCTGTCGGCTGAACCGTTCGCGAAGAGTGGCCCTGATGATCCGTCGGACATAGGAGCGTCTTTGATCGTGATTTCGCTCCTGTCGCTCGGGCTCTGGGCTGCGATCTGGGGGATCGTCGCGTCTTTAGCGGTTGTATTCGGATAGCCTAAGCTTCGAGCTTTTCGGGCTCGGTGCTTTCGTAGCTCAAATTGCCGCCTCTTTGATCAGGTGCGCGATGCACATTCAAACCGGTCGCGTTCTCACCTGGGCCTACCCCGGACCCCGCATCGTTAGATAAAGCACTCTGGCCCCGTAATTGCACGGTCAACAGGTATCCGGGGCCTTCTACCCGCGGCATAAAAACCGCCCTCGGAGATCGGGGACTTTCAGCGCGAGTTTGATAACGAACAAGGGTTGTCAAGAGCGTAATGGTTCTACTTTTGGTGAGTAATCCTCCTCTTGTTTGTCCCCAATTTGTAACAAAAGTATGTTCATATCTGCAAAACGACCGGGTGAAGGAATGGGCAGCGTCACGGTCCGGATACCCGCCGCCGAGTTTTTTGGCACGATGACGGCCATAGCGGAATGGCTTGATGTCAGCGGCTACGAGCCCACAAGGTACAAATACAACCATAGCGAAGATGCTGTGCTTGTGACCGTTGACTTCCCGGCGGCGGTGGCGGCCGACGTGTTTGCGATGCGCTTCGGCGGTGTCTATCGCTCATCTCCGCGAGCCACGTCTTAAATTTGACCCGGTTCGCGCCGTGAGCAGCCCTTTAAAAAAACGTTTGGCGTTTGAGCACCCTACGGCGTTCTGAGCAGGGAAGAATACGCATGTCAAACCCGATGGAAAAAGCGGCCGCCTATCTCTCGAAGTTAGAGGCCGATCGAATGGCTGTGATGGCATTGAGCAAACAAAAAGAGCTGGAGGCTATGCTTCTCAAAGCACGGGAGGAAGGCTTCCGGGAAGCTATGGATATATTCAGTTCGAACGTTATCACTAAAAGTAGTTATAATGGAATCAAAGAAACAACCGATGAGGGCCCCAAAAGAAGGCGTCGCGATATACGTCAAATGATAATCAAGGAGCTATCCTATTCCGCAAAAGCGATGACAACGCGCCAGATCGCTAAAGCCATCGATTACTTGCCGGACCGGACTGAGGCGGCGCTAAAACGGTTA
>Ga0306925_10002343_pt1 | contig 16229 bp, 10 predicted proteins | sample flu12Cox44000176_FD_203755 | JGI IMG/M metagenome (GOLD analysis project Ga0306925, IMG submission 203755) | Lab enrichment of tropical soil microbial communities from Luquillo Experimental Forest, Puerto Rico - flux8day.12C.oxic.44.000.176 (v2)... | ecosystem: Environmental > Terrestrial >... | reverse complement strand
AGGAACTTGGCCGCCGTCTCCAGGTCGAGATTGCCGATGTAAGGCTCGTGCAGATAATTCACCAGAAAGCTGCCGATGGCCACTTCGGCTCCCACATAAGTAAAGATGGCGATCACGCCCATGACCAGGTTGGGATGCCGCCACACGCTATCGTGCTCCCCCTTCACTGCTTTATGTCCACCTTCGGCTCCGGGAATATGCGGCAACTTGAACATGCCGATCGCAATGGCCAGCAGCACCAAAGCCCCCGCGATCACCATGTAGGGCGTCTTGACCGACGATGCCTGCTCGATGCGGTAGGCCTGCAATTCCGCCGGGAGCATCTTGGCGACCTCCGCTGCTGTCTTGGGCGCCGTTGCCAGAATGAGCACACCGCCGATAAACGGCGCAATGAATGTGCCGAAAGAGTTAAATGCCTGCGTCAGCGTCAGTCGGGCAGAAGCGCTCTTCGCCGGGCCCAGCAGGGCCACATAGGGATTGGCGGCTACCTGTAGGACGGTAATTCCGGCGGCCAGAATAATGAGTGCCGTCAAAAACAACGGGAACGATGGCACATTGGCCGCCGGGATAAACAGCAGCGCTCCACACGCCATGGTCAGCAAACCCGCCACCATCATCGGCTTGTAACCAACGCGTTCCGTGATGAATCCCGCAGGAATGGAAAATATCGCGTACGCTCCGAAGAAAGCCATCTGCACCAGCATGACCTGCGCGTAGTTCAGGTCGAAAATCGACTTCAGGTGGGGAATCAGAATGTCGTTCAAACAGGTAAGGAATCCCCACATGAAGAACAGCGTGGTTACCATCGCGAGCGGGCCGCGATAGCTCTGTCCGTTACCCGTGGCGGTGTAGGTCTGGGAGGTCTGCTGAGTGCCGATGGCCATGTTCACCTGTTTGCGAGAAAGTGCTGCACGCTTGCGCGTACGGTTCGAAGTCTGTGCGCGGGCGCAATCCTTAGTCGCGCCCGAGACAAAGCCGCAAGTCCCTCCTTCGACGGAATCTTATCAGCAATCCCCTCGAGCCGAATTTCACCCAATCAAGCTCAATGCGGAATGCTATTTGACGCTGGAAGCGGACGCAACCGCAAAATCGGTTCTTTGCAAGCTTCCTCGGTCCGCTCTGCTCAGGGTGTTGCCACGATCACCATAAACGGTATAAGCCGCTACTAGCACAAGCATGCCAAATTCGATGGCCAACAGCCTTTTCTTGGTTTGCCGTCGCGCTTTCGACAGCATCACAGTCGAGGCCGCTACCAGGGAGAACCCCAGCAGGGCAGCTGCCGCATCACGGCGCGGCTCCATTTCGCTTCGACCGATTAGCTGTCGGCATTCGGGAGAGTCGATCGTCGTCTGATGCGGCAGGGTCGCTGAATCGGGACTGTAGTTTTTTTGCAAACAGCTACTGGTCTGACTACCACGGAGGTCAAGTCGCCAACTGCCCAGATGCTCGTCGCACTGCGGCCATGAGTATTACCCGCCAACTACACGACTAGCTCCCTGCTGATAACGAGGAATCTGGCCCCTATCATCATTGTCTCACTTGGAGAGGCGGCTTTGGTTGCGTTATCGCGTTGGGATCGAATTCCCAATTTCGTCCAACGTCTCCCGCATCCGGCGGACGGCTTCGCTATCTACACATTCGTATGACGGCGCAGGAGCACCCGGACTGCAGCCGAACCTGATCGGCGAAGTGCTCAGGGAGGCGTCGCACCGCGCCGAGAAGGCAGTCAGGTGCACCTGATCACAACCCGTGTCGTCAATGAACTGGCGCACGTTGTGCGGACGTACGCCACCTCCGGGCAAGATTTCAATCCTCCCGTTTGATTGTCTTATCAACTGGCGAATCCGCTCGCGGCCTTCGAGCGCAACTTTCTGTTGCCCCGCGGTCAGTACGCGGGTAAAGCCAAGTCCTATCAGCCGCTCCAGCTCCCCGATCGCATCGGGCACCACATCGAACGCGCGATGGAACACGGTTTGCTTATCGCCTGCGATCTCTACCAGTCGTCCGCAGCGATGCACGTCAATGCTGCCGTCGGCATGGAGAAAGCCGAACACGATGCCGTCTGCGCCACGCTCCAGCACCAACTCGGCATCGCGCTGCATCACCGCGAAGTCTTCCTCCGAGTAGCAGAAGCCTCCGGCGCGCGGCCGCACCATCAACTACGCGCCTCGTCGGCCCATCCCTACTGGAGCACTCGCAAAACCACACGCTTGCGCCCGGCCCCTATCTCATCTCGCCGCAGGCCGCAGCGCTGCATCGCACAGTCCTTGTCGCCGACATGCACGCCGATTCTCTGCTTTGGGGACGAAACCTGCTGAAATCTAGCCACGAAGGCCACGTCGATTTGCCACGCCTGCAGCAGGGCAATGTCGCCATCCAGGGCTTCACCGTATTCACCACAGTTCCACGTGGCATCAACATCGAGCGCAACGAAGACAAGACTGATCTGGTGCCCTACATCGGAATCCTGCAAGGCTGGCCATTCCGCGCCATCGGCAGTCCCAAAGGTGTTGCGCTTTATCAGGCGGAACGTATGCGGAGATTCGTGGAGAAGTCCAATGGCCAGCTCATGCTTTTGCGCACACGCGGTGATGTGGCCCGCCTCCTTCAGCAGCGGCAAGCCGGCTCCCACGTTGTAGGAGCTCTGCTGGGCAGCGAAGGCGCCCAGCCGCTGGAAGGCGATATCTCAAACCTAGGCCTGTTGTACGATGCCGGCTTCCGCATGATGGCGCCTTCTCACTTCACCGACACCGCCGTCGGAGGCTCGGCCGCCGGCGTAAACAAAGGCGGACTCACTCCACTCGGCCACGAATGGGTGAGGCAAATGGAAGCCCGAGGCATGCTGATCGACCTTGCGCACGCCTCAGCCGATACCCTGCGTGAGGTCACCTCGATCGCGACCATGCCAGTAGTCGTTTCCCACACTGGCGTGAAACGCGTGTGCAACAACAGCCGCAACCTGAGTGACGAGCAACTGCGCGCGGTTGCTTCTACCGGAGGTGTTGTCGGTGTGGGCTACTGGGACGTAGCTTCCTGCGGCACCGATGCCGCATCGATCGCCAAGACTGTCCGCTACACGATTGGCGTGGTGGGTGCTGAGCACGTTGGGCTCGGTTCCGACTTCGATGGAGCCGTGACCGAGCCTTTCGACTCCAGCGGTATGGCGCTGATTACCGAAGCGCTGTTGCAGCAGGGAATTTCGGAACACGACATTCGTTTGGTGATGGGCGAGAACGTCGCTCGCGTGCTGTTGCAAGTGCTGCCGCAATGAACCTGGGACGTTAGCGCCGACGTTGGTCGATGGCAGCCAAGCCGGCAAGCGATAAAGCCAGTTCATGAATGAAACGTCGGGACCGCGTAGGGATCACGGCATATTGTGCATCCTGGAATCCCAGCGCATTCCGGGCATACTCGAGGACCACGTGCATGAGCGATTGTAATCGTCGGTGCCTGCACCCGCGCTCTACTTCTGCCAGAGAAATGACGGTGGGGGTCTTAACAAAGAGGCACGCTTCGTCCGAGTAAGCGGGATCAGGGCACGCTCCGAACACAGAGAGGCAATTACTGTTAGCGCCCTTGGCCCTTGGCTGCTGATGTGTAGGTACTTCCCGATCTCCTCGGAACAATTACCCAACTGCGTTGAGTTACGTATGGGCCGGCGGCCCAGCCATAGGGATGAAAGTCGAACTCTAGCGTCTACTGATTCCAAATGGGTTATCCGTGACTTTCGACGGAGGCTAAGAACCAATCACCACCAGCCACGAGCCATCAGCCACCGCTTCAGTCCCCGTCTTCGACCAGTCGTCCCGTCGGTGTTCGCCCATGACGTTGCTGAATGTCCTCCCAGCGCACATACGCGATATACACGACAATCACGATGTTGATGAGCAATACGGCCCAGTGAATGGGTGTAGGATGCCGAATCAACGCGCGGAGCTCGAAGGGTAGATAGATCGCGCCGGAGACAATCGCCAGCCATTCACCCCAGATCCTCTGCCGCCACAGACCGTAGGATTCCAGAAACCGCAGGCTGGCGTAGAGCGCGATGATGGCAACAACGTTCCACAGATTCGTGTCGCTGACGCGCTCCACCGTGCGCAAGAAGTAATGTGAAATTCTCAGGTCAGGATCGATTCGCAGTCCGACCAGCAGCTTATGGGCGGCGTTTTCCAGATCGACGTCATGCCGGATAATCTCCGCCAACGCGAACCCCGCGGCGACGGCAAGTACCCCTTTCAGCGCCTCAATCATGGCCACCGTGCGAAGACCGCGACGATGGTCTGGATGGGAGGTCCCGGTTAAGTGCGATTTAACCATGGCGGAAGCGGCAACGTGCTGCGACAGAGGCGTGCCTCAGTTTACCGCGAGATCGCCGCTCATCCCCTCTTAATTTTGGATGCGCCAGCCAGACCCGAAGTTAGCGGTTTTAGCTGCATCCTGCACTTCATTTGTACTTCCTGAGCATCTCGGCCGTCGCCGGACCCGCCTTGCCCGCCGCCGTTTGACCGTCGTCGTTCCGTAGCGCCGGATTGGCCCCGGCTTCCAGCAGCGCTTGGGCCATCTCTACATTATCGTGTGCCGCTGCCGCATGCAGTGCAGTCCATCCCAACTGCTGACGCGCGTTCGGATCGGCTCCAGCAGCCAGCACCAGCTTCACCAGGTCAGCTCTTCCCGAGGCCGCAGCACTGTTGATCACTGCCACCTTCATGGAGTTGCTCGAGACCGCGTTCACGTCGGCGCCGCCTCGCAGGAGTTCCTCGACGGCCTGAGGCTGAGAGAAAAACGCAGCCAGATGCAGCGCACTGAATCCGTCGCTGCTGAACGCCCTAGCCAGGGACGAATCCGCCTCCAGCAGAGCGCGCAAACGCGGCAAGTCGCCCAGAGTCGCCGCCTCGAAGATATCGAGCCCGCCCGCCTTCCTGCGCAGCAAAGCGACGATCTCAAGACGGCCTTCGTAGCGCGCCTGCATGAGCGCTGAAACACCGTTCGCACTACGCGCTCTGGCCAGCGAAGGATCAGCGCCGAGAAGCCTTTCCACCCGGGCGCAGTCGTTATCGTGAATGGCTGCAAAGAATTGTTGCGACATGTGTGCCTCCCCAATTTAATTAGCATTGCTAATTAAATTGTTAGAAAATATGATACACCACCATGGGCAGCAAAGCAACTTCAAACCAAATTTCCGCCGATCTCCTCGGGCTGGCGGACGCGCTTCATTCCGCCGCCATCCACTTGCTCCGCCAGGTCCGCATCGAGGATCGCGCCTCCGGCATCGGTCCGGCGCAACTGTCGGCACTCTCCGTGCTGGTCTTCGGCGGCAGCATGTCGCTGAAGCAGTTGGCGGCTATCGAGCAGGTTCAGCCACCCACCATGGTCCGCATTGTGCAGGCTCTTCTCAGTCAGAAGCTCGTCATCAGCCGCACCGATCTCCACGACGCGCGCAAAGTACGGATCTCCGCTACAACCAGTGGGCAAGCGCTGATGCAGAAAGCCCGCGCCCGCCGGGTGGAGAAGCTGGCCCGCATGCTAGAAGCGAAGTCCGATGCCGAACAGCTGCAAATCGCCGGCGCGGTCGAGGTCCTGCGGCGCCTCAACTTGCACTAATCCCCAGCTGCGCCCACGGTAGATTTTCCCCGCCAAACACTGCTAGGGTAAACGTACATGGCGCGGTACCCAAGTGGTAAGGGAGAGGTCTGCAAAACCTTTATGCGCCGGTTCGATTCCGGCCCGCGCCTCCAGCCTATAACTGTTGTAAACACTAGTCTTGTTTCATACGCCACATACTTGTGAGTCAATTTTGTGCTATGGTCTACCGAGTACGGAGGCCCGGCTCGGTGGATCGTTTGGCGAAGAGGTCGACCTTGGGTCTCCCAGTGTTAAGAGAACGCTATTCAAATCCCATAGCTGAACCGCGTCGTCCAACAAACGCCATCGGCTTCCTCCTTGCCTCTTGTCATCGAAAGCGCCTCGGATCAACATCTCTCCAGCCCAAAGTGTCTGCCCGAGCCGTTTCCGATCAAGGCTAGCGACCAATGCGGGAAGTGAAACTGGTTCGGGTCCGGGTACTTCGCCAGCATATGGGTGTATGCGCGTCCGACAATCTTTCTGAATGTCATCACTCGTTGCGATTGAAATCACCGGCTAACCTCTGGCCGCTACTCTGACTGCAAACCGCCGCCAGCGTTTCGCTGAATGACTAGCTTGTATGCAGGATTGGCTCTCCGGTTCTAGATCTGGAGGCAGCGCCATACGGTGGCACCAGATACCCTGTGGAGGCACGAACGGATGGACGTGTGTTTTCTCGTTTCGATCTGGATGCCGGAATCGGCGATGCATGATGCGGCCAATCGAAACAATCGAATGCAGAGAGTGGTTGGCGTTTGCCGGCATCAAAGGCAAAGGGTAGGCATATCGCTTAACTCGGCTTCAGAATCGTCAGAAAGTACCGCCACTTTCTGCAGCCTCGGGCCTAGGCCGATTTGTTCCGAAAGACTGTTGAGTTGGTTCCGTTTTGATTCGAGACTTGGGCGTCCGTTCGTACTCCAACGCAAATGTCACCGCCCCGAGACCGAGCCACAACGTGACCAGACAACTGGCTAAAACGGTCCGTGTGTGATCGCGGCCAGAGCGCCAGAATAGCGTCTGGAGCTAGGTCGTCCTTAGCGCCTGTACCCACAATGGACACCCGTGGTCTCCTAATCGCCCGATTGTTCCAGTTTTTCTTCGCCATTGACACCTGACGTGACGGGAAACTCGTATCCGGCTTTGAGGTTACAACGATAAACCCTTGTCTGATCTGGATTTACGGTAACGTCGCAATTTGCCCAACTCAGGAAGAGTGCCGGTCCAAGCGGGTAAATAATAGTCTGGCCGTTGACCTCAGCTTCGATGCACACACCTTCCGCTGAGGCCGGCAGCGTGAAGTCGAGCGCTCGGCCGAAGATCACAGGTTGGGACTCGTGAACGATTTCGCTGATCATGGGGTGGAACACTTCTGCTTCCAGTAAGAACGTTGTTGTATCAGACCAGTTACGTGCCGACGCCCGGATGGTCTGGCCGCCGTTCGAGAAGTCATCTTTCTCGATCTTGGTAAATGGACATGGCCCTGCAATGCACGAGACTCGGGCATTGCGGAATTCGTTGCCCACTCCTGCGTCGAGAAAGGCGGAGCCGATCGCGGCTTTCCATTTGCCATCTGGCGAGCACGGAGGGCGGCCCTTGCACGGCACATTCCCTGTGTTCACAACTTGGAACGGTTTCGCCGCGCTACCGATATTCGCCACGGTCATAGCCTTTAACGAATATCGAACCCGCAAGCTCCCGACTGTTATCTCCGGGCGGTTCGGTGGTCCAGGAAGCTTCTTGGCCAGTGGCTCCATCTCGGCAATGTAGAGTTCGTCAGCTACGAATTCACTCATGTCGAGAGGCTGATACTCGGGATGACGAAATTGAAGGGTCACAGCCCGTCCTCGCCTGACAGACGCCGGCAACTGGAACGCGAAGTACCCTGAAGAATCGGACTTGACAGCGGCAACGACCCCGTCGCTGATAGCGATGATTTCGACGTTGGCAATGGGGAGCCGGTCTCTCGTGTCGGCGTCGCGTACAACGACTGCGCCCTTGAGCCATATCGGTCTGTGATTGGGCAAATAAAAGAAGAATGTGAGTGCCATCAGAAACGTCACTATGATCGCAACGAGTGCGACCCCAAGGCCGATCTTTACTTCTTTAGTCATCGAGAAGCCAATCTTAATATCCCACGACGACCTGTTCATTTGCCTGAAGGCGTTAGAACGCAGCGGTCGCTGGTGAGTAAGCGACAGGTCCTAGTCGCGGCACTTACCGAGCCCGGCGATCGGTTAAGATTACTGGAACCAGCGGATGAGTGACATCGGTTCCAACAAGCTCACACGGCGAAAGTTGCTGTGGCATCTCCTTGGGACGGGTGTGAGTCTGCAATTTGCTGCGGCGCTGGGTCCCGCGCCCAAACCTGACGAACGCCGTACTGGTCTTGCCAGTTCTCCCAGCCCATCAGCCCTCTCGTTCGATGATGACCAGTTTCTGGACGCAGTCGAGCAGGTGAGTTTCCGCTACTTCTGGGAGCAGACGAACCCCGCAGTCGGCATCATCAAGGACCGATGCAACACAAAAATATCGGATGGCGGAATAGTAGGCAGCATTGCCGCAACTGGGTTTGGTCTCACGGCCCTTTGTATTGGACAACAACGAGGCTTTGTTTCTTTCTCGGATGCTCGAGAGCGTGCGCTGACCACCCTGAACTCCCTTTGGAGAGTGTTGCCGAACCATCGGGGGTTTTTCTATCACTGGGCAAATATTAATACTGGCGAAAGGATATGGGATGCAGAGGTTTCTTCTGTCGATACATCTATCTTGCTCGGCGGTGTTCTGACCTGCCGTGAGCATTTCCGCTCGCTTGAGCTCACAAAGGTGGCAAACGACATCTTCAACCGGGTGGACTGGACCTGGCTCTCGGAAGATACCACTCTGCTGTCTCACGGATGGACTCCAGAAGTTGGCTTCTTACCGTATCGGTGGGACCTGTATAGCGAGCTGATGATCATGTACCTATTGGGTCTGGGATCGTCATCTTACCCGCTCAAGGAAGAAACGTGGTCAGCCTGGAAACGCATGACGTTCGAATACGATAAGCTTCGCTACATTGGCTCGTTCGCTCCGCTATTTGTACACCAGTATTCCCAAGCCTGGTTCGATTTTCGCGGGAAGAAAGACAAGTATGCGGACTACTTCCAGAACTCTGTTATCGCCACGGATGTCCACCGGCGTTTCTGTGTGGAGTTGGCTCCCCAATTTCCCGATTACAGCGATGATCTGTGGGGCATAACCGCCTCGGACTCGGAACATGGCTACGTCATTTGGGGCGGGCCGCCGACAACGGGACCCATTGACGGCACCGTCGTACCCAGCGCGTCCGCGGGTTCGTTGCCGTTTCTGCCGCAGCCCACAATGCGGGTTCTGCGAACCATCAGGAAGACTTATCCAGCCGCCTGGAGTAAGTACGGATTTGTGAACGCATTCAATCCGCTTAAAAAGTGGTACGACAGCGATTGTGTTGGAATCGATACGGGAATCACCATGCTCATGGCAGAGAACGCGAGAACCGGCTTTGTCTGGAACACTTTCATGAAGAGTCCGGAAGCGCGGCACGGCATGGAACGAGCGGGATTCAAAGCCTATTGAGGTCCTCGCGCCGGAGGTTCCCGAGACCTACAGGTACACCTACCCGCTAGACCCTCTGTTTTTTCCTGTGCCGCGAAAATTTTACGTTACCGCCTCGCCGCTGCCAGGCAACCCGCAATGCCGTCATTTAGTTATCGGAACTATGCTCGCGCACTACTTCTCTCCATCTCCAGGAACAAGATCAATGTTTTGAATCACATAGTGGGACGCAGCGCCGTGCTATCTGCTTGCGGCGGGTACTGACGACCAGTTCCTCGTTCTACCTTACGAGTGGAACCCAACGTGTACTAGGAAGGAGGGCAGCCGTGTCTGCCGCCAAGATTCGGCGGCACATGAGTTCCGGGGCGCCTCGCGCTTGGCGCGACGTTGTCCAGCATCGTTGTTGAACGGTATGAGACCTGATGCAGAACGAGCGAACTTTTGGAGTGGATGGAGAGAACGTTTCTCCGCGCTGCGACATGTACCGGCCGTTCTGGGAATGGTGTGGAGATCAGGTCCCTTAGTAGTCAGCTTGGGGCTCGTTTTCCGCCTACTGACATCTCTGCTACCCATCGCTCTGCTGTGGATTGCGAAGCTGATCATCGACAGCATTGTGCATGTCGTGACCGGTCATCAAGCGATACCATCGGGATTCTGGTGGCTAGTTGCAGCAGAGTTCGGGCTCGCAGTCTGTAGTAGCGTTCTCGGTCGCACCATCGACTACCTCGATGCGCTCCTGGGTGACAAGTACACCCGCTACGTCAGCATCGAGGTAATCAAGCATGCCGCTGAGCTGGATCTCGCCAACTACGAAGATCCGGTGTTTTACGATTGCCTCGAGCGGGCGCGGGTCCAAGCAACCGACCGCCTGGGAATGATCCAATCGATTGGCAGGCTGGCACAGCAAGCCATTACAGCGATCTCGTTATCCGTCTCGATCGTTCTGTTCTCCCCTTGGTTGCTCCTGCTGCTTTTGCTGGGAGTGCTGCCGGCATTCCTGGGAGAAAGCCACTTCGCGTTCCTTGGGTACGCAACGAACTTTCGGCAGACGCCAGTCCGGCGCCAACTGGATTACTTGCGAGTCTTGGGCGGAAGCAGAGAAGCCGCGAAGGAACTCAGGCTTTTCGGTCTCAGGAACTTTCTCGTCGAGCGATTCACTAAGTTGTCTGACCAGCTATATGAGGAGAATGTCGGATTAGCACGCCGACGCCTGGTTGCGGGTGCGTTCTTGTCGGTCGTTGGCACTGCTGGTTACTACTCCGCATATGTGTTCGTTGTATGGCGGACCATTACGGGAGCGCTGACGATAGGTCAGTTGACGTTTCTTTCTGGCGCGATCGTCCAAGCGAGCGGCAACATTCAACAAATTTTTTCCATACTGGCAAGTATCGCGGACCAGGCGCTTTTCCTCACCGACTTGATCACTTTCATGGAAATGCAGCCAACCATCCGTTCCAAGCCCAACTCCTTGCCGGCACCCAGGCCGATCAAACGCGGGTTTGAGTTCCGTAACGTCTCCTTCCGCTATCCGGACAACTCCCGGCTGGTATTGAATGGCCTGGATTTCCGGCTCAGGCCGGGCGAACGCATCGCGCTCGTGGGAGAAAACGGTGAGGGAAAAACCACCATCGTGAAGTTGATGACTCGCCTCTACGACCCCTCGGAAGGCGAGGTTCTGCTGGATGGCGTGGACCTTCGTGAGTACAGCCTGGAAGACCTTTACCGCGAGATAGGAGTCATCTTTCAGGACTTCATGCGCTATGAGATGACGGCGCGGGAAAACATAGCTGTAGGGCAGATCGAAGACTTGAATCGTCTGTGCTCTTTACAGAGGGCCGCACGTAAGAGCATGGCCGATGATGTGATCGAGCGGCTTCCTCGTGATTACGAACAGATGTTGGGAAGGCGCTTTGAAGGCGGCGTCGATCTCTCCGGTGGTGAGTGGCAGAAAATCGCGCTAGCGCGAGCATACCTCCGCAATGCGCAGGTGCTTATCCTCGACGAACCAACCGCCGGCCTCGATGCACGCAGCGAAACCGAGGTGTTCCGCCGCTTCACTGAACTTACTACCGGCAAGACTGCACTGTTTATTTCGCATCGGTTCTCGACGGTCCGTATGGCAGATCGAATTGTGGTCTTGCAAGACGGCAGGATTTCCGAAGACGGAAGTCACGATGAACTGGCCAGCCGAGGCGGACTCTACGCGGAAATGTTCGAAATGCAGGCGGTCCATTACCGCTGATGGTGGAAACTTCAATGCCACAAAGTACTCATCTTGGGATCGTTGGCAGCGAGACCCTCTACGTGCCTGAGCCTGCCTGCGATGCATCCGACCTCGAGCTTCTGAGTGAGAAAGCACGACAGCTCCCACACAGTTTTACCAATTTGCCCGACGTTTCTTCGTCGAGAACTCTAGTTGAACGTTGCAAGGCCCTGACGCCTGAATTCAAGCTCCTGCTCGGCAAGCTGGAATTGCCGATGGTAGGCTCATCAAATTCTGACGATGGCCGTTGGTTATATGAAAACGTTCGACTGCTGCACTCGGAGCATCAGTCTACTGTCGAAGCCCTCAAGCCGCTGCGGAAGATGCCGCATGTTCGTACGCGAAAAGGAGATATCATTCCCCGGGCACTGGCCCTGGCCGAGGGTTTTCTTGAAGCCTGCTCCTGTCAATTCAGCGAGCAAAAGTTCACCTTTTTTGTGACCATGCTGCAGCAAACCACGGACTTAGTTCTGGAATTGCGAGAGCTTTGGGCGTTTCCGTCCGCGCTAAAGCTCGTACTCCTGGAACGAATTGTAGCCGGAGAAAAGCAGTCACTCGGTGGTTTCGGGAGCGAATCAACGAACATAGGAAATTGCGTGCGCAGCCTGCGCGACATCGGCCATACCTCGTGGAAAGAAGTCATCGAACCCCTCATAGTCTTCGACTACGTTTTGCGTATGGACCCAGCAAATTGCTATGCACGAATGGATTTCGAGAGCCGCGACCGGTATCGCAACAAGCTGGCCGATATTGCGGAGCACTCCGGCAGAATGGAAATGGAAATTGCTCACGCGGCGCTGGATCTGGCTCAAACGGCTGCCGTGAAGACCTATTCCGATTCGCGAGTGGCTTTACGCGAGAGCCATTGTGGGTACTATCTCGTGGATGATGGGGTCCCGCTCCTGAACGCAAAGGTGGGTTTCAAGTATCCGCTCGCCAAAAAAGTCCAGACCAAGCTGCGCGAGTACCCGGACCAATGGTTTCTGCTGGGAATAGGAAGCCTGACCTACGCCATCATGTTCGCGACCGCGGTGCTGGCGGGTGACGTCACAAGCTCGTTCGGCCTGGTTCTGCTGTCCATGTTCGCGTTGTTGTTGCCGAGCTCGCAGAGTGCCGTGCAGTTCATGAATCATGTGACCACCACGCTGTTGCCAACGGAGACTCTACCAAAGCTTGACTTCAGTGAAGGCGTCCCCGCGGATTGCCTGACCATGGTCGCGGTACCAAGCCTGCTGATGAGTCCGGAACAGGTGCGCAGTCTGGTAGAGGACCTGGAAGTACGCTTCCTGGGGAACCACGATCCGAACATACATTTTGCGCTACTGACGGACCTTCGAGACTCACACGAACCCGTCGGGGAAGACAGCCCGTTAGTCGACCTCTGCGCTCAACTGATACGCGAATTGAATGATAAATATGCCGGCCAGCAGATGGGCTCGTTCTTCCTCTTTCACCGCCGTCGGGACTACAACGCACCGGAACGAGCGTGGATGGGATGGGAGCGCAAGCGCGGCAAGCTGCTCGACTTTAACAGGCTGCTGCGCGGTCAGTTCGATCGCTTCTCCGTTAAGGTCGGCGATCTTCGCATCCTGCCGCATGTTCGGTTCGTAATCACGCTCGATTCCGATACCGAACTCCCGCGCGGAGCAGCCCACCGGATGATCGGGGCCCTCGCACATCCCTTGAATGTCGCCATCATTGACTCGAAAAAGAACATCGTTACCGCAGGGTACGGCATCCTGCAACCACGCGTGGGAATCAGCGTGCAGAGTACCGCCCGCTCGCGACTGGCAGCCATCTACGCCGGCGAGACCGGCCTCGATATCTACACGCGGGCTGTATCGGACGCATACCAGGACCTTTACAGTGAGGGCATCTTCATCGGCAAGGGGATTTATGAAGTGGATACCGTCTATCGCGTCCTGGAGCGGCGGTTCCCTCGAAATATTCTACTGAGTCACGACTTGATCGAAGGCGCGTACACTAGGACGGGTTTGGTAAGCGACATTGAGATTATTGAAGATTACCCGTCACATTACAGCGCTTACAACCGCCGCAAACACCGTTGGTTGCGTGGAGACTGGCAGATCGCGGATTGGCTTTATGCACGCGTGCCCAATGAATCGGGGGCCCAGGTTCCCAATCCGATCTCGCTGATCTCGTCGTGGAAAATCTTCGACAACTTACGCCGCAGCCTGGTCGAGCCGGCGACGTTTCTGCTGTTCGTGTTTGGGTGGGTCTTACTCGGCGGAAGTCCTGCCCGCTGGACGATTGCCACATTGTGCATTCTGCTCGTGCCGCCGTGGTGGCAGTTTGTCCTGAACCTGGCGCGGGCCGTATGGGCTCGCAATCTGATTGCCGCGCGAGAGGCCTTCACTGCGCTCCATTCCGTGAACGTTAGCCTGTTTTTCACCCTGACCTTTCTGGCTCACCAGACCCTGCTTTCACTGGACGCCGTAACTCGTGCTTTGGTTCGCCGTTTCATAACACATCGCCGGCTCCTGGAGTGGGAAACCGCAGAAGAAGCTGAAATGGCCCAGCGGGGACGCGCACCAGTAGACCGCTATCTGGACTGGATGCCATTCCTGGCCATTGGATTGGGCGGTTTCATATGGCTCGTACGTCCGCGTGCACTTCCAGCCGCGCTGCCGGTGCTGCTGCTTTGGGCCTCAAGTAAGCTTCTGTCGAAGTGGTTGAACCAACCCTCGGCGGCGCTGCCAGAGAAGTCTGCCCGGAAAGACGTATTGTTTCTTCGCCGTGCGGCTCTCCGCACGTGGCGGTATTTCGCCGAGTTCAGCAGCGAAGAGCACAACTGGCTGATTCCCGATAATGTGCAGGAGCAACCTCCAGCCATTGCGGCCCGGATCTCTCCCACGAATCTCGGATTTCTTCTGAACGCCCGGCAGGTTGCTTGCAAGTTTGGATATCTCACGCTTCCGGAATTTGCCCAACAGACACTCCGCACTCTAGCTACCGCCGCGGAACTCCCGAAGTATCGTGGTCACCTCTTTAACTGGTATGACACGCGTACGCTTCAACCGCTTCCTCCGTTATTCATTTCTTCCGTTGATAGCGGCAATTTGCTAGCTTCACTATGGACCCTGCAGCAAGGATGCCTGGCGAGCCTGCAGGAGCCACTCTTGCAGCCTTGCCTCTTCGAAGGTCTCGTGGACCATCTCCTCCTTCTCGAGGAATTGGGGCTGCTCTCGCGAAAGCAGCTGGGCATCGAGGACGGCGAGACGGTTACAGACGAGTGGTTGGAATCTGTAATGAATCTTTTGGACGCGGCGTTCGACGATGCCCGCACTGCCGCAACCACTTGCAAGGATGCCTCCGATGCGCAACGGCTCGTAGAGGAGGCAAGCCGTCGGCTTCAGGCTATCCAGCAAACAGTTCGCTCTTATGCGCCATGGTTCTTGCCTGAATTCGCTGCTTTGCGGAAACATCCGGCCATCAATCTGCCGCTCACGGATAAGATCTCGGTGGACCTCTTGCCGGCCTACGTCGACCAGATTCAAGTGCGACTCAGGCAAGCGGCAAAATTACTGGTCTCGTCCGAGCACCGGCTGCAATGCGAACGACTCAGTAAGCTGCTTCCAGAAGCGGGCTTCAATGCAGCGCGACTGGTTGAGGACATTCGAAGCATTGCTTCGGAGACAGCCGAGTTCGCGGACGAGATGGACTTCGGACTTCTCCTGAATCGCCGGCGCAAGCTGATGTCGGTCGGCTTCGATGTGGAATCGGGACAACTTCATCCCGCTTGCTACGACCTGCTCGCGACAGAGTCTCGCACGGCGATTTTTGTTGCTATCGCCAAGGACGACATTCCCCAACAGAGTTGGTTTCTTCTCGGCCGGGCCCACACGCTCGACCGGGGGCGCCCTGTCCTGCTGTCATGGACGGGCACGCTATTCGAGTACTTGATGCCAACGCTGTGGATGCAGTCCTATCCGAATACGCTCTTGGAACGTACGCGGGTGGCAGCTGTCCGGTCACAACAAGGCTATGCCACGAGCAAAGGCATTCCGTGGGGCATTTCTGAGTCGGCCTGCTATCGATTTGACGAAGCCGGAAACTATCAATACCACGCCTTCGGTCTTCCCCAACTTGCGCTGAACAAGGCCGAAGTCAATACGGTGGTCGTTTCGCCGTACTCCACATTTCTTGCGCTATCGACGGATCCTTCAGCTGCAATCTGCAATCTGCGAAGAATGGCCGAGTTGGGATGGTTCGGGAGTTATGGATTCTACGAAGCGGCCGACTATGGCCTAGCCCGGCGCAGACTCTGGCATCCGCATCAATTGGTGAAATGCTGGATGGTTCACCATCAGGGAATGAGCCTGCTCGCGATAGCGAATTTTCTTAAGGAAAACGCTGTGCAGGAATGGTTCCATAGCGATCGACGCGTGCAGGCAACAGAATTGTTGCTTCAAGAGAAGCCAGTGGCCGTCGTTCGTCGAAGAGACTTACCACGTAGGGTTGCGGCGGCATGACAGAGCTCTGATAGAAGTGCGATCTGCCGGGAATGCCACGCACTCAACCATAGTGGCACATCAGTAGTTAGCCGCCTGAGGGCTAGCGTTGCTTCGTTTCCCCGACGCATCCTCGAAGTTCAGGGTAAGCCCCCAGCGACATAAAAACAGGCGAGGCATTCACTACGGCTGCGGGAGAAGTACACAACGTGAAGAATGCCAGTAGCAGCGCCCTGCAAAGGCTCTTGCCTTCTACATCGCGAAAAAGCGTGCCCGGCTGGAGGACCTCTCGGTTCCAG
>Ga0306925_10002341_pt1 | contig 16231 bp, 13 predicted proteins | sample flu12Cox44000176_FD_203755 | JGI IMG/M metagenome (GOLD analysis project Ga0306925, IMG submission 203755) | Lab enrichment of tropical soil microbial communities from Luquillo Experimental Forest, Puerto Rico - flux8day.12C.oxic.44.000.176 (v2)... | ecosystem: Environmental > Terrestrial >... | reverse complement strand
TTTCCCTGCTGTCGTCCGCGATCTCGTACTCGTTCGTCATGGTCAGCGCGCGGGTCGGGCACGCCTCCACGCACAGCCCGCACAGGATGCAGCGCAGGTAGTTGATCTGGTAGACGTCGCCGTAACGCTCACCCGGGGAGTAGCGCTCCTCGTCGGTGTTGTCGGCGCCTTCCACGTAGATGGCGTCGGCGGGGCAGGCCCAGGCGCACAGCTCGCAGCCGATGCACTTCTCCAGGCCGTCCGGCCAGCGATTCAGCTGGTGACGGCCGTGGAACCGGGGCGCGGTGGGATGTTTCTCCTCGGGGTACTGGACGGTGTCGACCTTCCGGAACATCTGCCGGAAGGTCACGCCAAACCCTTTGACCGGACCAAGAAACTCAGGCACCGGTGACCTCCTTGATTCCTGCGCGCGGCACGGCCTCCGGATCGACCGCGGACCCGCCGGGACTGGCCGGCACGCCGACGCCGTGGTAGTGCGGCAGATCCATGGGAGGGACGGGGAAGCCCGGCGCGGCGGCGCCCGCTTCCGGCTCGGCCGCGGCCGGCTCGGCGGCCTGCGCCGCGGCCTGGCGCCGCCGTTCCGCGGCCACGTCACCCGCCCAGGCCAGCAGCAGCAGCGCGCCGAGCAGGGCCCCGCCCACGATGTAGACGGGCGTGCTGCCGCCGTGCTGCCGCCACACCCGGATGGTGGCGATCATCAGGATCCAGGTGAGCGAAACCGGGATCAGGACCTTCCAGCCGAACGACATGAGCTGGTCATACCGGATCCGGGGCAGCGTCCCGCGCAGCCAGACGAAGCAGAACAGCAGGATCAGCACCTTGGCCAGGAACCACAGCAGCGGCCACCAGCCGGTGTTCGCGCCGGACCATATCGTGATCGGCCACACCGCGCGCCAGCCACCGAGGAACAACGTGGTGGCCAGGGCCGCCACCGTGGTCATGTTGATGTACTCGGCCAGGTAGAACAGCGCGAACTTGAGCGAGGAGTACTCGGTGTGGAAGCCGCCCACCAGTTCGCCCTCGCCCTCGGGCAGGTCGAAAGGCAGCCGGTTGGTCTCACCCACCATCGTGATCAGATAGATGAAGAACGAGGGGAACAGCAGCACCGCGTACCACGACGGGTAGTGCAGCGTCAGCCCGCCCACGTGGAACTCGTTGCCGTGCGCCTGGGCCTGCACGATCGCCGAGGTGGACAGCGAGCCGGCGTAGAGGAACACCGCGACGAAGGACAGCCCCATCGCGATCTCGTAGCTGACCACCTGCGCCGACGAGCGCAGCCCGCCGAGCAGCGAGTAGGGCGAGGCCGAGGCCCAGCCGGCCAGCACGATCCCGTACACGCCGATCGAGCTCATCGCGAGCACGAGCAGCACAGCGACCGGGAGGTCGGTGAGCTGCAGCGGGGTCTGGACACCGAAGATCGACACCTCGGGGCCGAACGGGATGATCGCGAAGCTGATGAACGCGGGAACCAGCGCGATCGCCGGCGCCAGCCAGAACAGCAGCTTGTCCACGCCCCGGGGGACGATGTCCTCCTTGAGCGGGAGCTTGATCCCGTCCATCAGCGACTGGAGCAGGCCGAACGGGCCGGCCCGGTTGGGCCCGGGGCGCTGCTGCATCCGGCCGATGAGCCGGCGCTCCGCCCAGATCGCGAACAGCGTCATGAGCATCAGGAACGCAAAGATGGCCACGACCTTGAGCAGGATCATCCACCACGGCTGGCCGTAGAAGCTGAGCACGGTCACCGGCGGGGTGACCGTACTGTGCCCGGCGCCGGGTGTGGCGGCGGTTCGCGCGGCCAGGCCCGCGGCGCCGGCCATGCTGATCATTGCGGGCTCCTCAGGGTCACCAGGGTGCCGTTCCCGGCACCGAGTTCGCGCCGGACCTCGCAGCCCTGCGCGTGCGTCGGCAGCCAGACCACCCGGTCGGGCATGTCGCAGACCCGCACACCGAGGGTGATGGCTCCCCGCGCGGTGGTCACGCAGACCCTATCGCCGTCGGCCGTGCCCGCCTCACTCGCGGTGGCCGCAGACATCAGGGCCTGCACCGGCCGGGCCGTGCCGGCCAGGAACGGCTCGCCGTCCTGCATCCTGCCGGTGTCGATCAGCTGATGCCAGGTGGCCAGGACCGCCTCACCCGGCCCCGGCAGCGATCGCGCGGCCGGCGGGTAGTCCGGCACGCTCGTGCGAGAGCCCTGCCAGCCGGTCAGCGTGCCCAGCTCGCGGCGCGCGGCGGCGGCATCGGGCAGCCCGAGGTGGACATCCATCTCGTCCGCGATCCGGCCGAGCACCTCAAGATCGGACTCTACGCCGGCCACGGCTAGCGCCGCCTCGAACGAGCCCGGCCTGCCCTCCCAGTTCAGGAACGTGCCTGCCTTCTCCGGCACCGCCGCCACGGGCAGCACCACGTCCGCCCGGTCGGTGACGGCGCTGGCCCGCAGTTCCAGGCTCACCACGAACGGCGTTGCCTCGATCGCCTCGAGCGCGGCCTTCGGATCCGGCAGGTCGGCCGGATCCACCCCGGCCACGACGAGGGCGTCCAGGTCGCCGGCCAGCGCCGCCGCGAGGATCTGGCTGCCGTCCTTGCCGGGCTCGGCGGGCAGCGTCGCGACGCCCCAGGCGCGGGCCACCTCGGCCCGCGCCGCCGGGTCAGCCACCGGCCGGCCGGCGGGCAGCAGGCCAGGCAGGGCCCCGGCCTCCACCGCGCCGCGCTCGCCGGCCCGGCGCGGCACCCAGGCCACGCGGGCACCGCTCGCGGCGGCCAGCCGGGCGAGCGCGGACAGCGCCCCGGGCGTCTCGGCGAGCCGCTCGCCCGCCAGGATGACCGCGCCGTCGGCGTTCAGCGCCCGGCCGGCGGCGGCCTCCACGGCATCGGCACCCACCTCGGCGGCCAGCCTGTTGAGCACCTCGGTTTCCGTGCCGGGCGGAGTGGAAACCAGGGTGCCGCGCAGCTTCGCCAGCGCGCGGGTGGCCACCGGGGCCAGCGAGTAGACGGCCACGTTGCCGGCCCGCGCGGCCTTGCGCAGCCGCAGGAAGATGATCGGCGACTCCTCCTCGGGCTCCAGCCCGGCCAGCAGCACCGTGGGCGCGCGCTCCAGGTCGGCGTAGCTGACCCGGATCCCGGTGCCGGCCACGGCGGCGGCGAGGAACTGTGACTCTTCCGCCGAGTGCGGGCGGGCCCTGGAGTCGATGTCGTTGCTGCCCAGGGCGACCCGGGCGAACTTCGCGTACGCGTAGGCGTCTTCCAGGGTGAGCCTGCCGCCGGTGAGCACCCCGGCCCGGCCGCGGGCACCGGCCAGGCCGGCCGCGGCCGCGCCGATCGCCTCCGCCCACGAGGCAGGGCGCAGCACGCCTTCCTCATCGCGCACCAGGGGGGTGACCAGCCGGTCCGGCTGGGTGGCGTAGGTGAACGCCCACCGCCCCTTGTCGCAGTTCCACTCCTCGTTCACCTGCGGGTCGTTGCCGGCCAGGCGGCGGGTGACCATGCCCCGCCGGTGGTCGGTGCGCTGGCGGCACCCGGACGCGCAGTGCTCGCAGATGCTGGGCGTGGACACCAGATCAAACGGCCGGGCACGGAACCGGTAGGCGGCCCCGGTCAGCGCGCCGACCGGGCAGATCTGCACCGTGTTGCCGGAGAAGTAGGAGTCGAACGGCACCCCGTCGGCGGTCCCGATCTGCTGGTCGGGCCCGCGCTCGAGCAGTTCGATGAGCGGGTCGCCGGCGATCTGCTCGGCGAACCTGGTGCACCGTGCGCAGGAGACGCAGCGTTCCCGGTCCAGCAGGACCTCGCTGGACAGCGCCACGGGCTTGGCGAACGTGCGCTTTTTCTCGATGAACCTGGACTCGCCCCGGCCGTTGGACATGGCCTGGTTCTGCAGCGGGCACTCGCCGCCCTTGTCGCACATGGGGCAGTCGAGCGGGTGGTTGATCAGGAGGAACTCCATCACCCCGGCCTGGGCCTTCTCGGCCACCCGCGAGGAGAGCTGGGTGCGCACCTTCATCCCGTCGGTGCAGGTGGTGGTGCACGACGCCATCGGCTTGGCCTGGCCTTCCACCTCGACCAGGCACTGGCGGCAGGCGCCGACCGGGTCGAGCAGCGGGTGGTCGCAGAACCTGGGGATCTGGATCCCGAGCAGCTCAGCCGCCCGGATCACCAGCATGCCCTTGGGCACGGTGATCTCGAAGCCGTCGATGGTGACGGTCACCCGCTGCTCCACGGGCGCCAGCGCCCCCGTCTCAGCTTGTGCGGTCATTTGATCAGCGACCTCCGTTGGCCCAGACCGTCGAGGCGGCCGGATCGAACGGGCAGCCGCCGCGCTTGAAGTGCTCGATGAACTCGTCCCTGAAGTACTTGATCGAGGACACCACCGGGCTGATCGCACCGTCGCCGAACGCGCAGAACGCGCGCCCGAGGATGTTGTCACAGATGTCGAGCAGCTTGTCCAGGTCTTCCTCGGTGCCCTGGCCCCGGTCCAGTCGGTCAAGCACGCGGACCATCCAGTACGTGCCCTCGCGGCACGGGGTGCACTTGCCACAGGATTCGTGCTGGTAGAACTCGGTCCACCGGAGCGTGGCACGGACCACGCAGGTGGTGTCGTCGAAGATCTGCAGCGCCCGGGTGCCGAGCATGGAGCCCGCCTTGCCGACGCCCTCGAAGTCCAGCGGCACGTCGAGGTGCTCGTCGGTGAAGATCGGCGTGGACGACCCGCCGGGCGTCCAGAACTTCAGCGTGTGGCCGGCCCGTACGCCGCCGGCCAGGTCGAGGAGTTCCCGCAGGGTGACGCCGAGCGGTGCCTCGTACTGGCCCGGCGTGGTCACGTGCCCGGTCAGCGAGAAGATGCCGAACCCCTTGGAACGCTCGGTGCCGAGCGCGGCGAACGCCTCGGCACCGTGCCAGATGATGTACGGCACGCTGGCGATCGACTCCACGTTGTTGACCACGGTGGGGCAGGCGTAGAGCCCGGCGATGGCCGGGAACGGCGGCTTGAGCCGCGGCTGCCCGCGCAGGCCCTCCAGCGAGTCGAGCAGCGCCGTCTCCTCGCCGCACTCGTACGCGCCGGCCCCGGCGTGCACGGTCACCTCCAGGTCGAACCCGGAGCCGAGGATGTTCTCGCCCAGGTACCCGGCCGCGTAGGCCTCGGCGACCGCGTGGTGCACCCGGCGGATGACGTGCAGCACCTCGCCGCGCACATAGATGAAGGCCCGGTTCGCCCTGATGGCGTACGCGGCGATGACCGCGCCCTCGACCAGCGCGTGCGGGGTGGCCAGCATCAGCGGGATGTCCTTGCAGGTGCCCGGCTCGGACTCGTCGGCGTTGACCACCAGGTAGTGCGGCTTGCCGTCGCCCTGCGGGATGAAGCCCCACTTGACCCCGGTGGGGAAGCCGGCGCCGCCGCGGCCGCGCAGCCCGGAGTCCTTCACCTCCTGGATGACCTCGTCCGGGTCCATGCGGAGCGCCTTCGGCAGCGCCCGGTACCCGCCGGACCGCCGGTAGGCCTCCAGCGTGAACGAGTCGGGCTCGTCCCAGCGTGCGGTGAGCGTCGGAACCAGCACCGAGGTCATGCCGCGCTCCCGTCGTCCTGCGTCCAGCCGTGTTCCTTGGCGATCCGCAGGCCCGCCAGCGTGGGCTGGCCCGCGGTGTCCCCGCCGGTGGCCTGGCCGTCGGGAAACCCGGCGAGGATCCGGCCCGCCTGCTTCCAGGTGGCCAGCCGCGGTGCGCCGCGGCTTGGCGCGACCGGCTCTCCCGCCCGCAGGTCGTCGACCAGCTTGCGCGCGGAGTCGGGGGTCATGTTGTCGAAGAACTCCCAGTTCACCATCACCACCGGCGCGTAGTCGCAGGCGGCGTTGCACTCGACGTGCTCCAGGCTGACCTTGCCGTCGGCGGTGGGCTCGTCGTCGGCCACGCCGAGGTGCTCGCGCAGGCTGGCGAGGATCTGGTCGCCGCCCATGACGGCGCACAGCGTGTTGGTGCACACGCCCACGTGGTACTCACCGACGGTGCAGCGCTTGTACATCGTGTAGAAGCTCACCACCGCGCTCACCTCGGCCTCGGTCAGGCCGAGGTGGCGGGCGCAGAAGGCGATGCCGTCGTCGGAGACGTAACCCTCCTCGGCCTGGACCAGGTGGAGCAGCGGAAGCAGGGCCGACCGCGACCGCGGGTACCTGGCGATGATCTCGGCAGCATCCGCGTCCAGCCTTGTGAGCGTGTCGCTCAACGATCCACCCCACTCTTTCTCTGGGCTCCCTCGCGGGCGCTCGGCCCTGGGGGGCCTCCCTGGCTTCGGAAGCCTGGTCCTCGGCGCCGGGACCCCGCAACGGCCCCCGGGGGGGCCTTATGCGGCGTTCGGCCCGGCGCCTGCGGCGCGCCGAGTAGCGTCACCTGTCCACCCCTCCCATGACAGGGTCTATGGTCGCCACGGCCGCGATCACATCAGCGACCATGCCGCCCTCGGTCATCGCCGCGAGCGACTGCAGGTTGGTGAACGAGGGATCCCGGAAGTGCGCACGGAACGGCCTCGTGCCGCCGTCGCTGACCGCATGGCAGCCTAGCTCCCCGCGCGGTGACTCGACGCTGGTGTACACCTGACCGGCCGGAACCCGGAAGCCCTCGGTCACCAGCTTGAAGTGATGGATGAGCGCCTCCATGGACGCCCCCATGATGTGCGCGATGTGGTCCGGCGAGTTCCCAAGCCCGTCCGGGCCGACCGCGAGCTGGGCCGGCCAGCCGATCTTGGCATCCCTGATCATGACCGGGTCGTCCTTGGGCCGCTTGGCCGCCAGCCGGTCCACGCACTGGGAGATGATCTTGAGGGACTCCTCCATCTCGTCCATCCTGATCAGGTACCTGCCATAGGCGTCGGAGGTGGTCTGGGTCGGCACGTCGAACTCGTAGGTCTCGTAACCGCAGTACGGCTGGCTCTTGCGCAGGTCCCACGGGAGCCCGGTGGCCCGCAGCACCGGGCCCGTGACGCCGAGCGTCATGCAGCCGGTCAGGCCGAGGTAGGCGACGTTCTTCGTGCGGGCGAGGTAGATCGGGTTCGCGTCGAGGAGCGCGCGTATCTCGCCGATCTGCCGCGGCATGACACGCAGGAACTCCCGGAGCCCTTCGAGCGCGCCGTGCGGGAGGTCCTGGGACACCCCGCCCGGCCGGACATAGGCGTGGTTCATCCGCAGGCCCGAGATGAGCTCGAACAGGTCGAGTACCTTTTCCCGCTCCCTCAGCCCGTACAGCAGGACGGTGGTCGCGCCGAGTTCCAGCCCGAACGTGGCGATCGCCATCATGTGCGAGGAGATCCGGTTCAGCTCCATCATGAGCACCCGGAGCACGGAGGCCCGCTGCGGGACCTCCTGCTCGATGCCGAGCAGCCGCTCCACCGCGAGGCAGTAGACGGTCTCGTTGAAGATGGGAGCCAGGTAGTCCATCCGGGTACAGAACGTGACGCCCTGCGTCCAGGTACGGAACTCCATGTTCTTCTCGATGCCGGTGTGCAGGTACCCGATGACCGGGCGGAGCTCGGTGACGGTCTCCCCGTCCAGGGTCAGGATCAGCCGGAGCACGCCGTGCGTGGAGGGGTGCTGCGGCCCCATGTTGACGATGAGCCGCTCCCCGCTGCTGCCGGCTTCGCCGGCAGCATTGACGACCTCGTCCCAGTCCCCCTCGCCGCCGACGTTGTAGACGCGGCCCTCAGTCTCCGCAGCCATTAAGAATGCTCTCCGATCCCAGTGCTGGCCCGGGGGGGCACTCCCCTGCCCCGGGGGCGCGCCCCCGGACCCCAGGGCCCGGAACCCCCCGCCTGTGCCGCCACGCTCATTGGTAAGCTCTCCGATCCTCGGGGGGCGGCACCGTGGCGCCGCGGTACTCGACCGGGATTCCGCCCAGCGGATAGTCCTTGCGCTGCGGGTGGCCCTTCCAGTCGTCGGGCATCTCGATCCGGGTGAGCGCGGGATGGCCCTCGAAGATGAGGCCGAAGAAGTCCCAGGTCTCCCGCTCGTGCCAGTCGCAGGTCGGGTACACGCTCACCAGCGAGGGAATCCGCGGGTCGCTGTCGGGCGCGGTCACCTCGAGCCGGACCCTGCGGTTGTGCGTGATGGACAGCAGCGGGTAGACGGCGTGCAGCTCGCGCCCGGTGTCCCAGGGGTAGTGGACCCCGCTGACCCCCAGGCACATCTCGAACGCCAGCGAAGGGTCGTCGCGCAGCAGCCTGGCAACCGTCACCAGGTGCTCGCGCGGCACGTGCAGGGTGAGTTCGCCCCGGTCCACGACCACCCGGGGCACCGCGTCGGCGAACGTGGCGCCGTCGCGCTCCAGGCCCTCGGCGAGCTGGTCGGCTATCTCATCGAAGTACGACCCGTAGGGCCGGGCGGTGGACAGCGGGTCCGGCCGGCGCACCTGCAGCCCGCCGTAGCCCGAGGTGTCGCCGGTTGTCCCGGTGCCGAACATGCCGGTGCGCTCGACCTGCTGGGCCAGGCGGTCCTTGCCCGCTTCCGCGGCCAGATCCGCCTGGCCGCCGACCTCCGGCGTGTTCTCGCTCGTCACGACCGCTCTCCCGGCTCAGGCTGGTCCAGCTCGGAGTGGGTGGCATCGGGCGGGCCCGCGTCCGTGCCGTGCATGCCCGAACCGGTCCCGGACAGCCCGATGCCCGCTACCTGCACGTGCGGCTCGGCCTCGGCCCGCTCTGCTAGCCCCGACCCCGCCACCCCGCCCAAGCGCTCCGTCGCGGCATGGCCGAGCAGGGTCGGCGCCGGAGCGCCGATACCCAGGTGGCCCGTGCCCTGGGCGAGCGGCAGCCGGCGGAGCCGCGCCTGCTCGAGTTCCTCGATCTCGGCGACCCGGTTGGCGCCCAGCTTCATGTTCTGGATCTTGTCGTGCAGCTTGACGATCGCATCCAGCAGCATCTCCGGCCGCGGTGGGCAACCGGGGAGGTAGATGTCCACCGGGACGATGTGATCCACGCCCTGCACGATCGCGTAGTTGTTGAACATGCCACCGCTGGACGCGCAGACTCCCATGGAGATGACCCACTTGGGGTCGGCCATCTGGTCATAGATCTGGCGGAGCACGGGCCCCATCTTCTGGCTCACCCGTCCGGCCACGATCATCAGGTCGGCCTGGCGCGGCGTGTTCGACGCCCGCTCCATGCCGAACCTGGCCAGGTCGTGGCGGGGACCACCGGTCGATATGAGCTCCATCGCGCAGCAGGCCAGGCCGAACGTGGCCGGCCACACAGAGACCTTGCGCGCGTATCCGGCGACCTTCTCGACGGTCGTGAGCAGGATCCCGCTTGGCAGCTTTTCTTCAATTCCCATGGCTAGTCCCAGTTCAGCCCGCCGCGCCGCCACACGTAGGCGTACGCGACCAGCACCGTGGCGATGAACAGCACCATCTCGATCAGCCCGAACACGCCGAGGCTGGTGAAGGTGACCGCCCACGGGTAGAGGAAGACGATCTCGATGTCGAACAGGATGAACAGCATCGCCGTCACGTAGTACTTCACCGGGAACCGGCCGCCGCCCCGGGGCTGCGGGGTCGGCTCGATCCCGCTCTCGTAGGCCTGCAGCTTGGCCCGGTTCCAGCGTTTCGGGCCCGCGAGCGAGCCCGCGATGAGCGAGAAGGCCGCGAAGAGCGCGGCCAGCGCCGCCAGTATCAGGATCGGCACGTACAAGGTCAGCACCGGATGCCTCTCCTTCCTCCTGTCGTTCGTTCCTCCGCGGCCGGTCAGGCTGCGGGGGTCAGCCGGGACAGCGCGTTGATCACGCGGTCGGCCGCATCACCGCCCCGTGGCTCGGTCAGGTTCGCCAGAAGTTTGAGCGTGAAGCGCATCAACGCCGGCCTGGGCATCCCGTGCCGGGTGGCGAACTTCATCACCCACGGATGCCCGATGGCCCCGACGAACTTACGCCCGAGGGTGTAGTAGCCACCGTAGGCGTCCCGCAGCACCTGCGGGTAACCATGCAGGACACGCTCGGTGCTGGCCTGGTCGGGGCGGGCCAGGGCCTGCGTGATCACCCGCGCGGCGATCTCGCCGGATTCCATCGCATAGGCGATGCCCTCGCCGTTGAACGGGTTGACCATGCCGCCCGCGTCCCCCACGAGCAGCAGCCCGCGGGTGTAGTGCGGGGTCCGGTTGAAGCCCATCGGCAGCGCGGCGCCGCGGATCGGCTCGGTCCGGTTCTCCTCGGTATAGCCCCACTCCGCGGGCATCCCGGCCAGCCAGCGGCGCAGCAGGCCGCGGTAGTCGGTGTGCTGGAAGGCCGCGCTGGTGTTCAGCAGCCCGAGGCCCACGTTGCTGGTCCCGTCGCCGGCCCCGAAGACCCAGCCGTACCCGGGCAGCAGCCGTTCGCCGTCCCACAACTCCAGCCAGGACTCCAGGTAGTCGTCGTCATGCCGGGGGCTGGTGTAGTAGGTGCGGACCGCCACGCCCAGCGGCCGGTCGTCCCGCTTGGCCAGCCCCATGGCCAGGGACAGCCGGGAGGAGTTGCCGTCCGCCGCGACCACGAGCCTGGCCCGGTAGGTGCGCGGCGCCCCGTCTCCGTCCCCCTCGGCCGCGCTGGCGCGCGCGATCACCCCGGTGATCCGCCCGGTCCTGTCGTCCAGCACCGGGCCCGTGACGTTGACGCCTTCGAGCAGCCGCGCGCCGGCCTTGCTCGCCGTGCGGGCGAGTGACTCGTCGAAGCCGCGCCGGTTGCGCATCATCCCGTAGCCGGGGTAGCTGGCCAGGTCGGGCCAGTCCAGTTCGAGGCGGACCCCGCCGCCGATGATGCGCAGGCCCTTGTTCGGGAACCAGCCGTCCTCGGCGTCCAGCGGTATCCCCATGCCGACAAGCTGCTTGACCGCGCGCGGGGTCAGCCCGTCGCCGCACACCTTTTCCCTGGGGAAATGGCTCTTCTCCAGCACCAGCACGTCCAGCCCGGCCTGGGCCAGGTGGAAAGCGGTCGACGAGCCCGCCGGCCCGGCGCCAACCACAATGACGTCAGCCGAACCCGCGGGGGCCGTGGGCGAGGTGGCGGGGTCGGGGCTAGCCATGGGTGGGGTGGCGGGGTCGGGGCTAGCAGTGTTCTGGTGCATCCGAACGTGTCCAATGTCTTGTGAAGCTGTTCACAAGTGCTTACGGGAGGAGTCTAAACCTTTGCCCATGGCGCCACGGATCCAGGTCCTGGCCCCACAAGCCATCCGGCGCGCTCCGTCCTCCGGCGGCACTCCTTACGGCTACTCGGGGCGGAGCGCCGCATGCACGGTCACCACCCCGAGCGTCAGGTTCCGCCAGCGTATCGCCGACCATCCCGCCGCACCCATCCGCCTGGCCAGTTCCGGGGCCTGCGGCCAATCCCTGATCGACTCGGCCAGGTACTCATAGGCGTCGCCCGACGGGGACAGGCGCCGGGCCACGGCCGGCAGGAAGGCGCCCAGGTAGCGCCCGTACCAGGCGTCTAGCCGGGCCGCGGGCAGGTGCCCGAACTCGCAGATCACCAGGCGCCCGCCCGGCCTGGTAACCCGTAGCATCTCGGCCAGTGCGGCATCGGGGTCCGCTACGTTGCGCAGTCCGAAGGAGATCGTCACGGCGTCGAAAGCGCGGTCGCGGAACGGCAGCGCGAGCGCATCCCCGGCCGCGAAGCGCACCGGCCCCGGGGCCGGACCGCCTTGTGGCCGGCGCAGGCTGGCCGCCTTGCGCGCTCCCACCTGCAGCATGCCCAGGGAAAAATCACAGGCGACGCAATACGCTCCGGCCGTGGTGAACGTCCGCGACGAGGTACCGGTGCCCGCGGCCAGGTCAAGCACGCGCTCGCCGGGGCGGGCCGCCACCGTGGCCGCGACGAACCGGCGCCACAGCCGGTCCTGGCCGAGTGAAAGCACGTCGTTGAGCAGGTCGTAGCGCTCGGCGATCTGGTCGAACATCGCCGAAACATCCGCTGGCGCCTTATCCAGGCCAGCCTTCGCCATCACGCTAACCCCGTCCTCAGATAGTGGGACCAGGGTTCATCCGGTACCAGAGTTACCCCTTTTCGGCGATCATGCCGGCTCCCACGGTGGCGCCCGTGGCCTCATCCACCAGGATGATGCCGCCGGTCTGCCGGTTGCGGGTGTAGGGGTCGCAGAACAGCGGATGGGTCAGCCGCAGCGTGACCCGGCCGATCTCGTTGAGGGACAGGTTGCCGACGCCCTCGTGCCGGTGCAGCGTGTTGACGTCCAGCCGGTAGTGCAGGTCGCGCACGATGGCCTTGGCCGTGCGGGTGGTGTGCTTGACGATCAGCCGGTCCCGCGCGGACAGCTTGCGGCTCTCCGACATCCAGCACACCATCACGTCCACGTCCTGAGTGACCGACGGCTGGTTGTGCGGCCGGCAGATCATGTCGCCGCGGGAGATGTCGATGTCGTCCTCGAGCACCAGGGTCACCGACATCGGCGGGAACGCCTCGTCGATGGGGCCGCGGGCGGAGTCGATCCGGTTGACCTTGGTGGTGAAGCCGGACGGCAGGTGCATGACCTCGTCACCCGGCTTGATCACCCCGCCAGCCACCTGGCCGGCGTAGCCGCGGTAGTCGTGCAGCTCCGGATCGGTCGCCTGGTGCGGGCGGATGACGTACTGCACGGGGAACCGCACGTCGATCAGGTTCCGGTCGGAGGCGATGTGCACGTGCTCCAGGTGGTGCAGCAGCGAGGGGCCGTCGTACCAGCCCATGTTGGCCGACCGCTGGACCACGTTGTCGCCGTGCAGCGCGGAGATCGGGATGAAGGTCAGGTCGGCGACCTCCAGCTTGGTGGCGAACGAGGAGAACTCCTCGGTGATCCGCTCGAACACGGCGGGGTCGTAGCCGACCAGGTCCATCTTGTTGACCGCGAGGATCAGGTGCGGCACCCGCAGCAGCGTGGCCAGGAAGGCGTGCCGCCTGCTCTGCTCGGTCAGCCCGTTGCGCGCGTCCACCAGGACGATGGCGAGGTCGGCGGTGGAGGCGCCGGTAACCATGTTGCGGGTGTACTGGATGTGACCCGGGGTGTCGGCGATGATGAACTTCCGCCGCGGCGTGGCGAAATACCGGTAGGCCACGTCGATCGTGATGCCCTGCTCCCGTTCGGCCCGCAGCCCGTCGGTGAGCAGGGCGAGGTTGGTGTACTCCTCGCCGCGTGACCGGCTGGTCCGCTCCACGGCCGCGAGCTGGTCCTCGAAGATGGCCTTCGAGTCGTACAGCAGCCGCCCGATGAGCGTGCTCTTTCCGTCATCCACCGAGCCGGCGGTGGCAAACCTCAGGATGTCGGTGTGATGCCCGGCCCAGGAACTCACCACTGCTTCGGCGCTCTGCCCCGGCATTAGAAGTACCCTTCCCGCTTGCGGTCCTCCATGGCGGCCTCACTGGTGCGGTCGTCCGCACGAGTCTGGCCGCGCTCGGTGATGCGTGTCGCCGCGATCTCCGCGATGACCTCCGAGATCGTCCCGGCCGTGGACTCCACGGCCCCGGTGCAGCTCATGTCGCCCACCGTCCGGTACCTGACCTTGGCCTCGTAGGGCGGCTCGTCGTCCGCCCGCCTGCTGAAGGGGCTGTCGGCGAGCAGCATGCCGTCGCGCTCGAACACGCTGCGCGTGTGTGCGTAGTAGATCGACGGGATCTCCAGGTTCTCCCGCGCGATGTACTCCCACACGTCCAGCTCGGTCCAGTTGGAGATCGGGAAGACCCGGATGTGCTCGCCCCGGTGGATCCGGGTGTTGTAGAGGCCCCACAGCTCGGGCCGCTGGTTCTTCGGGTCCCACTGGCCGAACTCGTCACGGAACGAGAACACCCGTTCCTTGGCGCGGGCCTTTTCCTCATCCCGCCTGGCCCCGCCGAACACCGCGTCGAACTCGTGCTCGGCGATACCGTCGAGCAGCGTGGTGGTCTGCAGCCGGTTGCGGCTGGCCCACCGGCCGGTCTCCTCGACGACCCGCCCCGCGTCGATGGACTCCTGGACCGAGGCCACGACGAGCTTGACACCGGCCTCGGCGACCCGCCGGTCCCGGTATTCCATCACCTCGGGGAAGTTGTGCCCGGTGTCCACATGCATGACGGGGAACGGGATCCTGGCCGGCCAGAACGCCCGCTCCGCCAGTGCCAGCATGACGATCGAGTCCTTGCCGCCGGAGAACAACAGCACGGGCCGCTCGAACTCCGCCGCGACCTCGCGGATGATGTGGATGGATTCGGCTTCGAGCGAGTCGAGCTGCGACAGCGAATAGTCGTTACGCACTGGGGCCATCGAATGGTCTCCGGAGTGTTGATGCGGCCTGGGGCGGGGCGGCGGGGTCAGGGCTAGCAGAGGGTGGGGCGGCGGGGTCAGGGCCAGTAATGGGGTGGGGCGGCAGGGTCAGGGCTAGTACTTGCATGGCGTACCAGAACCTCAGTGGGGGCTGTGCGCCCCGGCGGCGCCGATCGCTTCCAGCAGTGACTCCGCGAGCACTACCGGACAAATCAGGATATCCGGCAGTACCGGATCTGGCTGGTTGTATCGCAAGGCCGAGCCGTCCAGCCGGGATGCGTGCAGCCCGGCGGCCAGCGCGACGGCGGCCGGCGCCGCGGAGTCCCACTCGTACTGCCCGCCCGCGTGCACGTAGGCGTCGACCTCGCCGAGCATGACCGCGGCGGCCTTCGCCCCGGCGGAGCCCATGGGCACCAGCGTCACGGCGGTTTCCTCGCGGAGCCGTGCGAGGAACGCCGGCGGCCGGGTACGGCTTACTACTATCCGCAGCTGGCTGCCGATCCCGGAGTCACCGTTGACCGTCGGGACCTTGGGCGGTGCGGTGGTGGACAGCACCTGGCCCTGGGCCGGCAGCGCCACCGCGCCCGCGGTCAGCTGACCGCGCTCTGCTTGTCCCCGCCCCCGCGCTTCGCGCCCGCCCCCACGCTGCCAGAGCGCGACATGAACCGCCCAGTCGGTCCGCCCCGCCTCGCCGAACTCCCTGGTGCCATCCAGCGGGTCCACGATCCACACCCGGTCGGCCGACAGCCGCACCGGGTCGTCCCGGCCCTCCTCGGACAGCACCGCATCACCGGGCCGGCGTGCGGCCAGCTCCGCGGCAAGGAACTCGTGCGAGAGCCGGTCACCCGCCTTGCGCAGACCGGCCGGATCGCCTCCCCCGGCGCGTAGCTCAAGCAGCAGCTCGCCGGCCCGCTCCGCCAGTTCAGCGGCGAGGCGGTCGTCGTCGAACGTCACAGGCAGGCTCCCTCACCATGGCGACGCGGGGTGGCAAAACGCGGGGGTGCAACGCCTGGCTAGACTACCGTCTCCTAGTAGGCGCCAGAGCCCTTGAGCACCGCCGCCCAGGTCTTCCAGAGGATCTGCAAGTCGAGAGCCAACGACCAGTTTTCGACATAGCGCAAGTCAAGCCGGACCGCTTCCTCCCAGGGCAGATCCGACCGCCCGCTGACCTGCCACAGGCCGGTGATCCCCGGCTTGACGACCAGCCTGCGCCGCACGTAGTCGCCGTACAGGTCAGCCTCTGCGGGCAGCGCGGGCCGGGGGCCGACCAGCGACATGTCACCCTTGAGCACGTTCCAGAGCTGAGGCAGCTCGTCCAGGGAGTACTTGCGCAGCCACGCGCCTACCGGGGTGATCCGCGGGTCGTTGCGCATCTTGAACAGCACCCCGTCGCCATCGTTGTGCGTCAAGAGCGCGGCCTTGCGCGCCTCCGCATCCACCACCATGGTGCGGAACTTGCAGACCATGAACGGGCGCCCGTCCTTGCCCACGCGGGTCTGCCGGAAGATCGCGGGACCGCCGTCGCCGCGCCTGATCGCGAGCACGATGCCGGCCATGAGCGGCGCCAGCACGAGGAGCGCGGCCGCGGCGGACACCTTGTCGAACACATCCTTGATGACCCAGCGGAGCCCGGTGAGCTCGGGGTGATCCACGTGCAGCAGTGGCATCCCCGCGACCGGGCGGATGGTGGTCCGCGGGCCAGCCACGTCGAGAACGGCCGGGGCGACGCACAGGCCGGTGCCCGTCTTCTCCAGCTGCCAGGCGAGCTCGCGCAGCTTTGTGCCGTTCAGCTCCGGGCAGGCCAGCACGGCGACGGTATCCGCGGCCAGGTCAGACACGGCCGACTGGACCCGCTCGAGGCCGCCGCAAACGGGCACGGCCCCAACCTGGGACCGGGCCGGCCCCGCGGTCAGGCACGCGCCCACCACTTTCAGCCCATGGTGCGGCACCCGGCGCAGCTCGGTGATCAGGTCGGTCAGACCGTCCGAATGACCCACCGCGATCACCCGGC
>Ga0306925_10002338_pt1 | contig 16242 bp, 15 predicted proteins | sample flu12Cox44000176_FD_203755 | JGI IMG/M metagenome (GOLD analysis project Ga0306925, IMG submission 203755) | Lab enrichment of tropical soil microbial communities from Luquillo Experimental Forest, Puerto Rico - flux8day.12C.oxic.44.000.176 (v2)... | ecosystem: Environmental > Terrestrial >... | reverse complement strand
GGTCTGGCAGAAGGCACCCGAATCCACGACCGCGTTCGACGGAGAGTATGTCGGAGTATCAAGAGAGTCAGTGAGGCCGGCGAGCGCCCAAGACGCCAAATGTCCGCCGGACGGGGTCTCGGCTCCGCTGACGATATGGAAAGGCGCCGTTTAGTCCCATGGAGCTACTTGGCAAGGGATCGTGAGCCAGCAGGGCGTCTTGGCTATGCAGAATTCAAAGTCAACCCGATTAAACGGCCAGATTGACGCTCAAGGCACTATAAAGGGGCAGACGTCTGGTACCGACTGCTTGACCACGTTCGTGTGGCGGAAGCAGTCCAACTAGCCTTTACCCGCCGAGCCGGCGCTCGATAAAGGCGACGACGACATCAAGGCTGCCGTAACGCGCAAGATCCTCGTGCCCGGCCTCGGGCGCAAACCAGCCTTCCTTGGGCTCGGGTGCGGCATCGAGCAGCGCCCGGCCGTAGCGCACCGGAACGACGCGGTCGCGCTCGCCGTGCAGGACAAGGATCGGCGCCTTGACCATGCCGATGCGCGAGAGCGAGTCGAAGCGGTCGGTGACCATCCGGGCCGCCGGCACAAAGGGGAAGTGGCACTGGGCGACCTCGGCGACGCTGGTGAGCGGCGCTTCGAGGATCACGGCCGCGACTTGGTGCTCGGCGGCGAGTGCTACGGCGACACCCGAGCCGAGCGACTCGCCGTACAGCACGAGCCGGTTAGGTGTCACCCCTTCGCCGTCGAGAAAGCCGAGTGCGGCCCGGCCATCGGCGTAAAATCCCGCCTCGGTCGGGGCGCCGGGATTGCCGCCATATCCCCGATACTCAGGCATCAGCACGCCGTAGCCTTCCCGCGCAAAACGCAGCAGGCGCTCGGCGCGATAGCCGATATGGCCGCCATTGCCGTGAAAATAGGCGATCACCGGCCGCCCGGGGCGCGGCGGCAGGTACCAGGATAAGAGTGACAGCCCGTCCTCGGTCGGCAGCATCACCTCGCGCACGCCGAGCTGCTCGAGCCCGAAGAGTTCCGGACGGCCCCGGTCGGGGAAATAGAGCAGCTGCCTCTGAAAGAGGTACAGGCCGCCGACCAGCGCCGCGTAGGCGACCACCGCAAATCCGAGAAGGGGCAGCACGCGGGGGCGCCGGACGGAGGTCAGGCGACCGACAGCGGTTCGGGTTCGCGCTTGCGCATCCGCACGCTCGCCGATTTGAGCTGACCGCAGGCGGCTAGGATGTCGCGGCCGCGCGGGGTGCGCACCGGGGCCGAGTAGCCGGCGGCGAAGACGATGTCGGAGAAAGCCGCGATCGCCGCATCCGAGGAGCACTCATAGGGCGCGCCAGGCCAAGGATTAAACGGGATCAGATTGACCTTGGCGGGAATGCCCGCCAACAGCCGCACCAGCTCGCGGGCCTCGGCCGGACTGTCGTTGACGCCCTTCAGCATCACGTATTCGAAGGTGATGCGCCGTGCGTTGCTGGCACCCGGATAGCGCCGGCAGGCATCGAGCAATTCGGCGATAGGGTATTTGCGGTTGAGCGGCACCAGCCGGTCGCGGATGTCGTCGCGCACCGCATGCAGCGAGACCGCAAGGTTGACGCCGATCTCGGCGCCGCAGCGGCGGATCGCCGGCACGACACCCGCGGTCGACAGGGTGATCTTGCGCCGCGAGATCGACAAACCCTCCGGGTCCATGATGATCTTCAATGCCTCGGCGACGTTGTCGTAATTAAAGAGCGGCTCGCCCATTCCCATCAGGACGATGTTGGTCACCTGCCGATCGCTCTTCGGCGATGGCCATTCGCCGAGGTAATCACGCGCGACCATGACCTGGGCGACGATCTCCGACGCCGTCAGGTTGCGGACCAGGCGCTGGGTCCCGGTGTGGCAGAACGTGCAGCTGAGCGTGCAGCCGACCTGCGAGGAGACGCACAACGTGCCGCGCTCCTCCTCGGGGATGTGGACAGTCTCCACCTCCTGCCCGTCGGCAAAGCGCAGCAGCCATTTGCGGGTTCCGTCGATTGAGGTCAGCGCCCGGGACACCACCGGCCGCTGCAGCGCATAGTGCCCCGCGAGCTCTTCGCGGAACGCGTTGGACAGCGAGGTCATCGCGGCGAAATCCGTGGCGCCGCGATGATAGATCCAGTGCCACAGCTGGCGTGCACGGAACGGTTCGGCGCCGAACGCCGCCAGCTCGGCCGCGAGCGCGGCGCGACCGAGCCCCGCAAGATTGGGCCGTGGCACTTCGGACGAGATTTGGGGCGACATCGCCGGATATATGGGAGGTCGCTGCGCCTACCGCTTGATGCCGCAAGCCTTGTCGATCATCGTCAGGGCTTGCGAGAAACCCGCGAGCGAGTAGGTGTCCGTTGTCGGCTTCCCTTTCTGCGGGGTGGCTTTGAGGATCGCCTGCTTTCCTTTGGCCATCGCCTCGACGATCGTCTTGTCGAGATCGGAGGTCGCCGCCCAAGCGCTGTCCCCCTTGGTGAACAGGTCGAATTTCGCGCCTCCGATGTCGAGCGAGGCGGCACTGCCCTCCTTCAGCGGATAACCTTCGGCAAAGCTGACGACATTGGCGACCTTCTCGTCCGGCCGGTGGGTAACCATGGCTGTCGGCGATTTACGCTTGGTATCCGCCGGTTCGCTTTTCTGCGCCTCGCCAACCAGATAGCAGACCTGACCCGACTTTTCCTTGTAGACATAGGCGGTCCACCCTTCGGCGCTCCCGAGACGCTGTGATGCCGGCGACGGGGAAGCCGCTTGGGCAGTGAGCGCAGGCGCAGTCACGGAGAGAACCGACAGGAACAGACCGAGGCGCCGGCATCGCGTCATCGCCGCACCATAGCACTCCCCAGGGCACGCGAAACCGGGCAGAATGCCCGTCATGGGCGAGATCACGATCCGGGCGGCGCGTCCGGCAGACGCGCGCGTCATCGCGAAGGTCGATGTCGAGACCTGGCGGACGACTTATGCCGGCATGCTGTCCACCGCTTATCTGGTGGGGCTGTCGGAGCGCCGGCGCGAGCTCGGTTGGCGGAGTCTGATCTCGCGCGAGCCCCGCGACGTGCGCATCGCCGTCGAAGCGGGAGGCGCCATCATCGGCTTCGGCAGCTGCGGACCCAACCGCGGCGATCGCTTCTTCTCCGGCGAGGTGTTCACTCTCTACGTCGCCCCCGATTGGCAGAACCAGGGCATCGGAAGGCGCCTTCTGATCGCGCTGTTTCGGCGTCTGGTCGCGGTCGGCCGCCGCTCCGCGATCGTCTGGGTGCTGCGCGACAACCCGTCGCGCTTCTTTTATGAGCGGCTCGGCGCGCAACAGGTGAGCCGCAAGCCGCTCGCGGTCGGCGGTTCGGCCGTCGAAGCCGTCGCCTATGGCTGGCGCGACCTCCCGGGCTTTCTGGCGGCCGTATCCAGCGAAGACCGCGAACCCGAGCCATGAGCCGAGGCCGGGTCAACCCGGCTGGTTAGCCGATGCCGTGATCCGGCCGATCAAGGGCAGGATCTTCCGTTCGACATCGTCGGCGCTCAGCGGGCCGACCTGGCGATAGCGGATGTGGCTACCACCGTCCACAACATAGGTCTCGGGCACGCCGTACACCCCAAAATCGATCGCAGCGGTGCCGTCGCGATCGACGCCGACACGGCGAAAGGGGTTGCCGAGACCATCCAGGAAACGCCGCGCATCCTCCGGCTTGTCCTTGTAGGCGACACCTTCGAGGGTGACGCCCGGACGACGGGCCAGCGCCATCAATTGCGCGTGCTCCTCGCGGCAAGGGGCGCACCATGATGCGAAGAAGTTGATCAAGGTCACCCGGCCGGCGAGGTCTTTGCGCGACAGCCCTTCGGCGGTGTCGTAGAGACCCGGCAAGCTAAAGTCTGGGGCCGGGCGGTCGATCAGCGCCGACGGCAATAAGTGCGGGTCGTGGGTCAGGCCGATCGCGAACACGACGAGCAGCACCGCGAACAGCAACACAGGCAGAAGAAAGGCAAGCTTGCGGGCCATCTGTTGCCTCGACAATCGTCATTCCCGCGAAAGCGGGAATCCAGGGGCAGCTGGTTTTCCGGGAAGGCCCTGGACCCCCGCCTGCGCGGGGGTGACGGCAACAGAAGGCGCTCCACCTTCCTGCCAATGCCCGCTCTTCTTCAGCGCCTCGACGACCTCGCGCGGCATGTAGTTCTCGTCATGCTTGGCAAGCACCGTCGTGGCGGCAAAGACGCCGTCGGCTCGCAGCTTTCCCTCGGCGACGACCCCCTGCCCTTCGCGGAACAAATCGGGCAGCAAACCTTCATAGACGACGGCGAGATCGGCAGTACCATCGGTGACTCGGAACGAGATCCGACGCCCGTCGGGACCCCGCGAGAGGCTCTCCTTCTCGACCAGGCCGCCGATGCGCACCCGGCGGTCGGGTGTCACGGCTTTCGCCTTGAGGTCGCTGGGGCTGTAAAAAAACACGAGGTTGTCGTTGAACGCGACCAGCACCATCGCGGTTGCTCCGCCCAGCGCGGCCATGCCGAGACCCAAGAGGCCCAGCCTCTGCTGCTTACGGGTCATCGCCTTGTTCCGAATTCGCGTTGCAGCTCTTCGAGCGACTGGGTGCTCACGCGGTGTCGCCGCCAGGAATGCCAGGCGAGACCGCCGAGAACCGCGAGCGCCACACCGTAGGCAGGCCATACGAACGCGGCATAACCGCCCATCGCCAGATAGTGGCCGATCTCGTCGATCACCGGCCGTCTCAATGTATCGGCAATTGAGCGGGCACCGGCCGCTCCCGCCCCGCGACGCGACCCGATGCGGGTGCGCTGTTGAGGCGCAATGCGAGCGCCTTGCGCTCGTTCAAAGAGGCCCGCATCCCGAGCAGCAACAGTGTCAGGAACAGCAGCAGGAACCCTGCCGCCATCACCAGCAGCGGAACAAGCATCGAGGCGTCGATCCGCGGTCCGCCGAGCCGCATCACGCTCGCCGGCTGGTGCAGGGTGTTCCACCAGTCGACCGAGAATTTGATGATCGGCAGGTTGACGACGCCGACCAGCGCCAGCACCGAGCCTGCCTTGGCGCCACGGCCCGGCTCGTCGAACGCGTTCACCAGCGCGATGTAACCGAGATATAGGAAAAATAGGACCAGCACCGAGGTCAGGCGGGCGTCCCACACCCACCACGTACCCCACATCGGCCGACCCCACAGCGAGCCGCTGACGAGGCAGACGAGGGTGAAGGCCGCACCGATCGGGGCCGCGGCAACGGCGGCGATGTCGGCGAGCGGATGCCGCGAAACGAGCGCCACCGCGCTCGCCACAGCAACGAGCAGATAAATGCTCAGCGCCATCCACGCCGCCGGAACATGGACGTACATGATCCGCACGCTCTCGCCCTGCTGGTAATCGGGTGGTGCGGCGATAAGCGCCAGGTAGAGCCCGACGCCGAGGGTGATCAGGGTCAACCCGACGCACCACCGAAGAGCCGCCGTGCTCCACCGCATGAAGCGCGCCGGATTGGCAAGCCGGCTGATCATCGTCGCGACCCTTTGCAGGGAGCCGTAGGCGTCGCGAATCTCCCTGAATTCTCCCTCAGCTCAGGGAGAAAACGTCGATTCATCGGAACGAAGCCTGCTGCGTCAAGCACTTATGGATCCCGCTCAGGGAGCGCGCGGGGAGGGCCGGCATGAAGCGCCGTCTTCCCCCTACACTCCGCCAAAATACCCCGTGATTTTGATGCAAAGAAGGCGAAGCCGATGCTCAATCGAGCGCCTGGCGTAGCGCGGCGGCACTCGCCCACGGGCACAGCGGGAGTGCGGCAAGAGTCAGGGCCCCGAGGATCAGCAGATGCGCGCGCGTACCGGTTCCGGCCGCGACCGCCTCGACGGCGCCGGCGCCGAACACCAGTGGCGGCACGTAGAGCGGCAGGACGAGCAGCGACAACAGCACACCCTGGCGCCGGGCGCCGAGGGTCAATGCGGCAGCGACGCTGCCGATCAGGCTCAGCGCCGGGGTGCCGATAAACAAGCCGAGCGTGAGGGTTGGGATCGCATCGGGCTCGAGATCGACGAGAAACGCCAGGAACGGGCTGACCAGCGCCAGCGGAAGCCCGGTCGCCACCCAATGCGCGGCGCATTTCGCGAGGACCGCAAGCTCCAGCGGCAGGGTCGAGAGCGCGAGCAGCTCAAGCCCGCCATCCTGATAATCGGATTGGAACAGGCGGTCGAGCGACAGCAAAGCCGCAAGCAATGCGGCGACCCACACGATGCCGGCGCCGATCCGCTGCAAGACCGCGGGCTCCGGACCGACGCCGAGCGGAAACAGGACGACCGAAAGAACAAAGAAGCCGAGCACGAGGCCGGTATCACCACCCTGCCGCAAGGCCAGGCGCAGGTCGCGCCGGAAAAGGCCGGTGAAGGCCGCCATACTCACTCGTCGTCGGCATCGCCGTGCCGCGGCGCGAAGGCGTCGAGCCCGATTCCGGTGGCGTCGCGGATTTCAGCCCGGATATGGGTCGCCAGAATGACGCGCCCGCCTGCGGCGCGATGCGTCGCGATCACTTGCTCCAGGCGCATTCGATTGTCGTCGTCGAGCGCGCCGAAGGGCTCGTCGAGGAGCCACAACGGGGCGGGGATCATCAGCAGCCGGGCGAGCGAAAGGCGGCGCCGCTGGCCCGCGGAGAGCCAGCGGCATGGCCAGTCAGCCACAGCTTCAAGCGCAAAGCCGCGGAGCGCGTCAGCCAGCATCGGTGCGTCCCGGCGGACCTCCCGACCGCGCAGCGCGGCCCAGAAAATCAATGTCTCGCGCGGCGTCAGCTCGGGTTTGACGCCATCGCGATCGGCGACATAGTGCAAGCGGGCGCGATGCTCGGCGAGATCGTCGGCGACCGGCATCGCCCCCCAGGCGAGCCGGCCAGCCGCCGGCGCGATCAAGCCGACAAGGAGCCGCAGCAGGCTCGTCTTGCCGCTGCCGTTGGGGCCGGTCAGCACCAGAGCGCCGCCCTGCGGCAAACGGAAGGAGAGCCGGGTGAAGATCAAGTGCTCGCCGCGCTGGCATGCGAGATCCGTGGCGACCAGATCGGCATTCGGTGACAATCGTGCTGCGGCTGTCACGACCGATCGGGCGCACAAAAAGGCGGCTCCGGAGGGGGAAATCCGGAGCCGCTTGACCATCGGCCGAATTGCTCGACCGGGTACGAGGTTTGGGGGACAAACCTGTAAGGTTGAACCTTACCCATACCATATGGGGCGTGGATTGGGACTTCTATTTGAAAAAACTGTGACGATTTGGTGAAATTCAATCAAATTTCCGCCGATCCTCGATCAGCTTCCCGTCGTCGGGCAGGCTGCCCGCTGGCACGCGGCTCACCGCGCCGCGCAATTTTGTGACCGTTTGGACGGTTTCGGCGATCTGCGATGCTGCTTCGGCCGGCGCGCCGCTTTCGATGAGCAAGGTCATCTCGTCGTTACCGGCCGGTCGCTCGACCACCAGGCGGGCGCGACTGATCGATTTGTGTCGCCGCAAGATCTCCACCACCTGCTCGGGGTGGACGAACATGCCACGCACCTTGGTCGTCTGGTCGGCGCGGCCGAGCCATCCCTTGATCCGGTGGTTAGTCCGGCCGCACGGGCTGGGGCCGGGCAATATCGCCGAGAGATCGCCGGTGGCAAAGCGGATCAACGGGTATTCCGGCGTTAAGGTCGTCACGACGACTTCGCCGACATCGCCCGGGCTTACCGGATCCCCGGTGCCGGGGGCGACGAGCTCGACGATGATCCCTTCGTCGAGCACCATGCCAGGGCATATTTCGCCGTCGAGACCGATGGTTTCATAAGCGATGATCCCGAGGTCCGCGGTGCCGTAGCATTGCAGCACGCTGAGCCCCCGGCTGCGCAGCTCCGCGCGCAATGTTGTCGGGAGCGCTTCGGCTCCGACCAGCGCCTTCTTCAACGAGCCGACATCGATGCCCTCCCTCGCCGCACGATCGAGCAGGATCTTCAGAAACGACGGCGTCCCGACGTACGCCACGGGTTTCAGATCGGCGATGACGCGTACCTGCTGCTCGGTCTGGCCGATGCCCGCGGGAATGACCGGGCAGCCGAGGGCCTCGGCCGCACTCTCCACCATCGCTCCCGCCGGTGTCATGTGGTACGAGAAGGTGTTGTGGACGAGATCGCCGGAGCGGAGCCCGGCGGCAAACAATGCCCGAGCAAACCGCCCGAAATCCCGCCTTTTCCCTTCAAGCTCATAGATCGGCCCGGGCGAGACGAAAATCCGGCGGACTGCGGAAACCGGAACCGCGGCGAACCCGCCAAACGGCGGCTCCCGCCGCTGCAGCTCGATCAGATCGGATTTGCGGGTCAGCGGCAATTGGGCCAGGGCCTGCCGACCCGTCACCTCTTCCGGCCGCACCGCCGCAAAGAGACGGCGATAGGCCGGCGCCCGCTCTTTCGCCGCGGCGATGATCTCCGGCAGCGCCGCCATCAAACTCCTCTCGCGCTCGGCGGGATCGCGCGTCTCGAGCGCATCGTAGAACTGTGTCCCCACGCAACAGCCTCCTTGCCCAGGGCGGCAGAGCCTCCAATTTGCTCCTACCGGCCCCAGAGCAGCAAGCGCGGGAACAGTGGCACTTTTACGCGCTGCACGATAATAAAACCAAATCGATGCAATTCGACGCCTTGCAGCGCAGCCAGCGGCCAAGTAACACTGGTAGTTGCGGCAAATTCACAGGCATCGAGAAGCGTAAAATCCGGGTAGGAGCGGTGAACACTCCGAATAGAAACAGCAAGGTCGCGGCACAACTCTGGAAATGGTCGGGGATGATCTGCTGCGTAATCGCGGTTTTGTTTTTGTTCACGCTCGAAGTGGTGGTCGCAAAGTCGGCCGAGGGCGAGGAAGCGGCGTCTCTGCAAGCTCAAAAGGATGCGCTGTTTCAGCAGATGTTGGGCGATCCCAGCAACCTCGACGTGACCTTCGCCTATGCCGACGTATCGGCGCGGCTGGGAGATTATGAAGCGGCAGTTTCCGCGCTCGAGCGGATGCTGCTGTTCAACCCCGACCTGCCGCGAGTTCAGCTCGAGCTTGGCGCGTTGTACTACCGTATGGGCTCCTACGATCTCGCGCGCAGTTACTTCGAGAGAGCCGCTGCGGCTAACCCACCGACCGAAGTCCGCGCGCGGGTCGATCAATACCTGGCGGATATCGAGAAGGCCGAATCGCGGCATCATGTGTCCGGCTACGTCTTTTCCGGCGTCCAATATCAAACCGACGCCAACGTTGCCGGCTCCTCGCTGATCCTCTCGCCGATCGGCCCGGTGCTGCTCGGCAACCAATTCACCAAGCAGGCTTCAGGAAGCATCTTCGGCAGCGGCTCGGCGGTCTACAGCTACGATTTAGAGACGCAGAGCCGTGATACCCTGGACGTTACCGGGGCTACCTATCTCAATCATTATTTCAATTCTCTGGTGAGCCGGCTCGACCTCGCGCTCCTTGAGGTGACCGCCGGCCCGCGCTTCAACTTCCCGAATGGCGGACTGATCGGCGACAAGCCGGCATCATTCAGGCCTTACGCCATCTTCGACGAGGTCGGACTGGGCTGGGACCAGTATTTCGTCGCCGGCGGGTTCGGGCTGGAATACGACGAGGTCGTGTGGAACGACCTGGCGCTGAAGGGGGTCTTCGAGTTCCGGGAGAAAAGTTTCACCAACGCTCCGACCCGCCCGTTATCGACGGGGCTCAACGGCAGCGACAAGCTCGTTTCGGTGCAGGTGGCGAAGCCGGTGACTGCGAACTCGGTAGTGAACCTGGAGTTCGACTATCTCGATCAATCCACGCAGCTGGGTTTTTATACGAATATGAGTTATGCCGTGTCGGGCGCCTATCGCATTCGCTATGACGCTCCTTTCGGGGTCACCCGATATCCGTGGGAGAGCTCGGCGTTTCTCGGCCGCCTGTGGAGTAATTACGCAGCCCCTGACCCATGCTGCGTCACCGGCACGCACTTCGACCCTGCAACGGATTCCACGGTCGTGACCTTCAGCAGCCAACTGACCCAGCGCTGGAGATTTGGGCTGACCCAGACCTGGGAGGTGCTACCGAATATCGCAATCGTGCTGCAGGTCGAGCGCGACATCATCTCATCGAACCTGCCGCTCTACGCCTATAACAATACGTCGGTGCTGGTCGGCCCGCAGATTCGTTTTTAGTGTCCACCTAGGCCCAACACGACATGCGCCTCATCTGCTATTCGACATCAGGCGAACCGCCGAAAATCGTCGCCGCTCCGGTCGAGCGCGACTGGATGGACCGCACCGATCAGGGATTTGCCTATCGGTGCCTGCCGCTCAACATCGCCAACGCGCATGGTTGGCTTCTGTTGAACCCTGTCCCCTTTGTTGCACAGTGGAATGGAGGTCCCGAGGTCGGCGCGGTCGATCTTTTCGCGCATGCCGCAGACAGCCCACTGCTGGCGTCGAGCCATTTCGGCCATGGAGTGCTGACCTTCAATGTCAACGCTCTGTTTCGCACGGAGCCCGGTTACGATCTCTTGGTAACCGGCCCGCTGAACCGGCCCAAGGACGGAATCCAGCCGCTGACCGGGGTGGTCGAAACCGATTGGTCGCCATTTACCTTTACGATGAATTGGAAATTCACCCGCAAGCACAGCCCGATCGCCTTCGAGCGCGACGAGCCGTTTTGCATGATCTTACCGTTGAAGCGCGGGCTCGTTGAAGAGGGTCGAGCCAGAGATACGAGCAATCGAGACGGATAAAGAGGTCTCCGAGGCCTACTTCGACTGGGCCGATAGCCGGCGCGATTTCAACAAGGAACTGCAGTTAGCCGGGTCGCCAGCCCAGGCTCAGAAATGGCAGAAGGATTATTTCCGAGGCAGGCCGTCATTCGGGACCGCCCCGGACGATCACCGCACCAAGCTCAGGCTGCGCGAATTCAAACCTGCACAGTGAGGATGGAGTGTAATCCTAGGATTTCGTCATACCCGCGAAAGGGGGTATCCAGGGCCAAATGACCCCAGCGGCTGCCCTGGACCCCCGTTTGCACAGGGGTGCCAGACTAGTGCCAAGCCTTACCGGGTAGGGGTGCGCCAAATACCAGCGGCTTGGTAACCGCGGTCTCGCCTAGCGCCGGCGGGAATTTCAACATCTTGAGGCGGCTCACGAGATCAGCCCGCAACGCCCGCCGAGGCGTCCGCCAAGTTGTGGTTAGAAAGAGCGCTTTCGCAAAAGACCATCGTCTCACCACCAATGGTGCGGCGCTGATCGCGAGTAAGTGAATAAACAAAGCCAAAACGACCGTCGGCCGCTTCGTTGTGCAGCGCCTTTCGGCATCCGCCGACATAGAGGCAGAGAGAAGGCCAGGTCACATTGCCCATCCCGAGGGTGACGATTGACCAGGCTTGCAGCGCCCGAATAAAGGCGTCCACGCGATCGCGACGGATTATCTTTTCCGAAGCGGTCCGCAAATAAGTGGAGAGCTCCGGAACAAACCAATAATTCCACGCCTGATGGGTGTGGCCATGGGCATCGGGTGCGGCGAAATGCGCCTCGATATCCTCCCGCATCCTCGCGGCCAGTTCGAGAGGCAAGAAATCGTCGATAACCCCGACCGGCGCAACCCAAGGTGCAAGGGGCGGCGTCCCAGACATATCCGAATCCCCGATCGTGCAGTCCTTGCGACGAATTGTTTCTCATGCCTGCTGGCGACATGCGTCAACCCTGGTAAGTCGGGCTACCCGTCAACCGTGACGGGGACTGGCAAAGCCGGCATTTTAGATGTATATTATTTATCAGACCGCGATCGGTCTGCAGATCAGCTTAACGAAGGTTAACAATGCGGTTCGTCCCCCGACGCCCGCTATGCGCCACTGCGCTTGCGCCGCTGATGCTCGGCATGGGATTGGCGACCCCGGCCCCGGCGATTGCGCAGCAGCGTATCGGCGTCAGCAGCGCGGTCAACCCCGAGGCCACCGGGATCGCGCCGAGTGCAGCGCCGCGGACGCTGCTGGTCGGACAGGACATCGTCTACAACGAGCGCATCACCACTACGGCGGAGGGGCAGACCCAAATCCTTTTTGTCGATCAGTCGGCGATGACCGTCGGGCCGAACTCCGACATGGTGATCGACGTGTTCGTCTACGACCCGGCGGCCGGCACCGGCAAACTGGCGGCCAACCTGACACGTGGCGTGTTCCGCTTTGTTGGCGGCAGGCTCAGCAAGCAGGAGAACGCCGTCACGATCCACACCCCGACGGCGACGATCGGGATCCGGGGCGGGGTCATGCTGGTCAATCTAGCCGGCGGAAAGCTCGACGTGATCTTTGTCTACGGCAACGGCGTCACGGTGACCGGGCTGAACGGCGTCGCACAGACGATCACCCGGCCCGGGTGGCAAATCTCGGTGTCGGGTCCGGGCGCAGCACCCTCCAACCCGGCTCCATCGCCGCCGGGTGCCGCCACGGCGCTGCTCGCCCAGCTCGATGGCCGGGCCGGCCGCCACGGCGGAGCGACCACCATCCCGACCGAGGTCACCATCGCCAGCAGCGGCATCTCCCAGGCGATCCAACAGACCAGCGGGCCGACGGTCACATCGGCAAAACCGCCGAATGCCAATTCGGCCGTTCAGCTGGCTCAGTCGCAGCTCCAACTGCTCCACGGCCGAGCTCCGTCGCCACCACCTTCATCGCCACCGGGGCCAGCGCCATCGCCGCCATCACCGCCGGCGCCCGTTCTGTCGAGCTTGGTGCAAAGCCCGATCGCTGCAGCCCCGGTCTTGGCCGCGTCCCCGCCGCCGCCACCGCCTCCACCCGTTTCGCCGAGCTTGGTGCAAACCCCGATCGCTGCAGCCCCGGTCTTGGCCGCGTCCCCGCCGCCGCCTCCGCCACCGCCTCCGCCTCCGCCACCTCCACCGCCGCCACCTCCGCCCCTACACGTCGCGGGGATCTTCAAAAGCACGAACGGCAACGGCACCGCGCCGGGCTTTGGCGGCCAGAGGCCTCCTGCGCAGGTTTCCTTTACAAACGGGACATTGGCCAACGGCGTCCTCAGCGTTTCGCTCGGCAGGCCGCAACGCCTGCTGCGAATACCGCTGGTGCCGGGGACCCGGAGTTTCGAGTCGAGCGGGACGGTGAGCCCGCTCGGATCGGTCAGCGGCACAAGCTTCCTGTCCCCCGATGGGACCTTCTTCTATGCCAATCTGACGCCGGTGAATTTTCCGAAAGAGCGCGAGTTCGTCGCCGGCGGGCTGCCGGTCAGCGCCAGCGCCTTGGCGTCGGCGCCGATCGTCGCCTTCAGCGTCGAGCCCGACGCCGCACTGCAATCGAACATCCCGTTCATTCGCACCAATACCCGCGGCAATCTGCCGAACGCCTACGTCTCACCGCTCTTTGTTGCGCCGCAGACCTCGGCTGCCCTGCAATCCAGTCTCGTCATCAACGGACAGGGCGCCCATCAGCAATCGGTCCTGGTCACGGCGATCAGTAACAGCGCCACTTTGCAGAGCTCGGGCGCTCCGATGATCAACGGTGTGGTGCGCGGCACCTCGCAGCTGGCGGCGACATCGCCGCCGGTGCGCATCGGCTCGGCCCTGTCTTCCGTGGTCGACCGCAACGGCAATAGCCTTTATGGAGTAAAGTCCATCTCTGGCTTTGTGCTGGACCAGACGCAGTACAACACGACAGCCCCCGGCAGCGGCGTGCTGACCACGCGGGTGATCCCGTCGACCGCCTCCGAGGTCGCGTTGACCGGCTTGCCGACGAACTACGGCTTCACCCAGCCCGTGACCGCGACAAGCGTGCCGGCCGGGGTCGGGGCCACCCGCACCTCGCAGACCCTGACGGGCTATTTCGGCGGCGTCATGACTGCCAGCCCGCCGGCGCAGCCTTACACGATCACCGGCACAACCTCTCTCAGCACGGACGCCGCCAGCAACCGCGTTGCCGCGACCCTCATCAGCGACCCCTTGGCCTCCGCGACCGGCGGCGTCAAGATGCAATTCGGCCCCGCCAGCTCGGCTTTTATCGACGACAATATTTACGGCGCGGCCGAGAGCCAGACAGGGTCCGCACCGGCGACCGTGAACGGCAAGCTCGCGCAGGCCCAACTCTACCTGCTGAGCTCCGGCGCGGCACTGCCGCCGACTTCGCTGCTACCGCCGGGGTCGTCCTATTGCCAATGCCAATATCTGCAGTGGGGTTATTGGGGCGGCGACATCACCACGGCAAATGCCGGCCTGGGGAACACCCCACGGATCGATCGCGGCAACATCAACTTTTGGACGGCAGGACACATCACCCCGGCAGCCGACATCGACAAGCTCGCCGGGCAGGGCGCGGTCGGCAACTACACGGGCCACCTGATCGGCTCGGTGTTCAACAGCGGCGCGCAATACGTGGCGGCGGGCGGTCTAAACGCCATCTATAATTTCGGCACGAGGATGGGATCCCTTAACATCACGAATTATGACGGAAACACGTTTACGGTAAGCAACCCTATGGTATCGGGAACGGGAAAATATACCTTCAGTTTTAGTAGGGCAATTACCCAGCAGGGCCGTTCCATTGCGGGTGCGTTCAACGGCAGCTTCTACGGCCCGATGGCGGCCGAAACTGGCGGCAATTTCAGATTTCAGACGACCGCCGGCCCGACCTACCTGACCTCGGGCATCTTCGCCGCCGCCAAGCGCTGACGCGGGGAAAGGCCAGGGAAGGAGCGGGCGCAGCTCACAGGCAGCGGATCGTCCAGGTCGTAGAAATCGCCGCACTGCACCCGTCCGCGCAGCCCTCCTTGTGTCTGGTTGAATCGAGAACCCGATAACCCCCAGGGCAGACGCGCTCGGCCGTCCGGCGATTTGGCGCCTCGGCCCCGCCGGGTACTCCGGGGCCCTCGATCCTGAACGTGCGATCGTCGATCTTGGTCGCCGAGCTTTGGAGGGGACTGCAAGAGGTGAGCGCAGCGGGTACCAGCAGAAGGGTAGCCGCGAGTAACAGACGGATATCGGTTCGTGCGTTGCAGCTCATGCGACAGGAATTTACGACGCACGCGACGAACACAAAAGACCCGCCGGCAATGCCGGCGGGTCGCCGAGATCGAAAGTCCGGTTAGAACCGCACTCTGAACTCACCCTGGATTGTGTTCGCATCGCCCTTGAAATTCGCCACCGTGACGCGATGGCCCCAGGCATATTCGAGGCCGAAATCGACAAACGCCACCGGGCTCCAAAACAGATTGGCATGCGAGATCGCCAGCAGCTTGTTGTTGGTGTTAGTACAGGGTGAGCTGTTCTTGCAGAGAGTGCCCGTGTTCATGTCGTTCCAGATGCCGCTGACCTCCAAGGTCGAGCGCAGGTTTTCGGTCCACCAATGCTGGTACCAGATCTGGGCGCCGTAGCTGGAGGAGGTATTCGTAGTAACCAAGCGGTCATAAGCCGACCTGACGTTGACCCCGTTGACCAGGGTCCGGCCGTTGATGGCACTGTTCCACGCGGCACTGGTCAGCGGGTTAACCAGGCCAACACCACTGGTATTTATAAAGATCGGCGCGCCGAAATTCGTCACCACTCCAGTGCCGTTGGCGCACTGATTGGCCATGTCGACGCCGGCGCAGACCATATAGCCGAGATCGTCCTTGCCCCACGGCCCGGGATTGCCCGAGAACGGGTGGACGTCACCGCTGATCGTGCCGCCATAGCCGACGAAGTTCCGGTTGAGATATTGCCCGTCGTCCAACCTGTCATTGCGCACGACGCCCCCGATCTGCAGGTGCCCCCAGGGCTGGTTGATCCGGGCGGTCGCGATCCACTCCGGCATCGTCTGGCGCAGTGGGCTGAAAAACGCACCGTTGCTGAGGCAGGCATTGCTCGACGGGGTCAGCGCGCTCAGGGTCCCGCCGCTCCCGGTCACCGAGCACGCGGCGATCCCCGGGATCTGATTGTTGTCGATATTCACCTCACCGAACGGACCGTTGAGGCGCGGGACCGGGTTCTCGCCGCCGACGACGAACACCGTGCCGTAGGGACCCTGATAAGTGTATCTGACCTGCGACTCGCGCCCCCGGCCGTTGGATATCGCCCCGCCACCGAAATCGGCCAGCTCGGGGTCGGAGTCGGGATCGTGCATGATGCCGTTATCCAGACCCCCCTCAAACCCGTCAAAAGTTCCGTAGGCCTTGCGCAGCCGCGTAAAGAAGGATTGCGTGCTGGCTGACGCGCTGTTTTGGATCACATTGGTGTTGTTGTAGGCGAAATCCATTTCGAGATAGGCCT
>Ga0306925_10002337_pt1 | contig 16246 bp, 17 predicted proteins | sample flu12Cox44000176_FD_203755 | JGI IMG/M metagenome (GOLD analysis project Ga0306925, IMG submission 203755) | Lab enrichment of tropical soil microbial communities from Luquillo Experimental Forest, Puerto Rico - flux8day.12C.oxic.44.000.176 (v2)... | ecosystem: Environmental > Terrestrial >... | reverse complement strand
TCATCAGCGGAAACATCTCGCAGAGCGGGTGTATGTCGAGATGGTGACCGGGCGGGAAGGACTCCTTCGATTGCGGCTTCTCCGGCTTTGGTTTCGCGATCTCGTAACATCCGTCCTCTCGGCGAAGCAGCCATCCGGACTCGACTAGATCCATCTCATCGAGTACCCCGATGGCGATAAGTTCGCTGGGTATCGGGCGACATGAAAAACTGACCCCCTGGCGACATCAAAATTGACCCCCTCCCGGAAGGACCGGAAGGAGGGACGAATGACAGGAACACTGCTGGGGCGAAGCTCTCCACGGGGGTTGGATCCGTGGGGGGAGAGGATGCTGGCACCGGACGAGGTGGCGGCGATGGTGCACTTGCGCAAATTGGGTTGGGGGAGCAAGCGGATAGCCGGCGAGCTGGGGTGCAGCCGGAACACGGTGAAGCGCTATCTGGCGGTTGGCAACTGGGTGGCGATTCGCCCACCGCGGCGCAAGCGGCGTCTCGACGGGTTCGAGGAGTGGTTGGCGCCGCGCTTCCGGCAGCACCGCGGCAACTGCGATGTGGTGCGCCAGGACCTGTTGCGTGAGCACGGGTTAACAGTGTCGCTGCGGACGGTGGAGCGCGCGGCGGCACCGCTGCGCCAAGCGCTGCAAGCCGAGGCGCGAGCCTGCCTGCGGTTTGAAACCCCGCCGGGCCGGCAGCTGCAGATCGACTTCGGCACGACCACGGCGTCGGTCGGCGGTGAGCGGGTGCGGCTGCATCTGTTTGTGGCGACCCTGGGCTATTCGCGACGTCCGTTTGTCCGCGGCTTTCGGCACGAGCGGCAATCGGCCTGGTTTGACGGCATGGAGGGGGCGTTCGAGCGCTTTGCCGGGGTGCCGCAGGAGGTGCTGTTCGACAATGCGCGGGCGCTGGTGGATTACCATGACGCGGCCACCGGCGAGGTGCGGTTCAACGAGCGTCTGCTCGCCTTTGCTCACCACTGGCGCTTCCATCCGCGCGCCTGCATGCCCTATCGAGCGCAGACTAAGGGCAAGGACGAGCGCGGCGTCGGCTATGTCAAGCGCAACGCCATTGCCGGGCACGACTTCATCAGCTGGGCGGCGCTGGAAGGGCACCTCGACTGGTGGATGCGTGAGATCGCCGACCAGCGGGTACACGGCACCACTGGCGAGGTGCCGCTGACGCGGTTCCAACGCGAGGAGGCGCAAGCGCTGGCGCCGCTCAATGGCCGGCCACCGTTTGGCCAAGTGCGCGAGCTGGTTCGTCGGGTCCAGGCCGATTGCGCCGTGGCGGTCGATGCCAACAGTTACAGCGTGCCGTGGCGGCTGATCGGCGAGAGTGTGCAGGTGACGGTCTGCGGCGGCCAGGTTCGCGTCGCGCACGCCGGCCAGGAGGTGGCAGTGCATGCCGAAACCACCGGCCGCCGCCAGCGGATCGTTGACCCGACGCACTTTCATGGCGTCGCCGGCGTGGCTCGGCCGATCGCCGCCGTCATGCCGGCGGCGAGCACACCGCCGCAGCCGGCCTTGCTGCGACCGCTGGCCGAGTACGAACAGGCGGCCGGCGGAGGCTGGTCATGAGCCTCGACCACGAGAGCTTGGCGCTGGCGTTGACCCGGCTCAAGCTGACCGCGATCCGCGACCAGCTCGACAGTCTGTTGGACGAGGCGGCCAAGCGCGAGCTGACCCTGCGCGAGGCGCTCGCCTTTCTGGTCGAGCGCGAGGTCGCCCGCAAAGACGAGCGGCGCATCGAGATGGCGGGCAAGATCGCTCACTTTCCGATGGTGCGAGACCTCGGCGGCTTCGACTTCGCCGCCCAGCCCTCGCTCGATGCGCGGCAGGTCCGCGAGCTTGCCGCGTGCCGCTGGGTGGCGCATGGCGAGGCCCTGCTGCTGCTCGGGCCGCCCGGGGTCGGCAAGACTCACCTGGCGATTGCACTCGGCCGCGCCGCCATTCGCGAAGGCTACTCGGTGCTGTTCGTGACCGCCCCGGCGCTGGTGGCCGCGCTCGCCAAGGCGCATGCGGAGGGGCGGCTCGAGGAACGGCTCGGCTTCTTTGCCAAGCCCAAGCTGCTGATTGTCGACGAACTCGGTTACCTGCCGTTCGAAACCAACGCCGCGCATCTGTTCTTCCAGCTGGTGTCGCGGCGTTACGAACGCGGCTCGGTGCTAATCACCAGCAACCGCGCGGTCGGCGAGTGGGGCAGTGTGTTCGGCGATCCGGTGGTGGCCACGGCGATCCTCGACCGGCTGCTGCACCACAGCCATGTCATCACCATTCGCGGCGACAGCTATCGGCTGCGCGAGAAGCGCCGCTCCGGGCTGATCAAAGCCGCTCTCGGCGATGCCGCGGCGGTCGCGTGAGTCCCTTGGATCATCGTCACGTGACGAAATACAACCCGCCCTCCCTCGGCTCTGAGGTGCCGCTCAGAGGACGCAAACCGCAGGGTGAGCGCGCGCTGACCGGGGCCGAGCGGCAGGCCCGCTACCGCCAACGCCAAGCCGACAGTCACACGGCGCCGGCGCGCCCGCCACGGCCGACCCGCCATGCCAGCCGACCGCAGCAATGGCACGCCGCTGTTGCCACACTCCTGAGGCTACAGGCTGAGTACGCAACATGGCTCGACGCGCTGCCCGAGGCGTTGCGCAACGGCGCCACCGGCGAGGCCTTGCAGGCTGTCGTCGATCTCGATCTCGACGAACTGGCCAGCATCGAGCCGCCGCGCGGCTTTGGGCGAGACTGAAAGTGCGGTGCCACACCGGGACCGCGGGTCGCCCACGGGGGTCCACAGGTACCCCCCGCGCCATCGCTCGCTGCGCAATGAGGGGCGCTCGCTCCCGGCGCGGGTCCCCCCTATGGACTCCGTGGACGACCCGCTCCGCCCGTGCCGCTTGGACCGTTCATAACGCAGCCAGGGGGGTCAATTCTTCGTGTCGCCAGGGGGTCAATTCCGAATGTCGTTTGACAGCCCATGGAGGCGCTACATCGATGGGAGGCGTTGTCGGCGCGCTTCGAAGGCCGGTTGGTACTCGACAACCCGCAAGCGAGCCGGATTGGAGATGCCAGACGGCTGACAGAGCGCTACAGCTTCAATGCCTATCAGGTCGATTTTCGATTACATCTGGCCGCGGCTGCAGCTGGTCTTACCGGATAAGAGCCCTCTTGGCGATCAACTGATAGCGGCCAAAGCCCAGATTGACTTCGCCATCGTGTCACTCGTCCTGATTTTAACAGTGCCCGCGGTCTGGCTACTCTGGCTCGCGTTCACTGCACGCGCGCCTTGGCTGTTCCTTGCGGTGGGATCAATTACACCGCTCCTTGTTAGTTTCTTCTATCGGGCTGCGGTCGAAGCCCAATTCGGCTTTGGTGAAGTCGTAAAGTCCGCAATCGATAGATACCGATTCGATCTCCTCAAAACGCTGCGGCAGCCAGCTCCCGCCACCCTTTCCGCCGAGCAGCATCTGTGGCAGCAGCTCCGGAACTTGGAGCGGCCTGGAAATTCGAGTGATTTTAGCTATACGCATCCCACATCATGAAATTGGCATTTATTTCTGGCTACGTAATATGGCTTATTGTCTGCGCTGGCATGATCTATTATTCGCGTCAGCCAGCCCAGCCGCCGAGCTTCGTTGCTGAACGGGACCCGGTGGCGAACCGGCTGCTGGAGCCCGGAGACCTTAAATCAGTGCCTACTGATGACGCGCAGTATATGAAACATGCGGTGAAGAAAGGTCAGAAGATTCAATCCGACGGTACTTCCTCTTTCCCCACTCTGACGAGCAAGCTAGGCAAATTACCTGTCGCTTTTTCGGTGGACTGGGCAGAGGCGCGGACTGGCGCAATTAACGCCGGCATTTCCGTCCGTGTCTGCCAGGCAGGAAAGACCATATTGGAGCCCGCCGAAGTGCAAGCGGTCATATGCCCGGTTGTGAATGCGTCCTGTATTGCGCTTGCTGATATCCCGGCGGACAAAGCCAGCGCCCTCGCCGGCGCTTTTCAAGCGTCGCCGCCAGTAAATCTGCAGGAAATGAGCAGCAAATGCGAGGTGAGGACGCCGTGGTCATCAACTGGACCGAGCTAACGACTTTCGAAATCAGCCAGGAAAGAGACGTGTCCGCCCCCTGGATCCTGGTCCTCGAGACCTTGCGTGATGCAACCCATCTGCAAATCAAGGCCGAGGGCTCCTGGGCAGCGATGGGGGGATCGCTTACAGTGTGCGGACCGGATGGGCATGCCGGAATACCGGTGGTCCCGGAGCGGCTTATCGCCACCGACTGCCCGGTGGGCGCGCTGATCGGAAAGATTGGTGGGAGTTCGGCTGCCGTCAGCAGCGCTGCGCACATGTATGCAAGTGAACGACCGGTGGGCGAGGGGAAGCCGTTTGCGATCGGCTCTCACTGCGTAGCCACCATTCCCGATAAGTCTATTGGCCCGCTTTTTGTCGGGTTCAACTGTCTGTTTCGACCGGTGAGAGTCAGCCGCCTGAAGGTCGTCGTGGCGGGATCAAGGCCGACGACTTGACAGCGCATCTGGGTTCCGGTCTCCAAATTTCACCAGCCCGAGAGGATGGGCCGGTCGGCCGCGGGTCGCTAATACACTGCCCCCCTGGGGGTAATCGGCCGGACCCGCTCGACGCGGTTGCCGCGCACGCAAACATACCAGTGCCCCCACCCTTCCCTCCCCCGCGAGCGGGGGAGGGAAGGGTGGGAGTGTACGGACCGGATAGATTGGTAGCAAAACGGACCGGATGGATGGGTGACAGGTCTGAATTGTCGGTGGGAGGGGCCTGCCGATGCCATGGAAAGAGACCTGTCAGATGGACGAACGGATGCAGTTTATCGCTCGGGTTTTGGCGGGCGAAGATGAGATGACGGTGTTGTACCGGGAGTATGGGATCAGCCGCAAGACCCCGGCTACAAATGGCTGGGGGGTACCTCAATGAGGGTGTGGCGGGGTTGTGCGAGCGCTCGCACGCACCGTTGCGGCACGGCCAGGCGCACGACATGGCGGTGGTGCAAGCGGTGCTGGGGTTGCGCCAGCGCTGGCGCCATTGGGGCCGAAGAAGCTGCGGGTGAAGCTGAGCGAGCTGCATCCGGAGCTGGCGGTTCCGGCGGCGAGCACGATCGGCGATTGGCTGCGGCGCGAGGGGCTGGTCGGGCGGTTGCGCCAACGGCGTCGTTGCCCGCCATACACCCGTCCGTTTGCCGCAGTGACGGCGGCCAATGACGTCTGGTGCACCGATTTTAAGGGGTGGTTTCGCACCGGCGACGGGCGGCGCTGCGATCCGTTCACCTTGAGCGATGCGCACAGCCGTTACCTGTTGCGCTGTCAGGCGGTGGCGCACCCCGACGACGAGCATGTGCGGCCGATTTTCGAGGCGGCGTTCGGCGAGCATGGGTTGCCGCTGGCGATCCGTTCGGATAACGGTCCGCCTTTCGCCTCGCCGGGAGCGGGCAGCTTGTCGCGGCTGGCGGTGTGGTGGCTCAAGCTCGGCATCCGGCCGGAGCGGATTGTTGCCGGCAAGCCGCAGCAGAATGGCCGTCACGAGCGGGTTCATCGCACCCTCAAGCAAGAGACCGCGACACCGCCAGCCGACGGCGTGCCGGCGCAGCAACAACGCTTCGACGCGTTCCGCGCGCTCTACAATCACGAGCGACCGCACGAAGCGCTGGGACAACAGACACCGGCTTCGGCCTACCGGTCCTCGCCGCGGCCTTACCCGGAGAGGCTCGAGGATCCGAGCTATGACGGCGATGTCGCGGTCCGCCGGGTGCGCAGCAACGGCCAGATCAAATGGGCCGGCGAGCGGATCTTTGTCGGCGAGGCGCTGATCGGCGAACCGGTTGGCGTGGTCGAGACCGACGCGGGCGACTGGCTGGTGCGCTATGCCGATGTCGAGCTCGGATACATCCACCCGCAGCGCCACCGGCTCAGCCCGCGCCCGCTGCACCTGTCAACAGACCTGTGGATTTGATGGAGATCGCAACCGCGATCCCCACAACCCCACAGGCCCATCAACCACAACATCCTTGATGCCAAATGGATCAAAGTGTCATCCATCCAGCCGGTTCAATCTGTCACCCCTCAATCCGCTTGCACAACACTCTGTCCTCTTTGGAGCTCCCCCTGACGCTGAGATACACCTTTGTATCGAATTAGTTTTATCGGGTTCAGGATCCCCATGCGCCTACTCTGTGTGACAAATCTTGGACAGCACCGCGACGGGAAAATCGGCGAGCAGCCGACCCACCAAAACCGACTGGCCGCCGTCTTGCCGGCGACCGGTGAACACATCGCGCCAGCTTCCCGGCGGCAGCCCGATCTTGGTTGCGCCCCACTTTGCCGAGCAACCCCCATCGTGCAGCCGATAAACCAGGCGCGGCACGATTGCGATGATCGCATCCCCGCCTCGGGCGCGGGCAAACGCGCAAACATGATCGGCGCCCTCTTCCTCGGCCTCGATCGGCCGGTAATCGCCCTCTGCGAACAGCGCCGGATGCGATCGCCGGAGATCCAGCAACCTGCGAATGACGAGCAGCTTCTCGCGTCCGTCTTGCCAGTCCCGGGAGAGATCAGTCACGCAGGCGCCATCGACCTCGTCGATCAATCGGCGTCGTGCCTGCCAATCGACCGGACGGCGATTATCCGGGTCCACCATGTTGAAATCCCATAGCTCGCCGCCCTGATAAATGTCCGGCACCCCGGGCACGGTCAGCTTCAAGACCACCTGCGAGAGCGACGAAATCGCTCCGAGCCGGGCGAGCGAAACAGCAAATCTGCGGAATTCGACGAGAAACGGGTTTGTCCGTGATGAGTCGAGGACGCCGCGAACAAAGCGCTGCAGCCCTGCTTCGTAATTAGCATCAGGGTTGCTCCAGCTCGATCGCTCCTTTCCTTCGCGAACGGCCTTGATCATGTAGGCTTCCAAGCGCTCGGCGAGATCCTGCATGCCCTCCGGGTCAGCGACGGACAAGCTCGGCGGCCAGGCACCGAGCAGCGCCTGATAGAACAGGTACTCGACATTGCGGTCGGGCACGATTTCACCATCGCTCTCCGAGCGGCGCGATCGGTTGAGCCTCGACCAGCGGACAACTTGGTGACCCCAGTCGAGCGGCAGCTCCGAAAGCAGCGCCACGCGCATCCTGGCGTCCTCTCCACGCTTGGTGTCGTGCGTCGCCGTCGTCACTATCGCGCGCGGCCACGAGTGCGCGCGAGCCGCCGTCACGTGATGGAACGCCGCTGTCGAGGTGCCAAAACGGCGCGGATCGCCGCCGACCTCGTTGAGCGCGAGCAGCCGCACATAGCGGTAGAAAGCGGTATCCTCGCAAGCCTTGGCCATCACCGGGCCGGTGACCTGCTGGAGATGCATCGCCACCCGCAGCATCTCGGCCGACCGCGGATCATCCTGGCGGTCGGCAGGGCCGATGGTCAGGACGTCGTGGAGAAAATCGAAGATGCTGGTATCGGCGGCATGCCGCCGTTTCCTTGCTCGGGCCAGCGCCCACTCGATGTAGCGGTGGTCTTCCGCCGAGGCACCGCACGGCGACACATAAGGGCGGTAGACCGGAAAAGCTGCGATTACCTCTTCGAGCGCGGCGCGCATCCCGTTCAAAGTAAAATCGCGGCTGTGCCAATCCTGCATCGACAAGCTGTGAAACTCGTGGGCGAGAACGCTCATTTCGCTCGCAAGATTGACCTGCATGATGCGCTTCTTGCTGGCGTAGAGCACATCGTCGAAATGCTCACGGCGTTCAGCGATGCGGCGGTAGAGCCGTGTCAGGGCGCGTTCACCTGCAGGATCGACAAACAGCCCGAGGACCTGATTGGTAAAATCGTACCCGGTGGTGCCCGCAACCGGCCAATCGGGCAGCGTCTCGTAGTGGGCCAAAATCTTTTCGACCACGACATAGAACGGCCCAAACTTTTCCTGCAACCGCTCGCAATAGGCGCGGGGGTCGAACAAGCCATCGATGTGATCGACCCTCAGCCCTTGCACGTCACCGCGCCTGATCAATTCGCCGAGCAGCCGGTGCGTGTGCTCGAACACCTCCGGCGCTTCCGCCCGCAAGCCGGCGAGGTGGTTGATGTTGAAGAAGCGGCGGTAGTTGATCTCCTCGGCGGCGACGCGCCAATCGGCGATGCGGTACGCCTGGGCCTCGAGCAGACAATGGAGATTTCGGAAGCCCTCCGGATTGCCCTTACCCGCATAATAACCGAGAGCGACCGCGATCGCCGCGGCGACGGCCGGTTCGCGGGCCCGTTCGGAGAGGCGATGCTTCAGCGCTGCCGCACGCCGGCGCGCCTCTGAGCGGAGAGGTTCCAGGGCTGCAAAGGCGCAGTCGAGTTCGCTGAGCACTTCGCCCCCGGCCATGAGTATGGCGGGATAGGTACGTGGCGAAATCGGTAAGCGATGCTCGAAATACCAGGCGCTGAAGCTGCCTTCCGCGGCGTCGAACCGCAATTCGATTTCGCCGCTTTCGAGGACCACCCCGTATTGGTCCCCGAGCACCGGAAGCAGAACCCGCCCTTTGAGATCCGGCCGGGTGGCATCCCAATTGATGTCGAAATACTCGGCGAAGGGCGAATCTCCGCCCCATTCGAGAACATCGAGCCACCAGGCGTTGTCGCGACCGCCGACAGCCATGTGGTTGGGGACGATGTCGAGAATGAGACCCATCCCGTGGCGATGCAATGCATCGACGAGCTCGCGAAACCCCTCATCGCCCCCGAGCTCCGGATTGAGCCGGTTGTGGTTGATGATGTCGTAGCCGTGGGTCGAACCTGGGCGAGCCTCCATGATCGGGGAAGCGTAGATATGGCTGATCCCGAGTTTGGACAGATAGGGAACCAGCTCGGCCGCATCGTGAAAAGTGAAGCCGCTGTGGAATTGCAGCCGATAAGTCGCGCGAACCTGCCCGAGACTCGCGAGCTGAGGGCTCATGTCATGGTGGTTTCAGGACAAAGGTAGCACTCTGCGGCCCACCAGGAGTTTCGGCAGAGCAGTAAAGCATCCGCGCGCCTCCGCTGATCTCGGGAGCGGTCACCGGCTCTGTTCCAAAGTTCGCGATCAGTTCCAGGGTCGAGCCGTCGCCCATCCGCCACTCGACGGCGACGCTGTGGGCGCCGAGCACCCGATAGTGGCCGGCGGAGCCCTCGATGCCCTTCAGCCGGGGCACGATCTCGCGGCTGCGGATCGCCAATAGCCGTGGGTAGCGTGCAAGCCAGACGGCGTGAGCCGGGCGGGTCGGCCCGGTCCAGTCGAGCTTGGACCTCGCGAAGGTCGAGAGCAGGGTGGGGTCGGGGATGCGTTCGCGCGACGCCGTGTCGCGGAATTCGGGGTAGTGAGAAAATTCGCGCCGCCGCCCTTCCCGTACCGCATCAGCCAAATCGGGCTCGAAATCACAAAAGAACAAAAACGGCTCGGCACTCGCCCATTCCTCGCCCATGAACAAGAGGGGGATCTGCGGCGACAGCAGAACGATCGCGACGCCGGCATGCAGTATCGGCGCGGTAGCGCGTGCCGACAGCCGGGTCCCGAACGGCCGGTTGCCGACAACGTCATGGTTCTGCAGGAAGGCGATCAGAGCGGTCGGCGGCAGCGCCGCCGAGGGTTCGCCGCGGGGGCGGCCGCCGCGAAACGGCGAGGCTTCGCCCTGATAGGCAAAACCCTCGGCCAGGGCGCGGCCGAGAAGTGCGGCCGGCTGTGCAGCGTAGTCTCCGTAGAAACCGATATTCTCCCCCGTGGTCAGCACATGCAAGGCATGGTGCAGGTCGTCGTTCCACTGCGCCGTGTAGGGCGCGACCTGCTCGGCATCACGTGTCAAATATCGGGCCTGATTGCGGTCGTTTTCGAGGACGAGGTGGATTTCGCGGTCCGTGACGCGGCGGCGCACGGTTTGCACAAGCTCGGTCAGGATGTCGGGATCGCTATCGTCGCGGATCGCGTGGACGGCGTCGAAACGGAGCCCGTCAAAGGCGAATTCTTCGAGCCAATAGAGCGCATTGTGGATCACGAAATCGCGCACGGGGCGGCTGTGTGGCCCGGAGAAATCGATCGCGGCGCCCCAAGGCGTGTGGTGACGGTCAGAGAAAAAATCCGGCGCGATCGCCGGGAGATAATTTCCTTCCGGCCCGAAGTGGTTGTAGACGACGTCCAGAAAGACCGCCAAGCCGCGTGCGTGACAGGCCTCGACCAGACGTTTGAGGTCCTCCGGCCGGCCATAGCGAGACGACGGCGCATAGATGTAAGTGCCGTCATAGCCCCAGCCACGGGCTCCCGGAAACTCGGCTATCGGCATCAGCTCGATCGCGGTCGCGCCGAGCGCGCGGACGTGATCGAGATGGCTTATCGCGCCGCTGAAGTCGCCGGCCTCGGAGAAGGTGCCGAGATGCAGCTCATAGAGGACGATCTCCTCCCAAGCTCGCCCGCGCCATCCCGAAGCGGCCCAGGCATAGGTGGCGGGATCGACGATTTCGCTCGGGCCGTGGACGCCTTCCGGCTGACGTCGTGAGGCCGGGTCGGGATAGGCCTTGCCGTCCACCACATAGCGGTAGCGTGCGCCTGGCCCGGCACGATGGGTGGTCAAGGAAAACCAGCCCTCCGGTTCCGCATTCATCGGCAAAACCGCGTCGGCGAGTTGCAGCGCGACCATATTGGTGCGCGGCGCCCACAGCCGGAAACGGGTACCTCCCGGCACGAGCTCGGCCCCGAACGGGAGCGCATGGTGCCGGCGCGTCATCGGCGGCACACCGGCGAAGCCCGATTTTCCCGCATACCGGTCACACCATCCTCCACGCCTCCCGCCACTCTAACAACCGGCCGGCCGGGGCGTTTCGCGAGATATCCTAACACCTCGCCGATCGCACCGCCGGCCGCGTCTGTGCGAGCCGAACATTTCATCGTAGGCGAAGGTTAGGGGAAGATGAGAGACTGGGATCGGCGCTCGTGGGAAGCGCCAAACCGCGAGCGAGGTGATCCGATGACAGAGACAAAGCCCGGCCGCGCGCACTTGGTTACCGGCGGTTTCCCGCCCGGTTCAATGGCGGGGCACGACCACGATTATGCCCGGCTGCGGCTGCTCGGCCTGCTGGCCGAAAGAGATATCCCGGCTTCGGTCGCCAACGACTTCGCGGATGTCGAGAAATGGCTGCCGGTCAGCCGGTTGCTGATCACTTATGTGGCCGGCCCCTACCCCGACGCCGTCCAGAGCCGCGCCATCGAGAGCTGGCTGAAGACGGGCGGGCATTGGCTGGGCCTGCACGGCACCAGCGGCGGCCGCGCCGAGCGGGTGGAAGGCTTGCGCTCACGCCGCACCGTCAGGACCGAGCACCATGCGCTGCTCGGGAGCCGCTTTTTGACCCATCCTCCGATCTGCAAGATCCGCGTCGATGTGAAGCCCACCGCCTCGCCGCTCACGCGCGGGCTCGGCACGTCTTTCGAGGTCGAAGACGAGCCCTACTTTATCGAATTGCAGGATCCGGGATCGACGCAGATCCTGCTGACTGCGGATTACGGCGCGAGCGGGGTGTCGCCCACCGTCGGGCCGCTATACGGCTCGGACACCTCGCTGCTGCCCGACGGCAGGACCCGGGTGATCGGCTATACCCGACAGGTCGGCGAGGGCGGTGTCGCCTACTTTGCACTCGGCCATTGCCACAATCCGGCGATCCGCAACGGCCGGCCGGCCGATCCCACGGACACCACACCGCCGACGTTTCGCGGCTCGTGGGAATCGGCCGCGTTCATCACATTGCTGCGCAACGCGCTCGCCTGGGGTGCAGGCGCCTGATCGCCACTGGCGGACTGATGCGGACGTCCTTGCGATACAGCCGAGGCTAAGGAAAAACGATACCGCTCTCCCGGCTGACCAAGAAGAGATCGCGCCGCTCGAAGAATTCCTGCGCGATAAAGGCGAACGCCTCCGGCCGCTCGGCGCCGAGGTCGCGGCCCGCATCGTAGACGAACATGAAGTGGCAAGCTGGCAGCAGCGCGCGCCAGCGATCGCAGGCAGCGGATTGGTCCTTTGTCCCGGAAAGCAGAAGCACCGGCCGCTTGATCTCGCGGAAGGCTTCATCGGGCAGGTCATCGGGTGCCACGAGTACGACGCAACCGATCTCCGCCTCGGGTGCCAGCGCCAGCCACATTGCGGCCGCGGCCCCCACGCCCTCGCCCATCAGGTCAAAGCGCTCGATGCCCAGCGCCGCCACCGCGGTGCCGATCCGTCGCGCGGCCTCCTGCGACGACCCAGCCTCCGCCGTCATCGCGAAAACGATGACGCGGCGCCGCTCGGCCAACAGTACATGGGCGCGCTTGGGAAGCCCTCTGTCGCCGGTGATTGCGACGATCGTCTTCCCCGAGCCTGCCTCGCAATAGGGAAGGCCGCGGCCGTCGTCGGCCCAGCGTCGCGCGAACGTCTTCTCGGTCATGTCTGCTAAAGCTCCCGCATCCGCGGCAAAACTTTGGCGCCGAACAACTCGATCGAATGCAAGGTCCGCTCGCCGAGCTGTGCGCCGACGACGAGGTCGAGAACGCCGGCGCCGAGCTCGTCGCGGATCCGCCGCACCTGCGCCAATACGGTGTCCGGGCCGCCGACGATCACCTGGCCGAGCTCGATGCGGTCGGCGAGCTCGCGCCGCGAGGTGCGCTGCCGCTGTGCGGCGGCATCGGCACCGTAATAGCCCGATTGCAAGACACCTTCCGCGATGGCCCTGTTCTGGTCGACGAGGCTGATCCGCGGCGGCAACGTGCTCATGTCGGCAAATGCCTCATCATCCGTGTCGGCGACATGGAACATGGCGCGGTAGATGACATCCTCCGCCGCGGGCTCCCAACCCATATCGCGGGCGCAGGCGCGGTAGTGCTGCACCGCGCTCTTGGCGAGCGGCACGGTCGTAAACGCAAAGCCGATCCCGATATGGTTCTTCGCCGCGAACTCCCCGGCCTCGGCGAAGCGCTCGCGCGATTCCGCCGGATTGATGTTGTAGGTCACGTATTCGTTTGGCGTGCCGCGCATCATGCCGGCGACCAGCCGGCCGCCGGACATGGTGTCGAGCATGGCGAACTCTTCGGCGACCCGTACCGGGTTCAGGATCGGCAGGGTCGGCCCCAAGACCGCGATCTTGGCGCGGCGGACAAGCTGGCTCAGCGCCCCCGCCATCACCATCGGGTTCGGGGTCAGCGAGAAGCCCGAATAATGGTGCTCGGCGACCGTCACCCAGTCGAAGCCGAACTCGTCGGCGCAACGGAACTGGTCAAAGGTGGTCTGCATCGACCGCACGGCCGCATCACAAGAATAATACTCGCCCGAGAGCGGCCAGATGTCGTGCGGTGCGGCACCCATGTAGCGCGCGGCGCAGAAGAGCGATGCCTTCATTTCATACCACCCGTTTCGCGATGCAGCTCGTCGCCGCGCATCAGCCGGCGGGCAAACTCCTTGGCCTGGCGCTCTCCGAGACTACCGGCATGGACAAAATCGGAGGCTGATGCGTCCATGTTCGGTATTTCAGCCCAAAGACGCTAAACGGGGCAAGCGGCTCGAAGCGTTCACGGCACGCACCTCGTACCGTCTCCAAAGCCGACCCTTCCACCGCATTACCGGATCACCTTCGACCGCCTGGGTTCCCTACGGGAAACTGGCGCAATGCGCCGAAAGCGGTCATCCCCGCCTCGGTGAGCCGGCGCCGAGGTTCAACCCAAGGCTGCCATTCCGCCAGCGCAAGCATAAGCTGTCGTTAACCTCTTTTAGCTTGAGCCGCGTGTACTAACAGAATATGACTTAATTATTTCCTCCCGCTCGGATTAGTCAAGTGATTGAATTTGAAGGCAAACTCCCTAGTGATCGCGTCATAGCTGGGGGATGTCCCGGTCTCTGTTGAAATTTGCTCGGCAGGTATCGCCGGTTGACTAGGTTACGCGGCCCTGGCAGCCGGTTCAATAGCGCTGTCGGCAGCATGCTTGGCCTGGTGAGCTGCGAGAGCTGCCCGCAGTGCCGAGAGTTGCTTGTAGGCCTTGAGCCGACGGAAGCCCTTGGCTGCTTCCAGCATGGCGGCGCTGGTCCAGCGCAGTGCCATGGAAGCGTCCTGCCAGCGTTTGACGTTCCGGCAGACGCGGCGGACTGTCCCCATCATGTTCTCGATGATGTTGGTGCAGGCCAACGAGCGGCGGAGCTCGGCAGGCAGGCCAAGGCGGATGACAGTCAGGATTTCGTCGAGGCCCTCCAGGATGCGGGCGGCGACACCGGGGGCCTGCTGCTCCAGCCGGCGGGCGAGGTTCCGGATCATCCGCTCGGCCTTGTCGGCGTCATCCAGTTCCCACGCCTGACGCAGTGCCTTGCGCACAGCGGCATGCAGCGGCTTGGGCAGACGCTCGAGGATGTTGCGGGCCTTGTGGACCTGGCAGCGCTGGATCGGGGTGTGACGGCCGAAGGTCTTGCGAATCGCCTTGGTCAGCGCTTTGGCTCCGTCGATGATGAACAGCCGGCAGAGCTTGGGGTCCAGACCGCGCTCGATCAGGTTGTCGAGCAGCGCCTGCGCCACGGCGGCGTTCTCGGTGGCGCCTTCGATCACGGCGAGGGGGTGTTTGTCGCCGACGCCGTCGACGCCGACGGCGGCCAGCAGCATCAGGTCTTCCTCGATGTGGATGCCGTCGATCTGGATTACCAGCAGGTCCAGCTTTGACAGGTCGGAGGTCATCCACTCCTTCATGCGTTCGGCCGACAGGGCGACGAAACGGCGCGAGGCGGCCGATTTGGACAGGCCGGCGCCGTTGTGGGCTGGAACATCGCCCTCGGCAGACGCACGGCGCGCCCGAATTTGCGCGTCGACACGTTGATCAGCATCAGGTTGATCGCCCATCTGCCCAGCCAATCCTCTGCCATCGCCGCTTCCCAACTCGGCAGCGCGATCTCGCCGCCGTTGCGGGCCCGCACGCGCGGTCGCTCCAGCGCCACTTTGCCCCCGTGGAAGCCCAGCTTTCCCTTGGTCCGCCCCCAACGATACCCATCCGTGCCGTCATCGCGGCAATAACGGACCCCGCACAGCCGAGCCGCGTCCCCCTCCATCATGCCAGCCAGCGTCGCGATACCCGCCGTCAGCCAGAAGCGCTCGAAGCTCGCTCCGACTTGTTGCCAAGCCTCTTCAACGATTGCCGCCGGAAAACCCCCGGCCGGTGTGGTAGACTTTTCCATGGCGTTGCTCTCCTTCGCGGATTCAGCACCCCGAGCCTACTGGCTCAAGGCGGGCAACGCCTACCTCACATTTTCAACATCGACGGGGACATCCCCCTGTTCACCCGCCCTACCGACGAACATGCCGTACCCATCCTGGACGTAGCGGCCACTCTCCTGGCCCTTATGCTGGGCTTCGCGTGCCGGGTTTTGAGCCGATTCGGCGAGGGCCCGCGCCTCAATGGCTTTCTGGCGAGCGTTGGCGGCATCCATGGCAGGCACCGACGCCGGTTGCACGCATTGAGCGACGGAAGATGCTGGCGGCGGCTCGACGCAGGCCGCCATCAGAACAGCCACCGCGACGCTGACAAACCTCTGCATTCGCGCCCCGGCGAGCCTTCGCTATGCAGCCATTTTTTGCCGCGCGGTGCCTTTGATCATTGCCGCACCTTTCTCGGCGATCATGATCGTCGGGGCGTTGGTGTTGGTCGAGGTGACCGCCGGCATCACCGAGGCGTCGATGACCCGGAGCCCCTTGAGCCCGTGCACCTTGAGCTCATCGTCGACGACGCTCATCGCGTGCGAACCCATCAGGCAGGTGCAGCTCGCATGGTAGCAGGTGCCGCCATTGCGCCGCGCATAGTCGAGCAATTCGTCGTCGCTCTGGATCTGGTTGCCGGGCAGAGTCTCTTCGCCGACAAAGTGCTTTAGCGGTGGTGCCGCGAAGATCCGCCGCGCCATCCGCAACCCGCCGATGATGGCGCGCCGATCGGGCTCCTCCGACAGATAGCGCGGGTTGATCGCCGGCATGTCGCCCGGCCGGTTTGATTTGGCCTCGACATAACCGCGCGACAGCGGCCGCATCTGCCAGGCGCCGGCGCTCAAGCCCGGCGTTTCCTCGAGTTCGGCGATCTGACCGCCCTTAAAGCTGCCCGGCGCAAAGGTGACCTGCATGTCCGGGGTCGCCGATTCCTCCAACACCTTGACCGAGGCGGCGACGATCGACGGGCTGTAGGTCAAGATACCCTTGCCGGTGAACAGCCGAACAGCCAGCGCATGACCTCACCGGCGAGCGGCAGGCCGCGCGAGC
>Ga0306925_10002335_pt1 | contig 16251 bp, 13 predicted proteins | sample flu12Cox44000176_FD_203755 | JGI IMG/M metagenome (GOLD analysis project Ga0306925, IMG submission 203755) | Lab enrichment of tropical soil microbial communities from Luquillo Experimental Forest, Puerto Rico - flux8day.12C.oxic.44.000.176 (v2)... | ecosystem: Environmental > Terrestrial >... | reverse complement strand
CCCCTTTGCCTCTCCCTTAGGAGAGGCAATCACGAGAGGGCTTGCGCCCGCGGGAAATCAGGCAAACGACTTCGCAAAACCCTCGACCGCCGACTTCAGCTTGGCGGCGCTGTCGTCGGAGAGATCGCGGCTGTCACGGATGGCGTTGAGAAGGTCGGCATGCTTGCCGCGCAGCAGCGACAGCAAGCCGTCCTCGAACGCACGGACCTTGGCGACCGGCAGCGGATCGAGATAGCCGTTGGTGCCGGCCCAGATCACGCAGACCTGCTCTTCCATCTTCAGCGGCGAGAACTGCGGCTGCTTGAGCAGCTCGGTCAGGCGGGCGCCGCGGTTGAGCAGGCGCTGGGTGGTGGCGTCGAGGTCGCTTCCGAACTGCGCGAAGGCCGCCATTTCGCGGTACTGCGCCAGCTCGCCCTTGATCTTGCCGGCGACCTTCTTGGTCGCCTTGGTCTGCGCCGAAGAGCCGACGCGCGACACCGACAGGCCGACGTTCACCGCGGGACGGATGCCCTGGAAGAACAGGTCGGTCTCCAGGAAGATCTGTCCGTCGGTGATCGAGATGACGTTGGTCGGAATGTAGGCCGACACGTCGTTGGCCTGGGTTTCGATGACCGGCAGCGCGGTCAGCGAGCCGGCGCCGTGGTCTTCGTTGAGCTTTGCGGCGCGCTCGAGCAGGCGGGAATGCAGATAGAACACGTCGCCCGGATAGGCTTCGCGGCCCGGCGGGCGGCGCAGCAGGAGCGACATCTGGCGGTAGGCGACGGCCTGCTTGGACAGGTCGTCATAGATGATCACGGCGTGCATGCCGTTGTCACGGAAGTATTCGCCCATGGTGCAGCCGGTAAACGGGGCGATGTACTGCATCGGCGCCGGATCGGATGCGGTGGCGGCGACGATGATGGAGTATTCCAGCGCGCCCTGCTCTTCCAGCACCTTCACGAACTGCGCGACGGTGGAGCGCTTCTGACCGACCGCGACATAGACGCAGTACAGCTTGATCTTCTCGTTGCCGGTGGCGTTCAGCGGCTTCTGGTTCAGAATCGCGTCGAGCGCGATCGCGGTCTTGCCGGTCTGGCGGTCGCCGATGATCAGCTCGCGCTGGCCGCGGCCGATCGGGATCAGCGCGTCGATGGCCTTGAGGCCGGTCGCCATCGGCTCGTTCACCGACTTGCGCGGAATGATGCCGGGCGCCTTGACGTCGACGCGCTTGCGTTCCGTCGCCTGGATCGGGCCCTTGCCGTCGATGGGATTGCCGAGCGCATCGACGACGCGGCCAAGCAGGCCCTTGCCGACCGGGGTATCCACGATCGCGCGGGTGCGCTTGACGGTCTGGCCTTCCTTGATCTCGCGGTCGGCGCCGAAGATCACGATACCGACGTTGTCGGTCTCGAGGTTGAGCGCCATGCCGCGGGTGCCGTTCTCGAACTCCACCATCTCGCCGGCCTGGACGTTATCGAGCCCGTAGACACGGGCGATACCGTCACCGACGGACAGCACCTGTCCGACTTCCGAAACCTCGGCTTCCTGGCCGAAATTCTTGATCTGATCCTTGAGGATCGCGGAAATTTCCGCGGCGCGGATCTCCATCAGCCTGCCACTTTCATCGCGTACTTGAACGAATAGAGCTTGGTGCGAAGCGAGCTGTCGACCATGCGGCTGCCGAGCTTGACCACAAGCCCGCCGATGATCGACGGATCGACCTTCACGTTGAGGGTGACGTCCTTGCCGCTGATCGCTTTCAGCGCATCCTTGAGGGCGTCGAGATTCTTGTCGGAGAGCGGCTCGGCCACCGTGACATCGGCGCTGGCTTCGCCCTTGAACTTGGCGACCAGCGCGCCGAAGGCGCGGATCACGTCGCTGACCGCGAACAGGCGGCGATTTGTGGTGAGCACCCTGAGGAAATTGGCGGAAATGCCGCTGATGCCGGCCTTGTCGAGCACCACGGACAGCGCTTTCAACTGCGCATCGGCTGCGAACACCGGACTGCGCACCAGCCGCTTCAGGTCGGCGCTCTCGCTCAGCATTGCATCGAATTTGTCGAGATCGGCTTTGACCGCGTCGATGGATTTCTCATCACGGGCCAATTCGAACAGCGCCGTTGCATAACGGCCGGATACTCCAAATACAGACGGATCTTCAGCAGCCACTGACGCGCCCTTTGAAACTGCTATCAAATTCGAGAAGGCAAAAAAACCGTCGCCACAGGTCGCGGCGCCTAGCAATCCAAGCCCTTGGAATCAAGCGGGACTTCGATTTTCAGCAGGTACGAGCAGTCCCCATCGCTAAAAATCGCGGTCTTGCTAACATAGCAAGAGCGCAGGTGCAACACGACGGCGGTGAGCGATCGGTTGCGGGCGCATTCGCTTTTCCATCGTTGCGCCAGATCGGTCGCTAGCGGCGTCTTGCGCCACGCCTGACGGGCTTCGTCAGCGCGCCTTCCCACCGTCGCTGCAGAGGGCTCGCAATGCCTGAGAGCCGACAACAGCACCCGCCATCGCCTTCATTTGCGCATTACTTCGCCAAACCCTGATCACGACAGATAACGACTTTGTTAGTCAGTATTTCACAGTATACAAAAAACAATCATCCAATAGATCTCCAATATTACGGAACATTTCTTGATCAGTCCCATCTCGTAACAGGATATTACAGCCGGATATATACAGGCATTACTGCCTAATTCACGCCATATTGCAACGCAAAACCCCGCCAGCCAGCAACGGGTCGGGGGTCCATTGGCTGCGGAAGCAGCCAATACTATCAAGGGTCCATCTACGAATGCAGACATTGAAGAAGCAGTTGGCGGGGGTAACCCGCTTGTTCACAGCGATCATTGCGATCGCCGCAACTCTCGCTTTGGGCGGGGCCGCCACCAAGGCCTCGGCCAACTCTGGGCACCATCATCACCGCCATCTGGCTCAGGCGGCGCACCACTCAATCCAGGGCGCAGACGAGGGGTCAGAGACGTCTTGGCGCAACGCCAATAAAATGGCCCCGACGGCGAGCGGGCATACCTTCTCGGGGGTCGCCTCTTTCTACGGCAATGAATCCGGAAGCAAGACCGCCTCCGGCGAGCATTTCAATGAGAATGCCATGACCTGCGCGCATCGTTCGCTACCATTCGGAACCAAGCTGCGCGTCACCCATGGCAGCCGCAGCGTCATCGTCACCGTCAACGACCGCGGCCCGTTCGTTAGCGGACGGGTTCTGGATCTGTCCACCGCGGCAGCCCGCGCGCTCGGCATTGACGGGCTCGGCCAGGTGACAGCCGAAGTCATCTCCTGATGCGCGGCTAAGCGCTCTGTCCATCAAAAAGACCCGTTAGGTCCCCGCGTCCAGGACAGGCGCCAGAATTGCTGCGCGCCAAAAACAGCCCGCCGTCGCCAATGACGGCGGGCTGTTGCGTCACAGAAAACTCTGCGGATCGACATCGACCTCTAGCTTCAGATTGCCCTTCGGCCTCGGGCCCGCGGCAAGCCATTGGCCGACATAGTTCGACAGGTCGAAGCCGCGCGCCGATTTGAGCAACAGGCGGAAACGGTAGCGGCCCTTGATCACCGCAAGCGGCGCTGCGGCCGGCCCGAGCAATTGAACGTGCTCGCTAGTCGGCGCGACCGAGGCAAGCTTGCGCGCAAAGCCCTCGGCACTGGCACGCTCGCCGGCGGAGACGATCAGGCTGGCGAGCCGCCCGAACGGCGGATAGCCGGTGCGTTCCCGTGCGCCGATCTCGCTCGCATAAAACGCCTCGCGATCGCAGGCGATCAGCGCCTGGATCACCGGATGGTCCGGCTGATGGGTCTGCAGATAGCCGATGCCACGGCCCTGGTCGCGCCCGGCGCGGCCGATCACCTGGTTGAGCAATTGCCAGGTGCGCTCGGCGGCGCGCGGATCGCCATTGCCCAGGCCAAGGTCGGCGTCGATTACGCCGACAAGATTGAGCCGCGGGAAATGATGGCCCTTCGCCACCAATTGCGTGCCGATGATGATGTCGACGCGGCCCTCGGCGACCTCGTTCAGTTCGCTGCGCATGGTCTCGATCGAGGTGATGAGGTCGCTCGACAGCACCATGTTGCGCGCCTCGGGAAACAGCGCCGCCGCCTCCTCCTGCAAGCGCTCGACGCCTGGGCCGACCGCGACGAGCGATTGCTCCGCCGCGCAGTGTGGGCAGATGTGCGGTCGCGGCATCGAGAAGCCGCAGTGATGACAGACCAGGCGCTGGCGAAAGCGATGATCGACCAGCCAGGCATCGCAGATGTTGCAGGCGAAGCGATGGCCGCAGGCGCGGCACAAGGTGAGCGGCGCATAACCGCGGCGATTGAGGAACAGCAATGCCTGTTCGCGCCGCTCCAGCGCACGCCGGATCTGCGCGGCCAGTCTCGGCGAGATGAACCGCCCGCGCTGCGGTGCCTCGCGGCGCAGGTCGATCGCCTCGATCTGCGGCATGTGCTGGCCGCCAAAGCGCTGCGGCAGCACGATGCGCTGATAGCGGCCCTTGCGCGCGTTGACTTCGGTCTCGACCGAGGGCGTCGCGGAGGCAAGCACGATCGGAATTTTTTCGATATGCGCGCGCACCACCGCCATGTCGCGGGCATGGTAATGCACGCCGTCATCCTGCTTGTAGGATTGGTCGTGCTCCTCATCGACGATGATGAGACCGAGATCGGCGTAGGGCAAAAACAGTGCGGAGCGCGCGCCGACCACGACCGGCACTTCGCCAGTCGAGATCGCCGCCCAATTGCGCTGCCGCGTGCGCGGCGACAGCTCGGAATGCCATTCGATCGGCCGCACGCCAAACCGCCGGGCAAAGCGGTCGAGGAATTGCCCGGTCAGCGCGATCTCCGGCATCAGCAGCAACGACTGCTTGCCGCGTCGGATGGTTTCGGCGACCGCCTCGAAATAGACCTCGGTCTTGCCTGAGCCGGTGACGCCGTCGAGCAACGCGACCTGGAAACCACCATTGGCGGCGAGTGCGCGCATGGTGTCGACGGCCATGCGTTGCGGCTGGGTAAAGTCAGCTTGTGCATAGGATGGATCCGGCGGTGGCGGTGGACGCGGGGGCGGCATCGCCTCTGTGGTCAGCGTCCCCTCGTCGATGAGACCGTCGATCACGCCGGCCGAGACGCCGGCTTCCCTTGCGGCGTCGGCCCTGCCGTGCACCAGGCGATCCGAGAGCAGTTCGATCACCCGTTGCCGCGCCGGCGTCAGCCGCCGCGGCGGCTCGCCGAAAAGACGTACGCCCAACCGCACCCGCTCCGGGCCCAAATGCTCGCCCATCCGCAAGCACATACGCAGCACCATACCGCGGGCGGAGAGCGTGTAGCTTGCGACCCAATCGACGAAGGCGCGCAGCTCCCTCTTGAGCGGCGCGATGTCGCGCTTTTCGGCCACATCCTTGAGCCGGTTGTGCAGCTTGGGATCGGGATTGGCGTCATCGGCCCACACCACCGCCAACACCTCGCGCGGCCCGAGCGGCACGCCGACGACATCGCCCGCCTGCAGTTTCATGTCGCGCGGCACCCTGTAGGAATAGGTCTGGTTGAGCGCGACCGGCACCAGCACATCGACGATCTGCGGCGCAGCGGTGGCAGCGGTGTTGTGGCGCGGCACGTGGTCCATCGGAGAATCGGCAGCTGCGGAAGTGGCACTTTAGCGAAGGCTAAACCAAAGCGGTGCGATATAATTGGTCGAATCGGAGCCAGGCGAGATGGCCATGACCCCCTCGGAGCGGATCGAACTCGATAGTGCCGATGCGACGATCGGACGGGAAATGGCACGCTGGCTGTCGCATCTGCGCGCCGAGCGGCGGCTGTCGCCGAAGACCTTGGAAGCCTATGCCCGCGACGTCCGACAATGCCTCGATTTCCTCTGCGAGCACTTCGGCACGCGGATGACCCTGGCGCGGTTCTCGCAAATCGAGGCGACCGACATCAGGGCCTTCATGGCGATGCGCCGCGCCAACGATATCGCCGGCCGCTCGCTGATGCGCACCCTGGCAGGCCTGCGCTCCTTCGGTCGCTTCCTCGAGCGCGAGGGCAAGGGCAAACTCGGTGCGCTCTCCGCCATCCGCGCCCCCAAGGTCGGCAAGACCCTGCCAAAGCCGTTGCAGATGACCGCTGCCAAGCGCCTCGTGGCTACTGACGCGCTTTCCGGTGAAACCCGCGAGCGCTGGATTTTGGCGCGCGATGCTGCCGTCATGGCGCTGCTCTACGGCTCTGGCTTGCGCATCTCCGAAGCGCTTGCATTGAAGCGTGGCACCGTACCCCGCCCCGGCAAAGGCGACGTGCTTGTCGTCACCGGCAAAGGCAACAAGACGCGCATGGTGCCGGTGCTGCAAAACGTGCTGGCGCTCGTTGCCGACTATGTCGCGATCTGCCCGTATCCGTTGCCGCCGGACGGCCCGATCTTCGTCGGTGCGCGTGGCGGTCCGTTGAGCCCGCGCATCATCCAGCTCACCATGCAACGACTGCGCGGCGCGCTGGGCCTGCCCGACAGCGCGACGCCCCACGCGCTCCGCCATTCCTTTGCCACGCATCTGTTGTCGCGCGGCGGCGACCTGCGCGCGATCCAGGAACTGCTCGGCCACTCCTCGCTCTCCAGCACGCAGGTCTATACCGGTATCGACAGCGATCGCTTGCTCGAGGTCTACCGCTCCGCTCATCCGCGCGGTTGAAACCCTCGACACGATGCCGTCACATTGATTGGCTCTTGCGCCGGGCGCCTGTGTTCGGCAATCGTTACCTTCATCTGGTTGCGGAGAAAACTATGAGCGCACATGAGAGCATGGAGCATGCCGAACACGCCGAGCATGCATCGAGTGAGAACAAAAAGATCGCGCTCCTGATCGCTGTGATCGCACTGTGCCTCGCGCTGTCAGAAACGCTCGGCAAGGGCGCGCAGACCCAATCGATCGCAAAGAACGTCGAGGCCTCGAACCTGTGGGCGTTCTTTCAGGCAAAAAGCATCCGCCGCACGGTGGTGCAGACCGCGGCCGAGCAGGGCAGGCTGAGCCTGACCGCGGCAGCCGACGATGCAACCAAGGCTGCGCTGCAGAAGCAGATCGACGACTGGCAGAAGACCGCCGCGCGCTATCGCTCCGAGCCGGAGACCGGCGAAGGCACCGAGCAGCTGTCCGAACGCGCCAAGCATGCCGAGGAGGAGCGCGAGCTCTCGACGGAGAAATATCACCATTTCGAAATCGCATCCGCTGCATTCCAGATCGCGATCGTGCTCGCATCCGCGGCCATCATCACCAGCATGATCGCGCTGGCCTGGATCTCAGGTCTGTTGACGCTTCTGGGGATCGCGGTCAGCGCATTCGGCATCTTTCAGCCGCACCTGTTGCCCCTGTAGCGCGGTCGCGTCGAACGAGGTCAAGCCGCGTGAATCGGTCGATGACTTTGCGCTCATCAGTCGACGCCTCGCTATCGCTAGCTAGCGCGCCTGATGCACGCCTTTGCGGAAGCGCTGGATCAGCCGCAGCGTGCGCACCGACCAGCCGTCGCCGCTCAGCATCTCGGCAATCCGCCCCTTGATTGGCTCGACCAATGCCTTGGCCCTGGCGCGCAGCGCCACGACGAAGTCGTAGAATGCCTGGAACCAACCCATCTCCAGAAGCTTCGGCCGCGTCACGTCGAATACGAAGGCGGTAACGCCGACCCCGACGAGCTTGGCGAACACAATGGTGAAGACTGCGCTTATCCAGTATTCGTGCACCAACAACCACACCCCGACCAGCTTGAGCGGAAACAGCGGGATCACCGGCACGATAAAGACGATCAGCGTCATCGCCGGTGACAACGTGTCGACGCGCTCAGCGAGCCACTGCTTGAATGCGCGTAGCGGGATGGCCGCGACCACCCAGGCCACGATCGGCTCGAGCTGGTCCCACAGCCAGGCTTCGATCAGGAAGATGATCGCAAGCAGGACCCAAAGCGGTTGTAAGAGACGGCGCAGCATCGATCGTCATCTTAGCCCAGTTGAGGGCTCACTTGCGATCACATATGGATCGCGCGTTTACCGACCGCAAGCGCAGCTTCCTTGACCGCTTCCGAGCGGGTCGGGTGGGCATGGCACGTCCGCGCCAAATCCTCCGCTGAGCCGCCAAATTCCATCAGCACGGCGGCCTCGTGGATCATTTCACCGGCTTCGATGCCAATGATGTGAACGCCGAGCACGCGGTCAGTCTTCGCGTCTGCGAGAACCTTAACAAACCCTTCGGTGGTCTGATTGACCTTGGAGCGACCATTGGCGGTAAAAGGAAATTTCCCCGAGCTATAGGCGATGCCGGCCTCTTTCAGCTCTTCCTCGGTTTTGCCGACAGCAGCGACCTCCGGTGTTGTATAGACAACGCCAGGGATCACGTCATAGTTCACATGGCCGGCCTGGCCGGCGAGGATCTCGGCCACCGCAACGCCCTCATCCTCGGCCTTGTGCGCCAGCATTGGTCCCGCCACCACGTCGCCGATGGCGTAGATGCCCTTCACGTTTGTCGAGAAATGGGCGTCAATTTGCACGCGGCCGCGATTGTCGAGGCCGATACCGGCCGCCTCTAGGCCAAGACCTTCGGTGTAGGGCACGCGGCCGATGCAGACCAGCACGACGTCGGCCTCCAGCGTCTCCTGCGCGCCGCCGGCCGCCGGCTCGACCTTCGCCGCGAGCGTGTTGGCGGAGGTATCGACGCTCACGAGCTTTGCGCCGAGCTTGAACTTGAATCCCTGCTTCTCAAGAATGCGCTGAAACTGACGCGCGATCTCGCCATCCATCCCCGGCAAAATGCGGTTCAGGAATTCCACCACCGTCACGTCCGCGCCGAGCCGCTTCCAGACCGACCCAAGCTCAAGCCCGATCACGCCGGCGCCGACAATCAGGAGCTTTCCCGGCACTTTTTCGAGCGACAGCGCGCCGGTCGACGACACGATGCGCTTCTCGTCGATGTCGATGCCCCTCAGCCGCGCGACGTCGGAGCCGGTGGCGATCACGATGGTCTTGGTTTCGACAATTTGCGCGCTTGGGTTGCCCGTCACCTCGACCTTGCCGGCCGACAGAATCTTCCCCGTGCCGTGGATGACGTCGATCTGGTTCTTCTTCATCAGGAATTCGACGCCCTTGACATTGCCATCGATGCCCTGCTGCTTGAAATTCATCATCGACGGCAAATCGAGCTTCGGCGCCGGCACGCTGATGCCCATCTTCGCAAACGAGCCCGCCGTCTCGTCGAACAATTCGGACGCATGCAGCAGTGACTTGGACGGCATGCAGCCGACATTGAGGCAGGTGCCGCCAAGGGTCGGGTTCTTCTCAACGACTGCGACCTTCATGCCGAGCTGTGCCGCGCGGATCGCGCAGACATATCCGCCGGGACCGGTGCCGATAACCACGAGATCGTAAGCAGCCATGATCAGGATCCTGTAAATGAAGACTGTGACAGGTGTTACCGTCCGCCCGAAACGTCAAGGATGGCACTGGTCACATAGGAGGCATCGTCCGACATCAGCCAAACGATGGCATTGGCGATTTCTTCCGCCGTGCCGACGCGCTTCATGGGCACATTGGCTGCCAGACGATGCGCGCGATCCGGCTCGCCGCCCGAAGCGTGGATTTCGGTATCGATCAGGCCGGGACGGATCGCGGCGACCCGGATGCCCTCACCCGCGACCTCATAGCCGAGCCCGAGGGTGAAGGAATCAATCGCGCCCTTGGAGGCTGCGTAGTCGACATAGGTGTTGGGCGAACCGAGCTTGGCGGCGACCGACGACAGATTGACAATGACACCGCCCAGGCCGCCGTGCCGCGTCGACATCCGCTTCACAGCCTCGCGCGCGCACAACATGCTGCCGGTGACGTTGACCGCCATCATGCGCTCGATACGCGCAGCACTCATTTCGTCGACCCGCGCAGTCTCGCCGACGATGCCGGCGTTGTTGACCAGCGCGCCCAGCGTGCCAAATTTATCTGCAGCCTCGAACAGCTTCAGGATATCGCTCTCATGGGCGACGTCGCATTTGACCGCGATCGCCTTGCCGTCGGAGCGCTCGATCTGCGACACGACCTCGTTGGCTGCGACCTGATTCCTGGCATAGCCAACCACGACGCCAAATCCGCGCGCCGCCACAGCCAGCGCGGCGGCGCGGCCGATGCCACGGCTGCCACCGGTGATGATCGCAACCTTGTCGGTCACCCTCGCTCCCACCCGTTTGGATGCCCGCGACGCCGCATCGACATCATCGCAACGCTCACAGATCGAGCACCAGCCGCGCCGGATCCTCCAAGCTCTCCTTGACGCGCACGAGGTAGGTTACCGCGTCCTTGCCGTCGATGACGCGATGATCGTAGGACAGCGCCAGATACATCATCGGGCGCGCCTCGATCTTGCCGCCAACCACCATCGGACGCTCCTGGATCTTGTGCATGCCCAGAATGCCGGATTGCGGCGCATTCAGAATCGGCGTCGACATCAAGGAGCCGTAGATGCCGCCATTGGTGATGGTAAAGGTGCCGCCCTGCATCTCCTCGATCTTGAGCTGGCCGTCCCGCGCGCGCCGGCCGTAATCGCCGATCGTCTTTTCGATTTCAGCGATCGACTTCTGGTCGCAGTCGCGCACCACAGGCACCACCAAGCCGCGGTCGGTGCCAACGGCAATGCCGATGTGATAGTAGTTCTTGTAGATCAGGTCGGAGCCGTCGATCTCGGCGTTGACGGCCGGAATATCCTTCAGCGCCTGCACGCAGGCCTTGGTGAAGAAGCCCATGAAGCCGAGCTTCACACCGTGCTTTTTCTCGAACACGTCCTTGTATTGCGCCCGCAGCGCCATCACGTGGGTCATGTCGACCTCGTTGAAGGTCGTCAGCATCGCCGCGGTGTTCTGCACCTCCTTCAGCCGCCGTGCGATGGTCTGGCGCAGCCGCGTCATCCTCACTCGCTCCTCGCGCGCAGCATCGTCCGCGGGCGAGGGGGCGCGGACCTGCACGGCAGCCGCGGGCTGACTGATCGGCGTCGGCGCAGCGGCCGCCTTCTCGATCGCGGCCAGCATGTCGCCCTTGGTGACGCGACCATCCTTACCCGAGCCCGGCACGGTCGCAGCGTCAATCCCGCTCTCGGCTGACAATCGGCGCACCGACGGTGCGAGCGGGGCGTCCGCGGGCGGGGCCTTGGTGGCCGGCGCGGGCGCAGCGGCCATGGCCGTGGGCTTGGCCGATGCCGAGGCAGGCCTCGCACCCGCGGCGCCGTCATTGATCAGGCCGAGCAGCGCACCGACTGCGACCGTGTCGCCGTCTTTGGCCGCGATTTCGCCGAGCACGCCGGCCGAGGGCGCCGGGACCTCGATCGTGACTTTGTCGGTCTCGAGCTCAACCAAGGGCTCGTCGACCGCGACGGCTTCGCCGGCCTTCTTGAACCAGCGGCCGATGGTGGCCTCGGTCACGGATTCGCCGAGTGTTGGGACACGAATTTCAGTCATGGTCTGTTTCCTCAATCGATCATGCCGTCAGCGCCGGCCAAAGCGGGCGATCGGTTCGCCGCCCCTGCCGGGCGCGGACTCAAAGGTGCCCGGCTTTCGCGGCGCACGACAAGCTGCTGTCCCTAATTCAAGGCGTCGTCGAGCAGCGCCTTGAGCTGCGCCAGGTGCTTCGACATCAAGCCGGTCGCGGTTGCGGCCGCGGCCGCGCGTCCCGCATAGCGCGGACGTTTGTTCGGTGCGTTGATCTGGTTCAGCACCCATTCCAGATAGGGCTCGACGAAGTGCCAGGCGCCCATGTTGCGCGGCTCTTCCTGGCACCAGACGACCTCGGCAGCTTTGAAGCGGCCGAGCTCCATGACCAGCGCCTTCAACGGCACCGGATAGAGCTGCTCGATCCGCATCAGGTAGACGTCGTCAAGGCCGCGCTTCTCGCGCTCCTCATAGAGGTCATAATAGACCTTGCCCGAGCAGAGCACGACACGGCGGATGTTCGCGTCGGGCACCAGCCTGATCGTTTCGTTGGGCTGTAGTTGCGCATCATCGTAGAGGATGCGGTGGAAGGTGGTGCCGTTGCCGAGCTCCTCGAGCCGTGACACCGCGCGCTTGTGGCGCAGCAGCGACTTCGGCGTCATCAGGATCAAGGGCTTCCTGATCTCCCGATGCAGCTGGCGACGCAAAACGTGGAAGTAGTTGGCCGGCGTGGTCGGATAGCAGACCTGCAAGTTGTCTTCGGCGCAGAGCTGCAGATAGCGCTCAAGCCGCGCCGAGGAGTGCTCCGGCCCCTGCCCCTCATAGCCGTGCGGCAGCATGCAGACGAGCCCCGACATCCGCAGCCATTTGCGCTCGCCGGAGGAGATGAACTGGTCAAACACCACCTGCGCGCCGTTGGCGAAGTCGCCGAACTGCGCTTCCCACATCGCAAGCGCATTGGGCTCGGCGAGCGAATAGCCGTATTCGAAGCCAACCACGGCCTCTTCCGAGAGCAGCGAGTTGATGACCTCGTAATGGCCCTGATCGCCGCCGAGATGGTTGAACGGCGTGTAGCGGCTCTCGTCCTCCTGGTCGATCAGGACCGAATGGCGCTGCGAGAAGGTGCCGCGCTCGGAGTCCTGACCGGAGAGGCGGACGTGATGGCCTTCCTGCAGCAGCGAGCAGAACGCCAGCGCCTCGCCAGTCGCCCAGTCGATGCCGTTGCCGCTCTCAATCGCCTTGGCGCGGTTCTCCAGGAAGCGGTGGATGGTGCGATGAACGCGGAAGCCGTCGGGCACTTTGGTGACCTTGCGGCCAATGTCCTTCAAGGTTGCAACCTCGACGCCGGTGACGCCGCGTCGGGCATCCTCTTCCTGGTCGGCGACCTTGAAGCCCGCCCATTTGCCGTCGAGCCAGTCGGCCTTGTTTGGCTTGTAGCCGGCGCCAGCCTCGAACTCGGCGTCGAGCCGCACGCGCCAATTGGCCTTGGCCTTGTCGACCTCGCCCTCGGTGAGGACACCGTCAACGATCAGGCGCTTGGCGTAGATCTCCAGCGTCGATGGGTGCGCAGCGATCTTCTTGTACATCACCGGCTGGGTGAAGGCGGGCTCGTCGCCCTCGTTGTGGCCGTGCCGGCGATAGCAGAACATGTCGATCACGACCGGCTTGTGGAATTTCTGCCGGAACTCGATTGCGACCTTGGCGGCGAACACCACAGCTTCCGGATCGTCACCGTTCACATGGAAGATCGGCGCGTCGATCATCTTGGCGACATCGGAGGGATAGGGTGACGAGCGCGAGTAGCGGGGATAGGTGGTGAAGCCGATCTGGTTGTTGACGATGAAGTGCAGCGAACCCCCGGTGCGGTAGCCCTTCAGGTCGGAGAGCGAGAAGCATTCCGCGACCACGCCCTGACCGGCGAACGCAGCGTCACCATGCAACAGCAGCGGCAGAACCGAGATGCGCATGTCCGGCGGGTCGCCATGCTGGTCCTGCTTGGCGCGCACCTTGCCGAGCACCACGGGATCGACGATTTCCAGGTGCGAAGGGTTGGCGGTCAGCGACAGATGGATGCGGTTGCCGTCGAACTCGCGGTCGGACGACGCGCCGAGATGGTACTTGACGTCACCAGAGCCCTCGACGTCCTCGGGGTTGGCCGAACCGCCCTTGAACTCATGGAACAGCGCGCGATGGGGCTTGCCCATCACTTGGGTGAGCACATTGAGCCGGCCGCGATGCGGCATGCCCAGCACGATCTCCTTCACGCCGAGATTTCCGCCGCGCTTGATGATCTGCTCCAGCGCGGGAATCAGCGACTCAGCGCCGTCAAGACCAAACCGCTTGGTGCCGGTGAACTTGGTGTCGCAGAATTTTTCAAAACCTTCAGCCTCGATCAGCTTGTTGAGGATGGCGCGGCGGCCTTCACGGGTAAAGCTGATCTCCTTGTCCGGCCCCTCGATGCGCTCCTGGATCCAGGATTTCTGTGCGGCGTTGGTGATGTGCATGAACTCGACGCCGAGGGTTTGGCAGTAGGTGCGTTCGCAGATTGCCACAATCTCGCGCAGGGTGCCGTATTCGAGCCCAAGCACGTGATCGAGGAAGATCTTGCGATCGAAGTCCGCATCGGTGAAGCCATAGGAGCGCGGATCGAGCTCTTCGCGATTGCGTGGTGCCTCGATGCCGAGCGGATCGAGATTGGCGTGGAAGTGACCGCGCATGCGGTAGGCGCGGATCAGCATGATCGCGCGCACCGCATCACGGGTCGCCTGGTGCAGTTCGGCCACCGTGACCTCGGCGCCCTTGGCTTGCGCTTTCGCCGCGATCTTGTTGGCCACGGCCGTTTCGACAGTCGCCCAATTGCCATCGAGCGCGCTGGTCAGCTCGTCACGCGGGGGTAACGGCCAGTTGTCGCGCCCCCAAGACGGACCATGCGCATTCTTGAGGATGTCAGCAGGGCTGTCCTTCAGGCTCTTGAAGAACTCCTGCCACTCGGGGTCGACAGCGGCGGGATCCTGCTCATAGCGGGCATAGATGTCGTCGATATAAGCGGCGTTGGTGCCCTGCAAAAACGAAGACAGGGCAAAAGCAGCGTTCGCATCCTGGCGAGACATGATGGCGTCCTGGATTTCAACTTGGCGCGGAAGCGACGGCGCGAAACAGCCGATCCCGGCAGATCGGTCTCGCAGAACGTCCTTTAGCTTATTTAGGCACAATGTTCGCGCCGAAAAGAACTAAGGATTGAATTAAAGTTTCAATTTTTCGGCAAGCGTCCGCCCGAGTCTTGCCGGCGACGGAGAGACGGTGACTCCGGCCGATTCCATCGCTGCCGTCTTGGAAACGGCGTCGCCCTTGCCGCCGGAAATGATTGCGCCGGCATGGCCCATGCGGCGGCCAGGCGGGGCGGTGACACCGGCGATGAAGCCCACCATCGGCTTTTTCCGCCCGCGCTTGGCCTCGTCCTTCAGGAACTGGGCAGCGTCCTCTTCGGCTGATCCGCCGATCTCACCAATTATGATGATCGAGCGGGTCATGGGGTCAGCCAGGAACATCTCCAGCACGTCGATAAATTCGGTGCCCTTGACCGGATCACCGCCGATGCCGACCGCGGTCGTCTGGCCAAGGCCTTCCTGTGTGGTCTGAAACACCGCCTCATAGGTCAGTGTGCCGGAGCGCGAGACGATGCCGACCGAGCCCGGCTGGAAGATGTTCGCGGGCATGATGCCGATCTTGCATTCGCCGGCCGTCATCACCCCGGGGCAGTTCGGACCGATCAGCCGCGATTTGGAGCCGGACAGCGAGCGCTTGACGCGCACCATATCGAGCACTGGAATACCTTCGGTGATGCACACGATCAGCGCGATCTCTGCGTCGATCGCCTCGCAGATCGCGTCGGCAGCACCCGGCGGCGGCACATAGATCACAGACGCATCCGCGCCGGTCTGTTGCCGGGCTTCCGCGACGGTGTCAAATACAGGCAGGCCAAGATGCGTCGATCCGCCTTTGCCCGGCGAGGTGCCGCCGACCATCTTGGTGCCATAGGCAAGTGCGGCTTCGGAATGGAAGGTGCCGTTCTTGCCAGTAAAGCCCTGGCAGATGACTTTGGTGTTCTTGTCAATCAGGATGGACATGGCCTTCCAGGCTCGCAGACGGTTAGAGGGTTAGCTGATCCGCCGGTAGACGCCGGTCAGCACGTCAGTCCACCCTTCGGCATCGGGCGAGAACTGGATCTTCATGTTGTAGGTGTTGTCGTCGACGACTTCGTAGACGTGACGCGCATTGCCGCGCAACGAGCCGCGTACCAAGGTCAGCGACGCGCCGGCCCACCCCCCGGAGGCCGGCGACGGCGGGTAGTAGCCGAGCGAGTCGTGCCAGAACAGTTTGTACGTTCGCTCCTCGCGGTCGTAGGTGAAGAGCGCGTGCGTTGCAAAGCTCTCCTTGCCGTCGCGCATCTGGCGCGAGTCCTGGATCAGGTAGAAGCCGTTGAGATCCATGCGCGCGACGACATGGGAGGTTGCCGGTCCGCCCCCGACCCAACGCGACGGATAGACCATCTCTTCGCCCGTCCATTCGCCGGCAAACACCGCAAGCTTTGCATGCTCCGGTAGCGGCGAGGGCGCGGCGAGATGGTCCTCGGGCACGGCGTCAGCTCCCCTTCACGGCCTTGACGATCTTCTGCGCGGCATCGTCGAGATCGTCTGCTGGCAATACGTTCAGGCCCGATTCACGGATGATCTGCTTGCCCGGCTCGACATTGGTGCCCTCCAGCCGCACCACCAGCGGCACCTGGAGGCCGACCTGCCTGACGGCAGCGACCACGCCCTCGGCG
>Ga0306925_10002325_pt1 | contig 16271 bp, 15 predicted proteins | sample flu12Cox44000176_FD_203755 | JGI IMG/M metagenome (GOLD analysis project Ga0306925, IMG submission 203755) | Lab enrichment of tropical soil microbial communities from Luquillo Experimental Forest, Puerto Rico - flux8day.12C.oxic.44.000.176 (v2)... | ecosystem: Environmental > Terrestrial >... | reverse complement strand
CGCCGTAGCCGACTCCTTGGCTATGAGCGGCCAGGGACGGCTCGCCGAGAAGATCTGGAAGCTCATTGGCAGCATGCCTCCGCCAGCGACCGATCATGAACGAATCGCGAACATGTTACTCCGTGAGCGTGGCCGGCCTCGGGAGCGGAGACTCGAGCGCACGCGCTGAGCTCCTGCGAGTATTGGGTGAAATTCGCTGAATACTCCATGTTGACGTTTTCTGGAATCAGCCGCACGGTTGGCGTGACCCACTATCGCGACAACAGGTCAATTCCGTGAATAGCACCTATTTCGGTCTATTAGCCGAGTTTGGCGAAGCCAACATCCCGCTCGAGCGCGTAGCTCCCAAGTACTTCGGGCTGAGTTATGAGGAAGCCCGCCGGCGTGCGCCCGCCAAGATGCTTCCATGCCCGGCGTTCCGCTTGGGCGGCCAGAAGTCACCCTGGCTCGTCAGTGCGGCCGATCTCGCCGAGTTGATTGACGCGCGGCGCGAGAAGGCGGCTGTGCAGGTACCACGATGGCCTGATGTCCACGAGAGTGCAGCGCGGCCAGGGCCGCGGGCGATCTGAGCTCGCGGACGCTCTCGGGCCTCAGGTTGGTGTACCGCTTGAGCTCGTTCCACGATTCGTGCAGCGTGAACTGTGCCACCTCGTGGATCTGATATCCGCTCTCAAACAGTTGGCTAGTTGCCTCGTGACGCAGGTCGTGAAAGCGAAGATCCTCGATGCCGAGCACGTGGCAGGCCCGGGTGAAGGCGGCGCCGACGCTCTTGGGATCGTACGGAAAGACGCGGGCGCTCGTCCTCGGCTGGTTCTCGACGATCGCCCAGGCCTCAGGGGTATATTTGAAGCGCCGATGGTTGCCGTCCTTGGACGTAGGATGCTTCGCGTCGCGCACAAAGCCGGTCCGAGCGGTCGCGTCATTGTCGCGCCACTCCAATCGACAGATCTCCGCTTCGCGTCGCGCCGAGGCGATGGCGAAATCCACAATCGCCTGCATCGGGATCTGTGCGCGCCGATCGCGGCTCGCAAAGTACTCTCGCAGGCGTGCGAGCTCGTCCCCTGTAGGGCGCCTCGCACGCCTACGCGGCTTACTGATGAGGCGCAGCTCCCTGCAGGCACCGCTCGCCTCCTGAGTAGTCTCAGGACGGACAGGGAGCTCCTTGACGTTTTTCGCCGCGCGTAGGACGACCCCGATCCAGACCAGGTCGTTCCTCACGGTGGCGGGACCAGCGCCATTGGCGCGGCGGGAGCGCACGTGATCGATCAGCATGGCGGAAGTGAGCGTCAACGCGTTGGCCTTGCCGATCGCATGGCGCTCGAGAAATTCCAGATGCGTCTGCTTGCTTCGCTGCCATTTGGAGATCGTCTCGAAGGCATCGATGTACCACCGGATCAGTTCCGCGAGCGTCGGTGTTCCGTGCTGCGCTCGGTACAGCGAGCCCGGTTTCTCCAGCTCCACTTCCCGGTGCTTCGCCCAGCTCACCGCGGCAGTTCGCAGCGCGAAAGTCTTGTATTCCTGATAGATGATCGTCTTTCGCTTTCGAATGCGGACGATCGCCGTGTATCGCGTGGTGCCGTCAGATTGCTTGCGAGCACGGATCGTTGCCATGGCGTCCTCGGAGGTGTCACGCTATTCATGACACCTATACGGCACCTCCGCAACCGCTAAACTCCCCCGAATGCCCACAAATCCCGCAGAAACGCCCGAGTCCGGAAAGCCTGCAAAAATAGGCGTTTCAGAGGATTTTTCCCGAAAAAAAATCGACCGGCGCATCTCCGTCGCTCCCATGATGGACTGGACCGACCGCCACTGCCGGTTCTTCCTGCGCGGTTTCGCGCCCAATGTGCTGCTCTACACGGAGATGATCACCTCTGCGGCCATTCTGCGCGGCGATCGCGTACGGCTGCTCGCCTTCCATCCGGAGGAACACCCGCTCGCGCTGCAACTGGGCGGCAGCGATCCTGCTGAGCTCGCCGCCGCAGCGCGCGCCGGGGAAGAGGCAGGCTACGACGAGATCAACCTCAATTGCGGCTGCCCGAGTGAGCGCGTCGCGAGCGGCGCCTTTGGCGCCTGCCTGATGCAGGAGCCTGAGCGTGTCGCCGACTGCGTCGCGGCGATGCGTGCAGCCTTGCGCCTGCCCGTGACCGTGAAGATGCGCATTGGAGTGGTGAATGCCACCGGGCGTGAAGTGGCCGGCGCAGTAGCGCAGTTCGATGAGCGCGACTTCGAGTCACTGTGTCGCTTCACTGCGGCGGTGCGCGCTGCCGGCTGCGCGGTCGTGATCGTGCATGCACGCAAGGCGGTGCTCGGTGCGCTCTCGCCGCGGGAGAACCGTGAGATTCCCCCGCTGCGCTACGAAGTGGTGCAGCGTCTCAAGGGCGCCTTCCCGACAATGACGGTAATCGTCAACGGCGGCTTACGTGATGCCCGCTCGGTCATCGCGGCGCTCAACAGCTACGACGGGGTCATGCTCGGGCGTGAGGCCTACCACCGGCCATTCGTGCTCGCGGAGCTGCAGCAGACTCTGTGGGGTGGCACGCTGCCGACGCGCCTGGCGCTGATCGAGCGCATGCAGCGCTACGCAGCCGGCGAACTCGCCCGCGGCGAGCGCCTCGCCCCGATCGCGCGGCACATGCTCGGGCTGTATGCCGGCGAGCCGGGGGCACGCGAGTACCGGCGCACACTGAGCGAGGGTGCACGCAGTGAGGGTGCGGGTGTGGAGCTGTTGCGCCGGGCGATGCCGGGACCCGCGCGGCCCGAGGCCTGAAAGCCCCGGATCGCCGGAGCGAACTGTGGTCCCCGCAGTCCTGTGCGTATAATCAGGCTGCGCTCATGGGAAAGGACATCGAACTCGCCATACTGTTCGCCGATGTCGTTGGCTCGACGCGGCTGTACGACATCATGGGCGATGTGCGCGCACGCGACATGGTGGCGATCTGCATCGAGGTGATGCGCAACGCCACCGAGCAGCGCCAGGGCACGGTGATCAAAACCATGGGCGATGAGGTCATGGCGACCTTCCCCAGTGCCGATGCCGCCCTCAACGCTGGGGCGCAGATGCAGCAGCAGATCTCCACCCACGCGCAGCTGAAGATCGAAGGTCAGCCGGTCGCCATCCGCATTGGTTGTCATTTCGGGCCGGTGATGCTCGAGAATCGCGATGTGTTCGGGGCCGCGGTGCACACTGCCAACCGCATGACCAGCCAGGCGAAGGCCGGACAGATCGTCACCACCGCTGCAACGGTGGAGCGACTCTCGCCGGAGTGGCGTGCCGCGTGCCGTCAGATCGACATCGCAACGCTCAAGGGCCAGGGCAGTGAGGTGGCGCTCTACGAGGTGCTGTGGCAGACCGAGGATATAACCAGCATGGTCCCCGGCATCGCCACCGAATCGCGTCCGGCGCGTGCCATGCGCTTGCGGCTGCGGTGCGATGACCGTGAGTTGCTGGTGGACGAGCGTCACTCGAGCATTACCATCGGTCGTGCCGAGGACAACGATGTGGTCGTCAAGGGCAACCTGATCTCGCGCCTGCACGCGCGCATCGAGATCAGTCGCAACAAGTTCGTGCTCATCGACCAGAGCACCAACGGCACCTTCGTGCAGAGCTCGGATGGTGAGGAGTCGTTCGTGCGCCGCGACAGCCTGCAGATCAGGGGTCAGGGCATGATCGGGCTCGGGCGCCTGCCCGAGCAGGGCTCACCTCAGACTATCCGCTTTACCTGCGAAGAGGGCTGACCCTCCATCAGGAGAGCCGCTCTTCCGTGGTGCGCAGCTCCGCGAGCAATGCGCCCGGCAGACGCTGACCGTAGCGGCTGAGGTATTCCCGCATGTCGGCGATTTCCTTGCGCCACAATGCGGGATCCACTGTGAGGAGTGCCGCCAGCGCCTCTGATCCGACATCGAGCCCGTGCAGATCAAGATCTTCGGGGCGTGGCAGGCGGCCGATGGCCGATTCCGCGGCGTCGACACGTCCCGCGCAGCGCTCGAGCATCCAGGCGAGCACGCGCAGATTCTCACCGAAGCCCGGCCACAGGAACTTGCCGTTGGCATCGCGCCGGAACCAGTTGACGTGATAGATGCGCGGCGGCCGTGCCAGCTGCGCACCGACATCCAGCCAGTGTTGCCAGTAATCGCCGAAGTCATATCCGCAGAATGGCTGCATCGCCATCGGGTCGCGCCGCGTGACGCCAACCTGTCCGACCGCCGCTGCCGTGGTCTCCGAAGCCAGCGAGGCGCCGACCAGCACTCCGTGCTGCCAGTCGCGCGCCTCGTAGACCAGTGGTGCCACCTCGCGCCGACGCCCGCCGAAGACCAGCGCCGATATCGGCACGCCGCGCGCATCCTCGGCGTGAGGCGAGTAACTCGGGTTACGGCGGGCCGATACGGTGAAGCGCGAGTTCGGGTGCGCGGCCGGGCCACGGGCCGGGTCGTACGGGCGTCCCTGCCAGTCGAGCACCGGTACCCCGCCCGGCAGCCCCTCCCACCATGGCTGGTTGTCCGCGGTGAGCGCGACGTTGGTGAACAGGGTATCGCGCCGGATCATTTCATAGGCGTTGCGGTTGGTCTGTGGGTTGGTGCCCGGAACAACACCGAAGTAGCCCGACTCGGGATTGATGGCCCACAGGCGTCCGTCGGCGCCCGGATGCAGCCAGGCGATGTCATCGCCCACCGTGAACACCCGCCATCCCGGGAGCGAGGCTGGTGGAATCAGCATGGCGAGGTTGGTCTTGCCGCAGGCAGAGGGGAAGGCACACGCCAGGTAGTGTGTCTCGCCGCGCGGATTCTGCAGCCCGACGATCAGCATGTGCTCCGCCAGCCAGCCTTCAGTGCGTGCCTGCCAGCTGGCGATGCGCAGCGCGTGGCACTTCTTGCCGAGCAGCGCATTGCCGCCGTATCCGGAGCCGTAGCTCTCGATCGCGAGCTCCTCGGGAAAGTGCATGATGAAGCGCCGCTCGGGATCGAGCTCACCGATGGAGTGCAGCCCGCGCACGAAACTGTCCTCGCGTGCGATGCGCTCGAGCGCGCGACGACCGGCACGCGTCATGATCAGCATGTTGAGCACGACGTAGGGACTGTCGGTGATCTCGACTCCACAGCGGGCGAGCGGCGAATCGAGCGGACCCATGCAGTAGGGAATCACGTACAGCGTGCGCTCGCGCATGCAGCCGCGAAACAGCTCCCGCAGGCGGGAGTGCGCCTGCTGCGGGTCCATCCAGTGATTGTTCGGGCCGGCATCTTCCCGGGAGCGCGTGCAGATGTAGGTGAGGTGCTCCACGCGTGCCACATCGTTCGGCGCCGCGCGGTACAGCTCGCAGCCGGGGAACTGCTCACCATTGAGCGCCTTGAGCTCACCACGCGACAACAGCTGCGCGGTGATCTCGCGTGCCTCGGCGTCGCTTCCTTCGCACCAGTGGACGGCCCGCGGCTGCGTGAGCTCGCGTACCGAGTCGACCCAGTCGCTCACGGCGGGGCTCAGTTCGGGCAGGGGTCGCAGCGTGTGTGCCGCAGTAGCCATTGCGCGTTCCTCTGGTCCGTGAACCTTCCTAAACTTCTAATTATATCCCGTGATGCGGCGCCGCCCTGATAAAGTAGCCGCGCGCGGCCAGGCACCAGTTTGCAGGAAATTCATGAAGATATGGCCCTCGACACCGGCGCCGGAAGCGCGCGAGTATCAGCCGCAGCCTTAGCGGCGGGCTGTGCCAACATGTTGGATCTTGAGGACATATTCGGCGAGGACGGCCCACTGGCGCGTGCGCTGCCGGACTTCAAGGTGCGGCGCGAGCAGCTACGCATGGCGCAGAGCGTGAGCGCCGCGTTGTCGGCACGGGACTCGCTCGTGGTCGAGGCTGGCACGGGCACGGGCAAGACCTTTGCTTACCTGGTGCCGGCGCTGCTCTCGGGCGCGCGCATCCTCATTTCCACCGGTACGCGCACGCTGCAGGATCAGCTGTTCGCCAGGGACCTGCCGTTGGTGAGCGCGGCGCTCGGGCGCCCGGCGCGCGTCGCACTGCTGAAGGGTCGCGGCAACTACCTGTGCCGTTATCGTCTCGCGCGCGCTGACGCTGCGAGCGAACAGCTGCCGCTGATCGATGCGCCGCCGGCCCGGTCGCAGGCCATGCTGGCCCGAATCCAGCGTTGGGCGTCCACGACCCGGCGCGGTGACCTCGCGGAGGTGCGGGGCCTCTCTGACTCGCACCCGGTGTGGGCACAGGTGACCTCGACCCGGGAAAGCTGTCTCGGGGTGCGTTGCCCGGAGATCTCCTGCTGTCATGTGGTGGCGGCGCGGCGCGCGGCGTTCGAGGCAGACATCGTCATCGTCAATCATCACCTGCTGCTCGCAGACCTGGCGTTGAAGGAGGACGGCTTCGGTGACCTGCTGGGATGTGCCGATGCCGTGATTCTCGATGAGGCTCATCAGATTCCCGACCTCGCAACCCAGTTTTTCGGCGTCAACTTCAGCAGTCGCCAGGTTGAGACTCTGCTGAAGGACCTGCGGCTGGAGCTGGCCGCCGCCGCGGAACTGACCGGACCTGCGCCGGCAACTGCCGCAGGCACGCTCGTGGCGGTCGAGGACGCCTTGCAGCGGCTGCGCGCTGCACTGCCGGCAGCGAACGGGCGTGTTGCCTTTCCCATGGCGGCCTCGACCACCCGCCCGGTACACGAGCTCGTTGAGGCGCTAGAGCAACTCGCCGCGCTACTGAGCCCATGCTCAGAGCAGGCAGCGCTCGCGCAGCTTACGGAGCGCGCGCTGGAGCTCGCCGCGGGTCTCGGGCGCATTGCCGACCTGGATGAGCTCGAAGGCGCGCGCACCCTCGAAGTGAGCGCGCGCGGCTTCACCCTGAGTCTCATGCCATTCGACATCTCCGCACGTTTCCGCGCGTTGGTCTGCTCGCGGCGCGGAGCGTGGATCTTCACTTCCGCCACGCTTTCGGTCGGGGAGGAATTCGCACACTTCACCGGGCGGCTCGGCCTCACCGAAGCGGCGACGCTGCGGATCGAGAGTCCCTTCGATCACGAGCGTCAGTCACTCCTTTATCTGCCGACGGACTTGCCCGATCCAGCCTCATCCGCTTATGTCCCCGCGGTCATCGACGCGGCGGTGCCGCTCATCGAGGCCGCGCGCGGCGGCGCTTTCCTGCTGTTTACGAGCCACCGTGCGCTTACGCAGGGAGCCGCCCTGCTGCGCGCACACTTCCGCGGTGAGCCGCCCTACCGGCTCTTCGTGCAGGGCGAGGCACCGCGTGAGCGGCTGTTGCAGGAATTTCGCGCCGATGGCAACGCGGTGCTGCTCGGTACCGCGAGCTTCTGGGAAGGCGTCGATGTGAAGGGCGAGGCGTTGCGGCTGGTGGTGATCGATAAGCTGCCGTTTGCGCCGCCGGACGATCCAATGGTGCGCGCGCGCATCGAGCACCTGACCGCAAGCGGCGGCAACGCTTTCCGCGACTATCAGCTGCCAGAGGCGGCACTCGCACTCAAGCAGGGAGTAGGCCGCCTGATCCGGAGCGAGGACGACTACGGCGTGGTCGCCATCTGCGATCCACGCATGTTGGGACGCGCCTACGGGCGGATATTTCTCGCGGCCCTGCCGGCGATGACCGTGACACAGGATGCCGCCGAGGCGCGGCGTTTTCTGGCCCGCCATGCACCGCGGGCACCGGCCGCGCGCGCTGCAGCGGTACCGTGAGGATCCTCGCCATCGATACCGCGACCGAGAGTTGCTCGGTTGCGCTGCGGCTCGGCACGCAGGTGTTGCAGCGTGCCCGGCGGCTCGAGCGTGGTCATGCCGAAGTAATTCTGCCCATGGTGGATGAGGTGCTGATCGAGGCCGGCCTCAGTCTGGCCGCTCTCACCGCCATCGCATTCGGGCGTGGTCCCGGTGCATTCACCGGTCTGCGGCTGGCGGCGAGTGTCGCCCAGGGGCTCGCCTTCGGCGCAGGTCTGCCAGTCGTGCCGGTCTCCGATCTCCAGGCTGTGGCGCAACGCGCGCTCGATGAAGACCGCACGATCGGGCGAGTGCTCGCGTGCGCCGACGCTCGCATGGGGGAGGTCTACTGGGGATGCTTCGAGCGCTCGGCCGAGGCGTTCGCCCGGCCGTCGGACGTGGAGCGCGTGACTCGCCCGGAGCAAGTACGCCCCCCGGCGGGGTGGGCGCACTGCGGACCCATAGGCTCTCGCGACGCGCCGCCTGCGCCGCAGCCCGACTCCACGCCCTGGCGTCTCGCTGGTGTCGGCTCGGGCTTCGCCGCTTACCCCCAGCTGAGGACCGAGTTACCCCTGGATTTGGTTCTGGAGGGGCTCCTGCCGAGGGCTTCAGAAATCGCGCACCTTGCCCTCCCGGAACTCGTCGCCGGTAGATTTCTTCCACCGGAACAAGCACTTCCAGTGTATTTGCGCGATGATGTCATACGGCTTCCGCCGCGCGCGTCATGAAACTGACACCGTTCGCAATTTTGTCATTTAACTGCAACAGAGTGCCTCTCTAATACCCGCGCACTCCTCTAAGGTGCTGGCCTTATACGATGCCCGCCAAACAGGTTTTGATCGTCGAGGACGAGCGGCCGATCCGCGAAATGATCGCCTTCGGCCTCAAACGTGCTGGGTTCGAGGTGCGCGAAGCCGAGGATTGCCGCAGTGCGCGCGCCGCACTCGCCGATACCCGCCCGGACCTCGTGCTGGTCGACTGGATGCTGCCGGACATGAGTGGGCTGGAGTTGACACGGGCGCTCAAGCGCGACCGCGAGACCCGCGAGTTGCCGGTGATCATGCTGACCGCACGCGCCGAGGAAGGCGACAAGGTGGCCGGCCTCGAGGGCGGCGCGGACGACTACGTCACCAAGCCCTTCTCACCGCGCGAGCTGCTGGCCCGCATCAACGCCGTCCTGCGGCGCGGAGGCGGCAACGGTGTCGACGAACGCATCGAGTTCGAAGGTCTCATTCTGGATCAGGGAAGTCACCGGGTCATGGTCGGCGAGCGCACCGTAGCCCTGGGTCCCACCGAATACCGGATGCTCGAGTTCTTCATGACGCATCCCGAGCGCGTCTACACGCGCGATCAGTTGCTCGATCGTATCTGGGGCGGCAACGTCTACGTCGAGGAGCGCACCATCGACGTCCACATACGCCGTCTGCGCAAAGCGCTCGAGGACTTCGGCTACGATCGCTTCGTACAGACAGTCCGCGGCTCGGGGTATCGTTTCTCCGCACGCACCATCTAGACGGTTACGATAGAGTCGGCGTCGAGAAGAAGACGTAGCATTATGGAACCCGCGACACAGGCATGGTGGTTCGCGGCGGGGCGCTTGCTCGGCACCGTGGTCATCGGCTGTGGCGTCGGCTGGTTGTTCGGCAACGTCTGGGGCGGTCTTGCCTGCGCGCTCGCCCTGCACCTTGCGTGGGTGCTGGTCAACCTGTTCCGGCTGGAGTGGTGGCTGCGGCATCGCAGCTACGCCGACCCCCCGGATGTGGGCGGCGTGTGGGGTGAGATCATCGCGCAGATCGTGCGGCTCCACCGGCGCAAGCGCTTCCATAAACAACGCTTCGTGCAGCTCATGCGCCAGCTGCAGCGCTCGACTGCGGCATTGCCGAATGGCGTAGTCATCCTCAACGCGCAGCGCGAGATCGTGTGGTTCAACCGCATGGCCGCGCGGCTGCTCAACCTGCGCCGCACCGCCGACCTCGGGATGCGCATCGAGCATCTGATGCGCGAGCCTGAATTCGTACGCTACCTCGGAGGCGGTGATTACACGAACCCGGTCATCGTCCGCACCTCCACCGGTGAGGAGTGTTACCTTTCGATGCAGGTCGCCCCTTACGGCGACGGGCAGCTGCTGCTGCTGGTGAGCGATGTCTCGCGGCAGATGCGCCTCGAGGCGGTACGCCGCGACTTCGTCGCCAACGCCTCCCACGAGCTGCGCTCGCCCCTCACGGTGATCTCCGGCTACCTCGAGACGCTCGCGCAGGACAGCGCGGTGGATGCGGATCTGCAGGGGCCAATCGCCGAGATGCGTCGCCAGGCCGAGCGCATGACCGCCATCATCCGCGACCTGCTCGAGCTTTCGCGCCTCGAGGAGACCGGCGAGATCGTCGGCGGCGAGCCGATCGACATCGCGGCGTTGATGGTGCTGCTGCGCAAGGACGTCCTCGCTCGCGTGCCGCACCCGCGCGAGGTGCGCGTGCGGATCGACTCCGCCGCACAGCTCAGGGGCGATGAGCCGGAGATTCATTCTGCGTTTTCCAACCTGGTCGACAACGCCGCCAAGTACACTCCGGCCGAAGGCTCGCTCGAGATGCGCTGGTGGGTCGATGAGGACGGCGGTCACTTCTCCGTCAGCGACACCGGCATGGGAATTCCTGCCGAGCATATCCCGCGCCTCGCCGAGCGCTTCTATCGGGTCGATCCGGGACGCTCACGGTCGACCGGCGGTTCGGGTCTTGGGCTCGCGATTGTCAAGCACGCGCTGCAGCGTCATGGCGCGGCGCTCGAAGTGCAGAGTACGCTCGGCGCCGGCAGTACCTTTACCTGTCATTTTCCGGCAGAGCGCGTTCTCATGGCGCGCGCTCCGGATGCTGCAACGGCTTAAGATTCTGTCGCAACTCACTCATTCGTAAGAAACACTTAGCCCTACTGTCACGCAACCGACACACCCCTGCACCACGCTAACGCACGCCACCCCGGCCACAGAGGAAGAGTTCGGCATGGCGAGCGGCAAGTCTTTGCGCGGCGGCAGGACCACCGCGCGAACGCTGTTCCTTTCCGATATCCATCTCGGGTTCCGGCATGCGCGCGCAGAGGAGCTGAACGAGTTCCTGCAGGGCATCGAGGCGGAGTGCATCGTGCTGGTGGGCGACATCATCGATGCGCTGAGCCTCGCGCAGCGCGCCTTCTGGACTAACGCGCACACGCAGGTCGTACGCACCCTGCTCGCGCGGCAGCGTGCCGGCACGCGTCTGGTCTACATCCCCGGCAATCACGACGAGAGCCTCGGGATGTTCGCGCAGATGCTGCGCGGGCAGCTCGAAGTCCACCGGGAATGGGTGCATCGCACCGCGCGCGGCGAGCGCCTGCTGGTGCTGCACGGTGACCAGTTCGACGATGCGATGGTCTGTCCACGCTGGCTGAGCCGCCTTGGTGATCTGCTGCACGGGACGGCTCTGAGCGTGAACCATCGGGTGAACAACGTGCGCCGCATGCTCGGTCGCCCATACTGGCCGCTCGTCGAGCGGATGAAGCTCAGCATCGGCACGAGCCTTCGCTACATCGAGCAGTTCGAGCGGCTTGCCGCCCGCCACGCTGCACGATTCGGCTATGATGGAGTGGTGTGCGGACACATCCATCGCGCCAACCTGCGGGACATCGGCGGCACGCTCTACTGCAACACCGGCGACTGGGTCGAGTCGTGTACCGCACTGATGGAGAACAGCCGCGGGCAGCTCGAGCTGCTGCGCTGGCCAGGCGCGCGCCCCGCGTCACGGCGCTCCGCCGCTTCGCCTTTGGCTGACGCGGCGTGAGGATTGCACTCGCAACCGATGCCTGGACGCCGCAAACCAACGGCGTCGTCACGACGCTGAAGGCGACCGCCACGACGCTCAGCCTGCTTGGGCATGAAGTGCGCATCATCTCGCCGCAGGGCCTGAGGACCATCGCCTGCCCGAGTTATCCGGAGATCCGTTTGGCGCTGTCGCCCGGCGACTACGTCGCGCACGAGCTGAAGGCCTTTCGCCCGCACGCGATCCACATCGCGACCGAAGGCCCGTTGGGACTTGCGGTACGCCGTTATTGCCGGGCGCGTGCTGTGCCTTTCACGACCTCGTATCACACGCGCTACCCCGAATACCTGCGCGCGCGCTGGCCGATTCCACTCGCGCTGAGTTACGCCTGGCTGCGCCGCTTCCACCGCGCCGCCACGCGCACCTTCGTGAGCAGCGCGAGTCTCCAGGCGCTGCTCGCGGCTCAGGGATTCCGGCAACTTCATCACTGGCGCCGCGGTGTCGACCTGCGCACCTTCCATCCGCGGCCACCCCACCCGGAGCTCGCGCAACTTCCGCGTCCGGTCATGGCGTGCGTGGGGCGGCTTGCCATCGAGAAGAATCTGGACGCTTTCCTCGCCCTTGAGCTGCCGGGGAGCAAGCTGGTGATCGGGGATGGACCAGAACGGGCGGCGCTCGCCCAACGCTACCCACAGGTGAAGTTCGCCGGCTACCGCTACGGCCCGGAGCTTGCGGCACTGCTCTCGGGAGCGGATGTGTTGGTGTTTCCGAGCCTTACGGACACTTTCGGTCTCGTCATGATCGAGGCGCTCGCTTGTGGCGTGCCGGTCGCCGCCTTTCCGGTTCCCGGTCCCCTTGATGTCATCGAGCCGGGCGTGACCGGAGTGCTGGACAAGGATCTCGGCCAGGCTATCGCCGCGGCGCTGCAACTCGACCGGCGTGCGTGTGTGCCGGCGGCGAGCGAATTCAGCTGGCAGGCCGCGACCAACCAGTTTCTCGCCGGACTCGCACCCATTCCGCTACCACTGCGGGCGAGACTAGCCGTAAGCCGCAGTTCCGCTATCATCGCGCGTATGGCCGCGCGCAGGCACGCGAGCGGAGCCGGGGATGCCAACTGATGGAAACCGCTGATCTCAGTCACCATATCTCACGTCGCTTCAACGAGGACCTCGAGCGCGTACGCAGCAAGGTGCTCGGCATGGGAGGCTTCGTCGAGCAGCAGCTGCAGAAGGCGATCACGGCGCTGGTCGAAGGCGACAGCTCCCTCGGCGAGCGGGTGGCGACCGATGACTACCAGGTGAACAACATGGAGGTGGCCATCGACGATGAGTGCTGCCGCATCCTCGCGACGCGGGCGCCGACGGCGGGGGACCTGCGAGTGATCGTGGCGATCATCAAGACCATCACCGACCTCGAGCGCATCGGCGATGAGGCCGAGAAGGTCGGGTACATCGCTTCGCGCCTCGCCACCATGGAGCGCCCCGCGGACAAGTACCGCGAGATCAAGCATCTCGGCCGCGTGGTGTCGGACATGGTGCACGCGGCTCTCGATGCGTTCGCGCGCATGGATGTCGAGTCGGCGCTGCGGGTGGCCCGCCAGGACCGCCTGGTCGACGAGGAGTACGAGGCCATCCAGCGGCAGAGCATCACCTTCATGATGGAGGACCCGCGGACCATTCGTCGGGCGCTCGATGTCATGTGGGTGGTGCGCGCCCTCGAGCGCATCGGCGATCACGCCAAGAACATCAGCGAGTACGTCATCTACATGGTCCACGGCAAGGACATCCGCCACACCTCCCTCGATGACGTCGAACGCGAGCTGCGCGGCGCCACCGACGGTGCGGCCGCTGCCCCGCCGGCTTCGGCCTGAGCTCCCGCCACTTGCCTGCAACGCACTCGCCGCAGCGGGTCTCGGTACGTCGGCTCGTCAATCTCGCAGGCTTCGCGCTGTGCGCGGCGCTCATCGCCTACGCGCTCTACTCGCAGCTGCACCTCGGGCTCGAGCCCTGTCCCCTGTGCATTTTCCAGCGGATCGGCATTGCGCTCCTCGGTGTGGTGTTTCTTGCCGCCGCTCTGCATCACCCGCGTGGCTGGGGCCGCTACGGGTATGCGCTTGCGATTGGCCTCAGCGCACTGGCGACGCTGCTCGTTGCGGCGCGCCACGTGTACGTGCAGAGCCTGCCTCCCGGCTCGCTGCCTTCCTGCGGCGCGCCGCTCTCGGTGCTGCTGAAGTTCACTCCCGTATGGGAGGTCGTGCGCAAGGTCCTCACCGGCAGCGGTGAGTGCGGCGTCGTGAACTGGCGATTCCTCGGCCTGGCGATGCCCGCGTGGGTGCTGTTATGGGCGCTCGCGCTCGGCACCGCCGGAGTGATCGCCAACCTGAAACAGGAACGCTAACCGCGCCCCAGAAGCTGCCGCAGTACGTTGCAGTACATGCGTTGCAGGGCGTCGATGTCGGCGACGCGTACACACTCATTGACCTTGTGGATGGACGCGTTGACGACTCCAAGCTCGACCACCTGCGCCCCAAGCGGTGCGATGAAGCGCCCATCGGAGGTACCCCCGCCGGTCGAGAGCTTCGGTTGCGCTCCGGTCACCTGCGCGACCGCCTGGCCGACGGCACGTGAGAGTGCTCCCGGCGCGGTGTAAAACGGCTCACCTGACACGTACCACTCGAGTGTGTAACGCACCCCGTGCCGCCGCAGGATCTCTTCCACGGTGATCTCGAGCTTCTCCAGTGTCTGCACCGGGCAGTAGCGCAGGTTGAAGCGGGCCTTCAGCTCACCAGGTATGACGTTCGGCGCCCCGGTGCCCGCGTTGAGATTGGAGACCTGAAAGCTGGTCGGTTGGAAATGCTCGGTGCCCTGGTCCCAGGTGCGGCTCACGAGCTCGGCGAGCGCCGGCGCGAGCGTGTGCACCGGATTCTCGGCGAGCTGCGGGTAGGCGATGTGGCCCTGCACCCCGTGGACCGTCAAGCGTCCGCTGAGCGACCCCCGCCGCCCGACCTTGATGGTGTCGCCCACGGAGACTTCGCTCGAAGGCTCACCCACGAGGCACCACTCGATCCGCTCGCCGCGTCCGTGGAGCAGCTCGGCCACGCGGCGTGTGCCATCGACCGAAGGTCCTTCCTCATCGCTCGTGATCAGGAAAGCAATCGAGCCTGGGTGTTTCGGTTCGAGCCCGACGAACTCCTCAGTGGCGGTCACCATCGCCGCTAACCCACTCTTCATATCTGCGGCGCCGCGTCCGTAGAGCAGGCCGTTCCGGATCTCGGGCACGAACGGGTCGCTCTGCCACTCCTCGAGCGGCCCTGTTGGCACGACATCGGTGTGCCCGGCGAAGCAGAACACCGGTGCACTGTGGCCACGCCGTGCCCACAGGTTCGTGACATCGCCGAAGTTCAGCGGCTCGATCAGGAAACCGATTCCCGCGAGCCGCTGGGCGAGGAGGTGCTGGCAGCCCTCATCGGCTGGGGTAACGGAACGGCGTGCGATGAGATCTCTAGTGAGCTCAAGGGCTTGAGACATTGGCTCCGGGTTATACGGCCTCAGCTGCAACGCGGCAAGGCCGGCTGGCCGTCACGCCACTGTAAAGACCGACGGCAACACTGTGGGGGGCCATAGGGACGTGTCCTACCGCCCAGCTCGGGGCAGCGCCAGTTTGTCATGAGAACGTCACATTATTGTCATTTAATGCGCGCCAACGTTCGGGGCACCAACAACCAGAAAGCGCAGGAGTGAAATCATGAGCGTATTCAGTGTGAAGCGCCTGTCGGTGGCGGCCGTCGCCCTCGTTACCTTTGGAGGTGCCTGGGCAGCCGATATTTCGGGCGCGGGTGCCACGTTCCCTTATCCCATCTATTCCAAATGGGCTGACACCTACAAGCAGCAGACCGGTATAGGCCTCAACTACCAGTCGATCGGCTCAGGCGGCGGCATCAAGCAGATCAAGGCGAAGACGGTCACTTTTGGTGCATCGGACATGCCACTCGAAGCCAAGGACCTGGAGGAGGCGGGCCTCGTGCAGTTCCCGATGATCATCGGTGGTGTGGTACCGGTGGTGAACATCAAAGGCGTGCAGGGCGGGCAGATGGTGCTCGATGGGACAACGGTGGCGCAGATCTACCTCGGCGAGATCACCAAGTGGGACGATGCGCGCATCAAGAAGCTCAACCCGACGCTCGCGCTCCCCGCCACGGCGATTGCGCCCATCTATCGCTCGGACGGCTCCGGCACTAACTTCCTGTTTTCCACCTATCTTTCCAACTCTTACCCGAAGTTCAAGGAGACGATCGGCGCCAACACCTCGGTGCAGTGGCCGGCAGGGATCGGCGCCAAGGGTAACGAGGGCGTTGCCAACATGACGACCCAGACCGATGGCGCCATCGGGTACGTCGAGTATGCGTACGCCAAGCAGAACAAGATGGCGTATACGGATCTGATCAACTCCGCCGGCAAGAAGGTCGCTCCGGACGCCGTGTCCTTCCAGTCCGCCGCTGCGAACGCCGACTGGGCGCATGCCGCCGGCTACCATCTGATTCTTACCAATCAGCCCGGGGAGAAGAGCTGGCCCATTACCGGGGCGAGCTTCATCCTGGTGTACAGCACTCCCCCTGATCCGGCCGCCACGGGCGCCGCGCTGAAATTCTTCGACTGGGCGTTCAAGAACGGTGCCAAGATGGCCGCCGATCTGGACTACGTCCCGCTGCCCGACAGCCTGGTGAGTCAGATCCGGAACACCTGGAAGACCCAGATCAAGGGTGTTCCCGCGACCTGAGCCGG